>Ga0210247_100166_pt1 | contig 57745 bp, 38 predicted proteins | sample ChrtobMetP3_16mM_FD_155449 | JGI IMG/M metagenome (GOLD analysis project Ga0210247, IMG submission 155449) | Chrysochromulina tobin associated microbial communities from unialgal haptophyte culture, Seattle, Washington, United States - P3_16mM | ecosystem: Host-associated > Algae > Haptophytes >... | reverse complement strand
GTCACATGTGGTATAGTAAGGAGACAGTGTATGTACATGTACATGTCCTGTACACGACTGAGACTAGAGAACTAAAGTGACTAAAGTAAGAGAACCTCACCACCGAAACGACAAACGACAAACGGGGGTGGGGAAGCCGGCGGTAGCACTCTAAACATTTCCCCACAGCCCGTCCACGTGCTTGTTTTCAAAAGGCGCGAGACAGACACGCACCCGCCGTCTCCACAACCACATGAGCCTGCCGTGAGCTGCTCCACCATGAACATCGAGACGAAGGAAGGGGCGAACATTTCCCTGCGTCCGCACCGACTGCAAAGCGGTAAGCTAGCGGCACTGGACCCGAAAAAGCCAAGGTTCTGGCGCGACATCGACAATGCGGGCCACTTGCACATCGTGGATCCGAACGACCCGACCAAGGTGCTGCGCGACTTCACAACGGTGCCCTTCACGTCGTCGTCGGGGAAGGCGACGCGGTCCTCCTGGGGTCGCCTGATGCAGATCCTGGAGGCGCCCGGCGACCTCCCCGACGGCACGATCTCGGTCACGGACCCCAAAGGCAGCGTCGAGACCCATAGCGTCCGCCGAGTGAGCTACGGGTCGCCGGCGCATCGGCGGCTGCTGGAGGACGTGCGCGACCAGACTATGACTCTCTCGCGCCTGGACCTCCCCATCCTCGCGTGGCTCATTGAGGACATGGGCGAGCTCCACATCAAGACGACCACGCCCTCCTCGACGCGCGCGCATGAGGAGTGGCTCAAGAAGACCGCCGGGGGCGAGCTGGGCATCCTCGCGAGCATGGTCCCGGTCACCCGCGCGCGCTTTGAAGCTCAGCGCCTCGAGCATGAGGAGCTGCGCATTGCGGTCGAGGCGTTGCGTGACGACCACGACGGACTTCGCGACGACCACGACGAACTTCGCAACGACCACCACGAACTTCGCAACATGGTCATCGCGAACAAGGCGAAGTTCGACGCCGTGGCCAACGTGGCGCTCGCGAAGATCGACGCCGTGGCCAACGTGGCGCTCGGTGCGCAAGCGACTGCGGACCGGGCGCTCGCTGCCTCCGAGGCCGTGGCCAACGTGGCGCTCGGTGCGCAAACGACTGCGGACCGGGCGCTCGTTGCCTCTGAGGCCGTGGCCAACGTGGCGCTCGGTGCGCAAACGACTGCGGACCGGGCACTCGCTGACGCGGCGCGGGCGCTCGCTGCCGCTGCCGCGGCGCAATCGGGACTCGCTGATTGCACGCGCATTGCACGCGAGGCGTTGGATGCCTCTCGCAAGGCTACGGCGGACGCTGCTCTCCAGCGTGTTGGGATTGACAGCCTGCTCGCTCGCCAGCGTGAGGCACGGCAGGAGGCGGCGCACGCAGCCGCTGCGGCCGAGGCGGCGGCGCACAAGTACAGCAAAGCTGTGCTGGCGAGCGTGCAGCCGCAGATCGCCGGGCTGCAGTCTGCAGTTGGCGGGGCCATCGGCGGCCTCAAAGATCTGGAACGGCAGTTCGCGGAGGCGAAGGCTGTGGCGGCGGACCGCAAGCTGGTAGACCGTCGCTTCGCAATGGATATCCAAGCTGCTAAGGAAGCTGCTGCGAGCGCCGCGGCGCTCGCGGAAGCGACGCACTTGGCGGCGGTGGCGCATGGCGAGCAGCTGGCCGCATCGATGCAGCGCGGCGAGCACTTCATCGGTATCGCAAATCCCTGGCACCTTCGCCCCTAACCGATCCCAATCTTGCCCGCTTGCCCCTTTGACGACCCTATCGTACCGTGACGGTCTGTCGTCCATCTCTCGCCTGCTGCAGAGCTCGTCAACGGCCTCAATCACGCCGATGGAAAGATCGAGCAGCTGCGCCTTGATGCAATGGTCTCCTTCGACCTCGTGAGAGCAGATGTCGTCTGCCTGCAGGAGCAGATCAACCTGAACCCCCCGCCTGCGCCTTTGTTGCCCGATGAGCTGGCCGTGCCTGAGACGCCCCAGGGTCACGCGCAGCCCAAGGGCGACACAGCGGGCGACACGCCCGAGTGGCTCCAGGAGGCGACGGAGGACCTCGGCGCGCCCGCTTCAGGCTTGGTGTTCTTCGATCTCGCTGCCGCGCCCACCGCGGCGAGCGCACCGGCAGTGTCGGGACTGCGAGGAGTCCAGGGTGCCCTCGCATCCAACTACACCGGCCGGCGCACCAGCGGCGGGACCAGCGGCAGAACCAGCGTGGCGAAGCCCACCCGCGTGCCTGCAGCAGAGGGCGACCTGGCGATGTGAGGCGCTTCAGCATTGTGTGTGAGAAAGTGAGACCATGAGTGATGAGACCATGTGATGTGCCAGCGCTGAGACCATGTGACGTGCCAGCGCAGTGAGGCGCAAAGCAGCAGAGTGCTGACCGGACGGACACACTACCCCAGCACAGTGAGGCGCAAAGCAGCAGAGTGCTGACCGGACGGATACACTACCCCAGTATGAGGCGCGTCGATTGCTCACCTCCCCGTGGTGCGCCTTGGTAATCCCAGTAGCTGGGAGCTAGGAGGCAATCAGATTACATGTGCATGATGTGTTGCTGCGCTGTGGTTAGAAAGGTCGCCCGTGGAAACCGGAAAGTGGAATGTATCCCAGGCGAGCCGCGCCTCGAAGCGCCTCGGCTCGGCCTCCCCGCTCCCGCGCCGAGAACCTACCGGACGGTACCGGAACGCGCTTCGGCTAACTCGGCCCCCGTCCCGGCCCGTATAGATTTACTTAATTGTTAATACTACGCACCTTGACTTTCCGCACTTCTGTTCTTCTACAACAGAATACAGATGTCCCTGAGTAAGCTGTACTTCTACCTTAACAGGATTTGTTGGGTGTCGTGCTGGTCGCGCTGGTAGTCGCGCTAACGACCGCTCCAGAGTCCAGTTGCCATGAGTCGCATGAGCCGTCTGCGTCTCACCACACATCGTGCAGCGGATGGCGAAACTCTGGATGGGCGCCCACGAAGACGCCGCCAGCACTGCCGACGACCGCCAACTGGCCGCCGCTGGCGACGACCACCTTCGGGACGATGGGCTTGGTAAACGTGGGGGGCACCGGCTTGGTGGGCGCGGGCGGCGCAGGCCGGCGCGCCGTCTTCGCGTCGTGCACCGAGAGGGGCACCGGCGCGACCAGAGGGCGCGGGCTGTGCGTCACCTGGCTGAGACTCATCTGAGCCATACGGATGCGCCGTGGTGCCGCGGCGCTGTGGCTCTGCAAGGACGAGAGCGCAAACGGGCTCGATCCGCCGCCGCTGATGCACTGGCTGGTGCGTGGAACGGCGGCGGCCTTCTCGGCGGCAACCGCGGCGGCGACGTCCTCATGGCCGTCGAGCCGAACGTCGTCATGGGCGACATGCCCGTTGAGACGGTTCTGACGAAACTCCGTGCCCGGGGATTGAGCGAGATTGAGGTTCTGACGAAACTCCGTGCCCGGGCGCGTGCCGTGGGCGTGCGCGCCGTAGTGGGCACCGCTGCTCGGCGCGCGCGCACTGTGCGGCCGCTGCTTGAGGGACTGCTTCGCCTCCGCGTACAAGTCGCCTCGCAGACGCAATCCGCTCGACGGCTGTACCGCGAACGCAGCATCTCCTGCGGACTTGACCTGCGCCTCGAGCTCCACGTCGCGCAGCACGGCGAGCCAGAGTGCGAGATTGAGTGCGAGGAAGGCGGCGGGGGATCCCTGATCACGCGCGACTGATGAGAGCGCAATCCGGCTCAGCTGCCGGCGCTCGAGGGCGCTGCAGCGGCGTGCGGCGCCGAGCATGCCGGCCGAGTCGGCCGCGATCATCGCGATCAAGCCGGTGAGCAGGGGGTGCGACTGCAGCGCATGGCCGAGGGACTGCCGCCCCTCTTCTGTGGAGGCGCCCACGGCGGCGCGGTGCAGCTCGGCCGCGTACCTCACCAGTGTGGCATCTTCCCATTCGCGCGCTGAGCAGCGCGAGTCGAGAACCAAGGGTAGCGCCCACCAGTCGCGCGGCCCACCCTGCAGGATCAATCGGAGCACGGGGAGCCGCTGCAGATCGTCGACGGCGCGGGAGAGAGCCTGTACGATGCGTGAGCGTAGCGATCCTTTGTTGTCGAGAGCTCGCTCGATCTCCGCGTGCAGCGACGGCGCGGCGCGATGCGATGGCTGTGCGGCGGCGCCGTCCTGAGCGCCGTCCTGAGCGAGCGCCGGTGCTTCGGCGATGGCCGAGGCCGCCGCCGCCGCAATATCCGCCGCCAGCCGGTTCAGCACATGCGGCGTGGTCGGCGAAAATGGCGCACCATCGACGGCGAGGTCCTCCGCCGCCGTACCGGTACCTCCCTCGTTGGACGTCGTAGTAGGAGGTCGCACAGTGATGGTCGTTCGGATCGGGTGGGGCGCTGGCGCTGGACGGTTGGGACGCGACGGGCCGCCAGTCACATTGTACGCCCCCGGGCCGGGCGTGGCGGCCGCGGGCGGGTCCGCACACCGAGGCTCGCTGAACTGCATGCTCACGGCCGCGTACGCGGCGGTATGGCTCTCGACGGGCGAGCCTGGACGAATCACAAGCGTCCCCTGCGACAGGTACGCGCCGGGCCCGGGCGTCTGCGTCGCAGCCGCCGGCGGCGGCGCGAAGCGCGGCATGGTGGAGGCACTGAAGCGCGGGCCGCTGGTCTTGCTCCCTCCATCAAACGACGTCGGGATCGGCGGGCCAGCGCGGGCGTCCGTTGGTGGCTTGTAGTGCTCGTACTGCTTACGCTCGGCGCCGCCGTCGGGCGCGAGGACCTGCCAGAGAGGACGTACCGTGCGGTCCGTCGGAGCTCCGTATGGTGCGGGCGTGCTCTCGGCTGACCGATCGGGGGAGACGGTCTGCCACAGGGGGCGCTGCACGAAGGGGTCGCGTCGTTGTGGCTGCAGCTGCGACGAGCTGACGTGCAGGCCCTGCTGCTGCTGCTGCTGCTGCTGCTGCTGCTGCGACGACGCATCTGGAGAACGAGGCGGCGACTGATGGCGAGATGGCGCGAGCTGCGCACTGCCCCAGGGCTCCATGGGCGGAGGGGCGACCTCCCACGGGAGAGCGGTGCGCGGGCCGGTGCTCCAGCTGAACGAGGCGCGAGGGTTGATCGACGACGTCGCCGGGGCAACCTCAATGAACAACGAGTCGGGGTCGACCTTATGCGCCGCGAAGCGGGGGTCACGCGAGGCAAGGCCAGAGCGCGGCGACGGCGCGCCCGGCGCCCTACCGGTGCCTGGTGCCCGGGGCGCCGTCGTCGTCGGCCGACCGGTGGCTCTGGCGGTGGCTTCCTTGCGTACCTTGAGCTCACCCGATCTCGCCCTGAGCTCGTTGATGCGCTCCTTCAGCTCGTGCAAGTGATTCGAATGCGCCATCTGGGCTAGGGAGGGAGTCACCGCGCCCGTGATCGTCGGCGCCATCGTGGGCGCGTATGGCACGCGCGCCTCAATACAAGCGCGTGCCTCCCGCCGGGGGGCATCGGCGGCGTTGGGCGAGGCAGCGGCAGCAACGGGCGCAGCCAATCGCGCGTCCGATGGCGCGTCGGCCGCGGATACGGAGTCGGCGGGGATGGCGGCGGGGGTGGCGGCGGGGGTACTGGCCGGTACGTGGACGACACCGGGTTCGTCCACGTCCGGATTCGTCAACGTCTCGACCTCGTCCGGTAAGGGTTCCTCATCGATCTGTGCCCATCTCGGCGCGATCGCGGACTCTTTGAATGAGGAAGGTGAGGGCGGCCGCGAAGGCGTCGGAGGCCTCACCTCCACCATGTCCTCGTCCGCCTCCGCCTCCGCCTCCGCCTCCCGCTGCGGGACAGGCGCCGGCACCGTCGCGGGCATGCCCCGAGCCATCCGCGCCGCCGCCAATTCCGCTCGCAGCTCGGCAGCAGCATCCTCCGCCTTGCCTCGAAACTCGGCGAAGACGCGCTCCTCCGCGCTCACCTTCTGCCGACGCAGCGCCGCCCTCGTCGCGTCCGGCGCGGGCGCAGACACGGGCGCAGGCGCGGGCGCGGGCGCGGGCGCGGGCGCCTCTGCCACGTCGCCCCGCAAGTACGCCTCAAACTCTTCTCGTGCCCTCGCCATACGCTCCGCAGTCGGCAAGTCGGCGTCACGCCCGCTCAGCAGAGCCCCGAGCACCGAGGCACGCCTGGCCCTTTCAATGGACACTGCGGAGGACTGCGCCGTGCTGGACGCCACCGACGAGCGCAGCGAGGTTCGGCAACCGCCGCAGAGCGATGCGCGCAACGAGTGGTTACCAAACCCCATCAAGCCACCGCCGCCGCCGCCGCCGCCCCCCGCCCCCGTCGGCGCCAACAAGGACGAGCGCATGACTCCGGATTGCGGCGCGGAGCGAGGGCGTAGCACGCTGCCTCGGGCGACGCCTGTGCGCGGGGAAGGCTCCTCGGAGGCTCGAGATTGCATCTGAGATTGCATCTGAGATTGCATCTCGAGGTCCTCGCGCCGCAAACGCTCCTGCTCGCGCTCGCGGTCCCGCTCGGCCTGCAGCAGCGTGTACCAGCGCGTCATCACCATCGGAAGCGTCGTGTCCATCCCAAAGTCCTTCCCCTTGGCACGCTTGCGCTCAAAGTACATTTCGATGATCTCGCGGTCCAACTTCCACGAAGGCGTACCCTCGGCGTCCATGCGCACCACGTACTGCAGCATGTTGCCGAGGAAGTTGACGTACGCCTCCGCCTCGAGCGAGGGCGTGTACATGTCCGCGAGCTCGAACCACGTCCAGTAGAAGCGGTCGCGGTCGAGCCCTGGCTTGCCCTCGGAATCCCGCTCCCAGTCGATCTCGACCATCATGTGTTCCTCACGCGGGGTCACGTTCGAGGCCTCGAGCGTGAGCGTGATCTTGCGATGCATCACCGTGTACTCGGCCTTGTCGATGATCGCGTCGGAGTCGTCCGTATTCGCGCAGAACCAGAGCAGTTCGAGCACGGAGAGGATGTCGGGATGCGTGAGCAGCTCGCGCCTGATCGCGAGCGCCTCCTCGGTCTCGAATTGCTTCGAGCCTCGTGGCCTGCCGATCGATGCGCGGAGCGCAAGCTTCGACTTCCGCCTCTCGGCCTTGAGCCGCGCCTCGAGCTCGGCGAGCGACGGGCGGGCGTCCTCGTCCGCCTCCGTGGCACGGCTAGCGGCGGCGGCGAGGCGGAAGTCCTCATCCTCGCGCCATGGCGCGACGGAGGCTTCTTCGGGCGAGGCCTGCGGCGAGTCGCGCGAGGCCCGTCGCATAGGGGGCGAGGCCTGCGGCGATGGCGGGGCCCCAGAAGCGACACGCCATGTGACAGCCGCCATGTGGACGTCCACTTCGCGAGAGTTGCAAATTCCTCAAGAACGTCGAACAGTCACAACGCAAGCCAAGGCATGTCAAGTCAAGTCAAGTCAAGGCAAGTCTAGTCAAGTCTAGTCAAGTCTAGTCAAGTCATCAATGGGAAAGGGAATGGCTCGGTAATAGGCTCGGTGTGATTCGTGTGAATAGGGGGCCCTCACTTGGTCACGATTTCACGAAACTCGAAAGCCGTGGAGACAGCAAAATTGGAGACAGGAACAGACACATCGGTCTCAAAAATAATTCTAGCTTTCTTCATTCTTGTTTCTAAGGTGCGCTGCGAAACTTCAACCTTGAAACAATTTGCTGCAGGTCCGCGCACAGGCCACAGCTGACACAGCAATAAGAATAACCACTCCTGTACGGTTGTCTATCTGCACACAGTGCCGACCGGCGACCCTCTCTCTCAACGCACAGACCCCTCTCTCTACCCACCAGCATCATCGCCAGCGTCACCACAGCAGCGACCATCAGTGTAAGTAACGCCATACGCAGCGACCTCGACAGCACGTACAACAGCCGGCCAGGCGCGTGCTGCTCGAGCGGCGCGAGGAGCCGCCGCGTCCACATGCCGATGCGCCCACATGCCGACGTGCGCGGCAGCGGAGGCACGACCATGGCAAGGTGGCTTGGGGGTTAGCCACCAGCCTGCTCGATCAAGACCTGGTTCTCGGCGTGGAGCGCGAGGTTCTGCAGTGCACCCGCCGCGTAATCCTTTTGGCGATCCGTGCCGCTCTGCTCCATCTTCACGAGCGGCGCGATGGCGCCAGCCTGCGCGAACAAGACCTGGTTCTCGGCGTGGAGCGCGAGGTTCTGCAGTGCACCCGCCGCGTAATCCTTTTGGCCATCCGTGCCGCTCTGCACCAGCGTCACGAGCGGTGCGATGGCGCCAGCCTGCGCGATCAAGACCTGGTTCTTGGCGTTGTTGTACGCGAGGTTCTTCAGCGCAGCCGCCGCCTTCTCCTTTTGGCCACCCGTGCCGCTCTTCAGCAGCGTCACGAGCGGCGCGGTGATGGCCCCAGCCTGAGCGATCAAGACCTTGTTCTCGGCGATTTCCGCGAGGTTCCGCAGCGCACCCGCCGCGTTCTCCTTTTGGCGATCCGTGCCGCTCTGCACCAGTGTGACGAGCGGTGCGATGGCGCCAGCCTGCGCGATCTTTTCCTGGTTCTCGGCGTTTTTCGCCGCGAGGCTCCGCAGCGTACCCGCCGCGTACTCCTTTTGGCTATCCGTGCCGCTCTTCACCAGCGTCACGAGCGGCACGATGGCGCCAGCCTGCTCGATCAAGACCTGGTTCTTGGGGATGAACGCGAGGTTCCGCAGCGCCCCCGCCGCGTTCTCCTTTTGGCCATCCGTACCGCTCTGCACCAGTGTGACGAGCGGCGCGATGGCCCCAGCCTGCGCGATCTTTTCCTGGTTCTCGGCGTTTTTCACCGCGAGGTTCCGCAGCGCCCCCGCCGCCTGCTCCTTTTGGTCATCCGTGCCGCTCTTCAGCAGCGTCACGAGCGGCGCGATGGCGCCAGCCTGCTCGATCGAGACCTTGTTCTCGGCGTTTATCGCAAGGCTCCGCAGCGCGCGCGCCGCCTCCGCCCTGGCCGCTGGGTCTTGGGCCGTGAGCAGCGCCACGAGTGGCACGATTCCGCGCGCCCTCGCAATCGCCACCCGCGACTCGTTTTCGCGCATGTCAGCCAGCGCGCCGGCCGCATCCGCGCTGCCGTTGCGCACCTGCTCGACCAGCCGCTGCAGCCGCTCGTCCTTCGAGGGCGCCGGCGAATCTGCGCCCATGCCCACGCCCGCACCACCATGTGATGGCCTCGGGGCTCCGCCGGCGAGCGTGAGCGTCAGCGGCGCCATCTTGCGCACAACCGGTCTGACCTGATCGTCGAGCGTCAAGAGCTTGGCGAGCTGCTGGCCCTTGTCCTTCTGATTGGTCACCTGAATGTCCGGGCTCTCGAGCATCGCGTAGAGCTGATCCAAGCTCTTGCCCGCCACCAGGGTCTCGAGCTCTGAGACGGTGACTTCGCTCGCGAGGTGGATGGGCACGATGTCACAGCGCCGCTTCTCGCGCGGAGCGGGCACGAGGCCGTCGATGGTCGCCATCTGCATCGAGATCCATGCTTCCAACAGCGTCCAGAAGCGGGTGGTGTAGGTCCGGTCGCAAAGAATGAGGACCCTCGAGCCGAGAAAGAGCAGGGAGAAGAAGCGCAGGGTACGCTCGAAGACGCGCTCCTCGGCCGGGGTACGCTCCTTCTGTGGCGCGCACGAAAAGTCGACCCAGACGTGTTTGATGGCAGGTTTGCCGCCCACGTACGCACGCATGGCGGCGAACTGTTTGCCCTGCGTGTCCGGCTCATCTGGCTGCTCCCAGCGGTGCGAGACGGCGAGCACTTCGTCCGCGTACTCGTGCGCGCACGCGCCCTCAGAAGTGATCTCCTTTTCTTCAAACCAGTCGGGCCTTTCGCGCTGCAGGTCCTGGAACCTGGGCAGCTTCTGATCATCGCAGTCCCGAATCTTGTCGGCCTTGATGAACCAAAGAACGATGCGCTCCTCCCCCTCGTCGTCGTTGGGGGGGGGGCGCAGGTCAGAGATCTGCTGGCACACGCGCGGCACCCCAACGTCGCCAGGGTCCAAAAGCGCCAGCGCCTCAGAGATGGCCCCAGCCTGCGCGATCAAGACCTGGTTCTCGGCGATGTCCGCGAGGTTCCGCAGCGCACCCGCCGCGATCTCCTTTTCGCGAGCCGTGCCGCTCTGCTCCAGCGTCACAAGCGGCGCGGTGATGGCCCCAGCCTGCGCGATCAAGACCTGGTTCTCGGCGATGTCCGCGAGGTTCCGCAGCGCACCCGCCGCGTTCTCCTTTTGGCCATCCGTGCCGCTCTGCACCAGCGTCACGAGCGGTGCGATGGCGCCAGCCTGCGCGATCAAGACCTGGTTCTTGGCGTTGTTGTACGCGAGGTTCTTCAGCGCACCCGCCGCCTTCTCCTTTTGGCCACCCGTGCCACTCAGCAGCGTCACGAGCGGCGCGGTGATGGCCCCAGCCTGAGCGATCAAGACCTTGTTCTCGGCGATGTCCGCGAGGAAAAACAGCGCACCCGCCGCGATATCCTTTTGGCGATCCGTGCCGCTCTGCACCAGCGTCACGAGCGGTGCGATGGCGCCAGCCTGCGCGATCAAGAACTGGTTCTCTTCGTTGTTGTACGCGAGACAACGCAGCGCATCCGCCGCGTACTCCTTTTGGCTATCCGTGCCGCTCTTCACCAGCGTCACGAGCGGCACGATGGCGCCAGCCTGCGCGAACAAGACCTGGTTCTCGGCGTTTTTGAACGCGAGACAACGCAGCGCATCCGCCGCGTTCTCCTTTTGGCCATCCGTACCGCTCTGCACCAGCGTCACGAGCGGCGCGAAGGCCCCAGCCTGCGCGATCAAGACCTGGTTCTCGGCGTTTCTCAACGCGAGGTTCCGCAGCGCCCCCGCCGCCTGCTCCTTTTGGTCATCCGTGCCGCTCTTCAGCAGCGTCACGAGCGGCGCGATGGCGCCCGCCTGCACGATCGAGACCTTGTTCTCGGCGTTTATCGCAAGGCTCCGCAGCGCGCGCGCCGCCTCCGCCCTGGCCGCTGGGTCTTGGGCCGTGAGCAGCGCCACTAGCGGCACGATTCCGCCCACCCTCGCAATCGCCACCAGCGACTCGTTTTCGCGCATGTCAGCCAGCGCGCCGGCCGCATCCAAGCTGCCGCTGCTCACCTGCTCGACCAGCCGCTTCAGCCGCTTGTCCTTCGGGGGCGCCGGCGAATCTGCGCCCGTGCCCACGCCCGCACCACCATGTGATGGCCTCGGGGCTCCGACGGCGAGCGTCATCTTGCGCTTGACCTGATCGTCGAGCCCCAAGAGCTTGGCGAGCTGCTGGCCCTTGTCATTCTGATTGGTCACGCTAACGTCCGGGCTGTCGAGCATCGCGTAGAGCTCATCCAAGCTCTTGCCCGCCACCAGGGCTTCGAGCTCCAAGACGGTGACTTCGCTCGCGTGGTGGATGGGTACGATGTCACAGCGCCGCTTCTCGCGCGGAGCGGGCACGAGGCCGTCGATGGTCGCCATCTGCATCGAGATCCATGCTTCCAACAGCGTCCAGAAGCGGGTGACGTAGGTCCGGTCGCAAAGAATGAGGACCCTCGAGCCGAGAAAGAGCAGGTTGACGAAGCGCAGGGTACGCCCGAAGACGAGCTCCTCGGCCGGGGTACGCTCCTTCTGTGGCGCGCACGAAAAGTCGACCCAGACGTGTTTGATGGCAGGTTTGCCGCCCACGTACGCACGCATGGCGGCGAACTGTTTGCCCTGCGTGTCCGGCTCATCTGGCTGCTCCCAGCGGTGCGAGACGGCGAGCACTTCGTCCGCGTACTCGTGCTCGCACGCGCCCTCGAGAGTGATCTCCTTTTCTTCAAACCAGTCGGGCCTTTCGCGCTGCAGGTCCTGGAACCTGGGCAGCTTCTGATCATCGCAGTCCCGAAGCTTGTCGGCCTTGATGAACCAAAGAACGATGCGCTCCTCCCCCTCGTCGTCGTTGGGGGGGGGGAGCTGGTCAGAGTTCTGCTGGCACACGCGCGGCACCCCAACGTCGCCAGGGGCCGAAGGCGCCGGCGCCTCCGTTACGAGCGACGCCGCAGTCCCGCTCAGCGATCTGCTCCACCTGACGGCGTGACCCTCGAGCATACGAACCCTCTTTGTGCCATGCAGACGCTCCTCCGGGGACAAACTCTTGATGTAGTCCAGATCGTCGTACCCAATATCTCCGAACGCAGGAGCGTAGTGCGCAAATCCGTGGGTGGCCAAGCTGGCGGTGACCTCGTCTGGCCCCCGAGCGGTCTGGTTGCTCGACGGGTGCTGCGGGGCCGATTCGTTTCCCGTGGTACCCTTAACGAGCTCACCGGAGCAGTGGTAGCAGTACTTGGCATCGGTTCGGTGGCCAGCCGCGCCACAGGTTCCACAAGCCACGCCAGCCACCTTGCCCTTGCGAGAGGCACCCGCACCCATGGGAATTACGGTCAAGAAGAGCCGATGGAACAGCTTTCTTCCACACGAGAAGCTGTGTTAGATGTCACACAGACACACATTCACATTCACACACATACATTCACACCATGGCGGGTACCGCGCGGGGGCGGTTTAGAAGGGCGACATGCCCATGGTGAGCTTGAAGCTCATGGCGGGGGCGGCGAGGAGTATGGTAGTTGCGTCCGCGAGAACGACGGCTGCCCCCGACCGTGTGCGTTAGAAGTCACACAGGCGTGATCGGCGCGGCGCTCCCCGTCGCCATCTGGGCGAAATCCAGGAAATCTCACCTCCTTAGCGGCGCACCACTTGCTGGCCTGTTGCCTGTAGTCATGTAAGCGCGCCCCCCGGGGACGCGCCTGCATGAGCGCCGCTGTACTGTGTGGTCCTGTTTTAAATTCACACAGACACACATTCACATTCACACACATACATTCACACCGTGGCGGGTACCGCGCGGGGGCGGTTTAGAAGGGCGACATGCCCATGGTGAGCTTGAAGCTCGTGTGTGGGCTGTGGGGTTCAGCTGTGTGGGCTGTGGGGTTCAGCTGAACTGTGGAAACCGGCTAACCGGGCGTGGCTAAGCGTTAAGTCGCACGGCCCGGCGGCTGGTCGAGTATGGCTGTGATAAGGGGGTCCAGGGGTCCCCGAGCTAGTGGTAACCGCATCCGTATGTACGCCGGTCCGGTGTCTTGGGTGTCGAATTATAACCATTGACTGTGGAAATACATGCATGTACAGGGCGATGACCGTAGAGCAGGGAAGGAAACAATTAATCACCACCAGCACGCATCTGCTCAGTATTTTCCAAATCCGTCAAGTTCCAGCTTCCAGGTCGCAGGTGGTGCACGCGCGGCATGGACTTGCATGGACCAATGCATGGACCAAGTATGGTGGAGCGACTAGAGCGTAGTCTGAGTGGCCGCCGTGCGTTTTACGAAGCGTTTTCCGTTTTCCTGACAAGTTCGGGTGTTCGCAGGTCGGCGCGCGCGTCCAGCTCATGGGGTCCAGCATGCTCACGCAGGGGACCGAGTCGAGGGACCGAGGGGCGAGCGAGCGGCACACCGACAGTTGCCAGGAGCAGTTCGGGGCGTGCTACCTAATTAACACATAACCGGAACCAAGAGCTTAATTGCTGAGCATGTACCTTCAACCTTTTGTACTGTACGTGTGGTAAGCACGTACGCAGTACAGTAGCGGAGCTTTGTGGAGAGGCGCGCTCGCAGAACCGCACGGCCCCCGTCGCCCAAGACGAGACGCACAAGACGGCAGCACGAGCGGAGCGAGAGCCCGCCTCAGTACTGGAGGCGGTGCTGCCCCGCATGGTCCATCAGCGGTCCATGGCGGCCTTGATCATGGCCTTGAGGGTCAGGTTGGGCGTGAGCTTCGTATGTGGAAGGCGCTGGCCAGTCATGGGCGAGGACACGCCGCCTCCGCGGATCCATCGCTCGATGTGGCACCGCTCGTACGTGAAGCCGTCAGCGGCGACGACCGGATCCACCATCATCTCGAGGCTCAGCGGGCAGCAGAACTCCTCGGGGTGCTCCTTTTGATCTTTCGGAGATGCCGCGCTGCTCGTCTCGGCCGTGTGCCTCGCCCTCTCGAGCTCGTCGACGAGATCGCGCACCTCGGCACGTGGCCGAGCGCGGTGCTCGAGGCAGCGCCCCGCGATCCCGTGGAGCACGCGCACGGCGTCGGGGTGATGCTCCCACAGGTGGGCCGCCGGAGCGCCCACGCCGGCGCCCATGCCGGCGCCCACGCCCACCACGGCACGCGCCGTGTCGAGCATCTGTGCGAGCGCATCGACGTTGGCGGCCAGCTCATCGTACCAGAGCTCGAGGAGGTTGGCGAACGTTTCGCCCGAGGGGCCCTGGACCGGCTTCTCCGCCGGCCGGCCGGTGAGCAGGACCACCAGCGTGAGGCCAAAGGCAAAGGAGTCCACTTTGGGCGTGCTGTTGGGCGCTTTGAGGTACTCGGGCGCCATGTACGCGAGCGTGCCCGCGGCTTGGGCGCCCTGCCACGTCTTGGTGCGCGTCATCATCGTGCCGCTGCCGGCGGCTTGCGCTTCAGCCTCGAGGGCGCGCGCGACGCCAAAGTCGCCGATGCGCGCGAGCAGCCCCTGCTGCACCTGCTGCAGCAGCAAATTGGCTGGCTTGATGTCGCGGTGGACGATGCCCAGCCCATGGAGGAAGGCGAGGCCGCGGCAGACGTCGGAGGCGATGATCATGCGCTGGACGGCGCTGAGCGGCAGAGGCCACGCCGTCAGGGTGCGTGCGAGCCGCTGCTCGACACTGCCACCGTCGCAGAACATGTACACAAGGCAGAGTGCGGCGCCGTCGGACGAAGCGCCGAGCAGCGGGACGACATTCGAATGGCTCGTGGCGGACAGAAGCTCGAGCTCGTGGTGAAAGGAGGCACTCGCGCCGCCATCGCCGCCGCCGGCGCTGGCGGCGCCACCGCCGTGGAGCCGCTTGATCGCAACAGGAGTGCCGTCTAGGGTAGCCTTGTAGACGGTGCCCGAGCCCCCCGAGCCGAGCTTGTAGTTCCCGTCCCAGCCTCCCGTGAGGCTCTCGAGGCGGCTGTAAGCGTAGAGGGCCCGCGACGGGGCGGAAGGCGGCTTGGGCGCAGGCATCGAGGGTAGAGGAGGTGCCATTGGAACTGGTGCGGCGGCGGCCATGGCGACCGAGGATGGTGGGGCTGACTGCGCTGGAGTTGTAGCAGGCGGCCCGGTAACAGGCAGCCCGGTAGTAGGCGGCAGACTGCGGCCGCCATGGCCGCTGCGGCCATCTCGGTCACTGTGGTCCCCGCCGCGTACTCCGCCGCGTCCGTCTGAGGAGAGATGAGCGGCATTCGCATCGGCGCTGAACACGTGGGCTGACGGCTGGTCGTTGTCGACGATGTCTCTCGGCCCGCCGCCCCCAGCTCCTCCATGCACAATGCCAAGCATTCGAGTGGCTCGTGGCGGCAAGCCGAGGCCGTTGCCAAGTCCCCCCGAGAAAGACCCAAAGATGGGCGACACGCCGAACGCTGTGTCGGCCGTCCCCCAGCCACCCGAGCCACTCACCGCGCCCCCCTTTGCCCACGGATCGCCCCCCGCCCCCGCCTGCTGCTGCTGCACTACCTTCTGTGAACGTTCACACCACTGCTGCACTACCTTCTGTTGCTGCGGTGCCTGCTGCGACTGCTGCTTGCTCATCATGCCGCCGGGCATGTTCATGAGCGGAGGGCCCGGAGGCAGACCGGTGGGAAGCGGAGGCGGAGGCGGAGGCGGAGGCGGAGGCGGAGGCGGAGGCGGAGGCGGAGGAGGAGGCGGAGGCGGAGGCGGAGGCGGAGGGTTCCACAAGCCGCCCATGCCGTACAGCATGGCAGGGGCCCTCCCTCCCATCACCTGCGGCGACGAGTTGATGCCGTACTGGCCCATCTGCGGCGCTCGGTGTGGAGCTGCGTGGCGCTCGTCGTAGGTCGGCGGCACGCCCGGCGCGGCGCGCATCTGGCCGTTGAGCTGCGCGCCGTTGTGGGCATCCTCGAGGCGCGAGGAGGGGCCGCTATACCACCTGTCCCCAGGACCACCCTCGAGCACCGGCGGGGCTGGGGTGGGCACGCGCGCTGCTGCAGCCCTTGCGGCGGCACTCGCAGCGGCAGCCATCGCGTCGGCGGCCGCCGTGGCGGTGCGGTCCTTCTCGGCCAGCAAGGCCTGCTCGACACGGCGCGCCGCCACGAGGGCTCCATCCGCGCTCGAGACGGCGCTTGGGTCGGTCCGCGAGGCGGCGTTGGGCGGCGTCGAGGAAGCCTGCTGGGCGGCCGCGTCCCACTGGGCGGCCGCGTCCCATTCCTTGTAGCTGCCGTAGTAGCTGAGAAACTCCGCCTTCGTGTAGCGCTCACCATCATCGGCCAGGCGTCTCTCTTCGGGCGTGGGGGCAAGCTTGGAGGGGGGCTGCCAGACGCTCAGCTGCGGCGCCTCGGGCGTGGGGGCGAGCTTGGAGGGGGGCTGCCAGACGCTCAGCTGCGGCGCCTCGGGCGTGGGGGCGAGCTTGGAGGGGGGCTGCCAGACGCTCAGCTGCGGCGCCTCGGGCGCTGCGCTCATCGGCATGAGTTGGGCCTCCGCCTCATACCGGTTCGCTTTCGCGCCGCCGCCATCAACCCACCATACCGCCGCCTCCGCTTCAGCCGCTTCAGCCGCTTCTGCGGCCGCTGCCGCCGCTGCCGCCGAGCGCCCAGTGACGGTGGGCGCTTTCGCGAGCTCAGTTTCGGCTTTCGAGAGAGCGATCGCCAGCGCGAGCTCCTTCTCGAAGCGCGCCTCCTCCGCCTCCTCCGGAGCCATCGATGGCGCCATGCCGCCGGCCGCCGCCTCCAGCCGCGCCGCCAGCCGCGCATCCCGATCGGCCGCCGCCTTGGCCTCTGCCTGGACCCGCTTGGTCTTGGCGCCCAGCTCCGCCGCCTTCTGATGGAGCATGTCCGCCAGCACGCGATGCAGCTCCTTGAGCTCGGTGGAATCGAGCGCATCGGATGCATGCGTCTTGATGTGCTCGTCGAGCTGCTCGCCCAACCGCTCGACACGGCGCGTGGCCTCGGCGGCACTCTCGCAGTCGACGCAGCTCGCAATCTCGCCGACCAGGCGCGCGCGCCACTCGGTCTTGGCCGCACGGAGCGCGCTCGCCTTACGAGCGGCTTGGCGCCGCGTGCTAATGACGCTCAGCGCGTCGCGCAGTGTGGAGGTGCGCGGGTTGAGTCCTGCCGCGACGAGGAGGCTTTCTTCGTGGCCCTCTACAGAAGCGCGACGGCAGAGCTGCTCGACTTTTGGGCTCAGCTGATCGAGTGCCTCGAGGCTCGCTGTGCCCTCCGCCATCGCCACGAGCGCCGCGCGCACCGACGCGACGAGCCGTTCAAAGCGCTGCTGGCGCTTGTCCTTCGCGCCGGTCGCGTCGTCCTTATCGTCCAGTCCGATGTACGAGACCGGTTCCGACCACTCACTCTCCCAGCTCTCCCACTCGTTGCTCTTGCGCGCGAGCACGCGAAACCGGTGCTCGCAGTAGTACTCGTCGTCCAGGTCGTCGCGCACCACGTACTCTGTGAAATTGAGCGCTCCCTTGTAGATCTTGGTCCACGGCACGTGGGTGACGGGCCCTGACCAGGTCTCGTGCTCGACGACGTACTGGATGCTGTCGGCGCGTTTCTTCCAAGAGATCTCGAGCCGGACGCGCCGAGGGTGGGAGAGGCGCTCGACGACGCGCACCGACGCCTTGGTCATGCGCAGCACGCGCGAGTTCAGGTCCTCGAGGGCTCCGTACTTTTTGGGGCCGCCAAATCCGTTTCCAAATCCGTACTCGACGTTGTCGCCCTCGCGCGCCGGCTGCGGGAAGACGCCCGGGAAGACGCCCTTCGGGGGCGCCCGGCTGTTCATTGGGGCCTCGCCGGCGGCGCGCATGCGGCGCTCGATGCGCTCGTGGTTGCTCAGCTCGTCGGGGCGGCTCGACACGAACGCGCGGTGGTTACGCCCGTGCACATACTGGATGAGCTGCGCCTCGCTGGAGAGGATCTGCTTGCACGTGCGCGTGATCTCCCACTTGACGAGATCGCCGCCGCGGTCGGGGTGGTGGACCCTCGAGAGTCGGCGGTAGGCGGCGTTCACGTCGCTGAGCGTCGACACGTCGTTCAGCCCCAGCCAGAGAAGGAACGGCATCGGCTGCAAGCAGAGCGACGCCAAGCCCAATTTCGTCAGTTTCGACGTCTCTTGCGACGGCATTCCATGGCCACTGGTGTTCAGGGGTTGCTTCCAGCAGTTGCGGCGCTCGGCGTGGCAGACGCCGGCGCACCAGCCGCAGAGTAGGGAGATCCCACCGCCAGGGTCGGCGTTGCCGCCGTGCGTGTCCATGAGATACTTGTCCGCTTTCCAGTTGCCCGCGCCGGCTGCGTCCTGGCACAGCACGCAGTCTACACAGGCGCCCGTGCGCAGCGCCTCGATGGCGCGCTCGGACACGTCCACGAGCTCGCTCTTCACGAGGCGCCGAATGGATGGCCCCGCGGCCGATGACAGCGGCTTCGTGAGCGCGTCGCTCAGCTTGCCATGCAGGCTGCTTGGTAGACTCTGGAGGGCGAGCTGGATCGCGCCCAACCCATCCCCCGCTAGCGGCAACACGTGGGCCCTCACCTCGTCGACCCACGACTGGAGCACTTGGCGCCACTCAATGGAGCGCAGCTCGCTGGCCTCGGAATGCACTTGGTCGAGCTCGCGCTCGCGCGCCATCATATCCGCCGCGACGGAGTCGAAGATTCGCTGCGACGCGCTCAGCTCCGCCTCGGCATGGCGCCGCTGCTCCCCGAGCGACTCCTCGGTGAGCGCGCAGACCTTGGCGCCCTTTTTCTGCAGCGCCGCGAGCCGCTCCTCCGCGCCCGTCAGGGACGCGAAGTGGCGAGAGTGTTGTGGGTTGTTTCGGGCGTACTCCGCCACGACACTGAGCTTCGCCGTGCGCGTCACGCCGATGGCCTTGCGAAGTGACAAGACCTCTTGGTCGGCGACGTCGATGGCCCTGCGCATCTTGTCGTCGTCGTGCAACGACTTGACCTCGCTGCGCGCCTTGGCGAGCTGCGCCTCCGCCCGACCCTTGGCGTCCCGTGCCTGCTGCACGCGCCCCTTGTCGTACTGCGCCGGCAGCGTCATCACGTGCTTCGCAAAGTCAGCGGCAAGTCTCTCAGCGCACTGCTCGAGATGCTGCTCGAGTGTCGTGTCCGTGACCGTGTTGTGGTTGACATGGCGCGCGAGCTCCGCTGAACGGAGTCGGAAGGCCTCGATGAGGAGCGGCATCACCTGCTTGTCGAACAGGCTGATGAGCAGCTGCTTCACCATCGGCGGGAGGGAGACGAGCTTCGTTTCGATCTGGGCGCGGGCACGAGAGAGCTCCGAAGCTATCGGCGTGGCGGCGATGCCCAGCAGCGCTTCATGGCAGCCGCCCTTGATCCATGTAGCGAGTGCGTTCTCGAGTGCCTGCACCGGCGCCATCATCGCCTCGACAGCCGCGGCACGGTTCGGCACTGGGTCTTCGGGCGAGTCCAACGCGTAGATACCGTGGACGAGGCGGCGCTGGAATTTGTCGCAGACGAAGTGCATGAGCTCATCGGGCGAACCGCGCACGGTTTGCGGGTTGTTCACCGTGGGACCATGCACCTCCGTGCACTCGAAGATGATCTCGCCTCTGACGTCCAGGTGGACGCCCGTGACGGACACATAAGGACCGAGGCTCTCGGTGTCATGCCAGGCTAGCGTGCGCTGGATGGTGCCAATGTACTCACGGTAGAGGCACAGCTCCACCTCGGGCTGCATCATCGTCGCGAGTGCTGGTCCGAGCGCGCGAGGCGTCGCGGGAGAGGTGTGAACATGAACTTTAATCGGATGCGCTTTTCGACTCTTTGGAAAGTTTAGCACGAGCCAACAGTTGACTCTGCGAGAAATCGCGCTACGTGCGCGGGGACAGCTTACGTTCTTGTGATTCTGTGTGAATCTGCGTTCTATTGGTTCACGAGGGGGTGCATCGCCCCGCTCATGACTGACGCCATCGACACCGCGATCGACCTGTTCGCCTCGTTTGCGCAGCTGTGGGCGGTCGTGGAGGTGACCCTCACCATCATGCAACCCAACTACGTGCCCGACGGTACGTACGCCGCGGCGGCGTGGCTTCCACTCGTGACGCTCACGTGCCTCCTGCCCTCGAAGCGCACCTTTGGCGCGGCGCTCGCCCTGCACATCTACCTCATCGCCTGCAAGATGCCCTGCATCTTCGACTCGGCGCACTGGGCCATGCAAACGGACGCGGTGCTCCTGGCGGCCATTCTCCTGGTGCCGCGACGCGCGGTCGTGCCGGCCGTCGAGTGGGTCGTGAGGACGCAGATGGGGCTCTTCTACCTAGCGGCGGGCTTTTGGAAGATCAACACCTCCTTCCTGGACTGGACCGTCTCGTGCGCGCCCATCTTCACGCTCTCACTGGCCGCGTACCTGCCAGAGGGCGCGCTGCCGCCGCCGCTCGTGCACGCGCTCGCCGTCGGTGCGCCCTGGATGACGATCGTGGGCGAGATGGCGATCGGCGCGCTGCTGCTGCTGCCGTTCCGCGCGGCGCGGCGCATGGGCGTGCTGCTCTGCGCCGTGCTGCACCTCGGAATCACCCTCACGCCCTTTCCCAACCAGATCGCCTCCTTCTCCGCCTTTGGCCTCTCTCGGATGTTTTACGTCCTCGCGCCGTCGTGGGCCGCCGCGCAGGCCGAGGCGACCTCCGTGCTGCCGAGCACCGGCGCGGGCCTCGCCTACCGTGCCGTGGCCGTCGCGTGCACCGCCGCCTCCGCGCGCCTCACCTCGACCCCGGGCGTGAGCGTCGACTGGGCGATCATCCTCTACGTTGGCCTCCTCTTCATCGTCGCGCGCGCGCTCGTCATCGACTGCCGCTCAGCCAAATGCTTCTTGCCTTACGGCGAGCAGTTTTCGGGCTTGCCGTTGCCGCGCGAGCGACGCTACCTGAACGCACTCTCCGTCGCCGCCGGGGTGCTCGCTCTGCTCATTGCGTTCGCCTATGCCTTCCTCGGGCCGGTGGTCGGCCTGATCGATGTTGGCGCCGCGTACCCCTTCTCCTCAATTCGAGTCCACGGCGGCTCGAACCACTGGGTGCTGCCGACGGGGCTGCTGCAAGCGTATGCTGCCGAACCGGCCAGCGCGTCGCCGGCCGCCCAGGTGCTTGGGCGCGTTGCGGAGGCATTGCTGGGGGCGGACGGACTCAAGGATGGCTTCGGCGGTGGCGTGGTGCGCGTCGAGGCGTCGAGTTCGGCGCCTCTGAACGCGTTAGCACCCGCGGAGGTGACCACTGAGCTGTCGCCAAGGGTGCGCGAGCTTCTCCAACGGTCGGGGCACATCGGCCGCCAATTCAACCCGACAGGTACGTTGATTGCATGCTGATTGCATGCTGATTGCATGCTGATTGCAATGCTGATTGCAATGCTGATTGCAATGCTGATTGCAATGCTGATTGGAATGCTGATTGCAATGCTGATTGCAATGCTGATTGCAATGCTGATTGCAATGCTGATTGCAATGCTGATTGGAATGTGGCCGCCAAATCAACCCGACAGTCCGCCACGTCTTTGGGCACGAGGTCTCCGCCCACATGCCCCGGTGGGACGCGGCCAGTGGCACACCATTTGTGTCCTTCACCGTGCCGGCTCTCGAGTTGCGCAGATTGCTCCAGATTGCACGGGGGGCACAGGAGCCATTCACGCTGACCTACGTGCGCCTGCCCGGCGCGCTCGGCGACAATGCGTGGCGCGCGAACGCGAGTGGACCTCGCATCAGCCTGAGCGAGGACGGCCGCGGCGGGCGTCGGTGCCTAGTCGACGGCGCTCACGACGGCGCGACTTCGGTGAGGGCTCTTCTCGCGCCATTCGGCGGGGCTCTCCTCGGGCTCAATCTCGGGGTAAATCTCGGGCTCAATCTTGGAAGTATTGGAGGCTCGGCATGCGACGCCGATGAGATCGCGCTGCTACCGCCGCCGCCTCGCTGGCTCGGGTGGCTCGCTCTCTTCTTCCCACTGCCCGTCCTCAACCACGATGAGCTGCCCTGCATGGACTAGCGACGCGGCTAGCATGCTCAACATGGCGCGTGTGGCATGCTGCACAAGGTTGCTTGAAGCCTTGCTTTGCTTCCACCCCGGTTTGGCGATTCCGGGTGTCTTCATTTGTACATAGCCTTTGCCCCTACGGCGACGTAGCGCAAGTGTCGAATTCGGTTTCGGAGTAGCGGCCTAGAGGGACGGTGCGTTTCTCGGCGTCGGCCTGGGCTCTACCTGGGCTCTACCTGGGCTCTACCTGGGCTCTACCTGGGCTCTACCTGGGCTCGGGGTCGCCGGTGGGGGGATGGGGCCGCGCCAGGCGAGGCCGCCCGGCCGCGCCCGACGCCTACTGCTGGAGGGAGTTGTATGAGCGTCCCCGCCCGGCGGCCTCGGGCGTCGGGGAGTTGCTGGGGTACCCGGCTTCGCTACCGCCCATCCAACGGATATAACGCGCCCGGCCCGCTGCCGCGCAGCGCGCTGGCAGCCAGCGGTGTCCGGGTGTCGGTCGGTGCGAGTCGAGTCCGGGTCCGCGCGCCGGCGCTGGGGCTTGGATTGCGTTGGGGCGCCGGCGCGGCGCTCACACGGTACGGTCGCTGCGCGCTGTCTTTTAACTATTTGCGAACGGGCCGACAGCGCGAGCTCACGCTCGCTTGGAACACTGACAAAACACCGTACTAAAACGGGGGCCCGGTCGGCGGCACACGCGCGGGCTAGCGGGGCGCGGCTCGTGAGATGTGCACGAATGCACGATGACTGCCCATGTGCATGTCTGCTCCGACCATAGCGACCGTACGGTCCGACCGTCTGCACCACAAAAGCGTACTACGAGGCGCCAATGGCGCTCGCTCCTCCTCTGGCCACGTGGCCACGCTCCTCCTCTGGCCACGTGGCCACGGCGCCCCCCGAGCCGTGACACGGGCCGTGCCACATAGGGCCGCGCAGTGCCGCTTCACTCGGCGAGCCATTCATCTGGGTTCATCATGCTGACCTCATCGCCCAAAGGCGCAAAGGACTTGCGTGCAGGACGGCGCGCGCGCCCACGTGGCGCTGCTCGTGAGGAGGAGCCGCCATCGTCGCCGCCGCAGACGCCCATCTGCACGCCCCCCGAGTCGCTGTCGTTGTCGTCGAAGTTGACGGCGCTCTGGAAGTTGACGAAATGGTCGCCCCCGTTCTTGCAGGAGCGTGGCGGCGGCGGCGGCGGCGGATCGCGAGAGCAGCAGCGGCGCAGGTAGAAGAGGGCGCAGCATGCGCACAGGCCGAGCAACGCACACGTGCCCATCCCCAGCAGGAAGGCAAGCACGACGTCTCCATGCGTGATCGTGCTGAGCAGCAGGCTGCTCGGCAGGCCTTTCTGCTCCGAGGGCGGCAGCGAGGGCGGCAGCAGCGGCGGTCGCCCGCCGCAGTCCGAGCAGTCGGTGCCGTATTCGCACACGTCATACTCCCAGCCGGGACCGCCGTCGTCGCAAGTGCCGTCATTCGAGCCCAAAACGCAGCCTTCGGCGCACAGCTGGCCTGGCAAAAGCGGTGGCGGCGAAGGTGACGGTGGCGGCGAAGGATGCGGCGTACGTGGCGGGGCGGGCGGCGGGATCGGCGGCGGCCGGGGCGGCGGCGCGGGAGGTGGCGACGGCGACGGGGGAGGTGGCGACGGCGACGGGGGAGGTGGCGACGGCGGCTGTGGTGGACATGGATGTTTGATTGGAGGTGGTGGCGATGGTGACGGCGGCGGCGGTGACGGTGCCGGCGGTGTCGGTGACGGCGGCGGCGGTGACGGCGGCGGCGGTGGCGGCGGCGGCGGCGACGGCGGTGGGTTCGGCGGTGGGTTCGGCGGCAGTGACGGCGACGGCGGCGGTGGTGACGGCGGCGGCGGCGGCATCTGCGACGAGTTTGTCGCTTCTGTGAACACGAAAACGCACCCACTCTCCGGAACCCCAAGAACGAGGGCCTCTTTCGCAATGGACGGAGGTGTGGCCGACTCAGCCTGCTATCGGCAAGGGGCGGGGAGAGGGGGACCTGGTTGTCATGACTATGTACATGCACAACAACGACGCGCACTGCGAAGGTTTTCCCCCACTCGCACGCTTGGAGGTGCGACGGAGGACCAGGCTTGGCACGGGCTCCCCAAACCTGTGGGGAAAGGGGGCGAGAGCGTGCGCTCCCGCACTTATAGCCGAGCACTTTGACGTGCTGACCCCGCCTTCGCGAACAATGGATGTTGCGCCTGCTTCGCCGCAACGTGCCCGATCGACGCGCGCAGAGGTCATCGATTGCGCAATCTGCGCGGCTCCAATGCGCGACCCATCCATTGGCGGCGCATGGTACGCGCAGCACGCTCCCCGACGCCATGTGCATGGCGCACTTCCCCAACCCACGAGCGCGCGCCTTGTGCCCGTCCCTCTCGTTTGGTAGCTACCATCACTTCTGCCTGTCGTGCTACGAGGAATGGGCACGTCGCCGGTCCTCGTGTCCGACTTGCCGTTCACCAGTCTGGGCCATCACGGTAGATCTCGAGTATGCGTCTCTGTGCGGCGCGGAGATCACACAGAAGGCGATGACTGTGATGGACGAGGTCCACTCAACGGCGGCGATGCCTTTGGGCCTGAGAGTCCCCGTCAGGATCGAGTGGCCCGCGGGCCTTGTCCTCAAGAACACGTACCTGGGCGACGGCGTGCTCGTCCTCCAAGTCGTGCGCGGGAACGGCGCTCACCAATCAGGTGTGCGGGCGGGCGACGTGATACTTGCCGTCGATGGCATTCCCGTTCGCGACCACGCGAGCGCCGTCGAGCTGATCGAACAGCGCTCCCGCATCGGCGACTGCGTGCTCGACGTGCGCAAGAGCGACGCGGTCCGTCAGCCGCAACCACACGAACTCTTCCAACGCTCGCCGGAGAGCGGCACGGGCCGTTCGCGTGCACTCTCTCGCCGAGGCAGCCCGCTCGCGCGCTCATCATGGCGCTCGTCGCCCCAGCTCTCCGAGGACGAGCTTGCGAGCGGCGAGGAGCACGATGGCAGCGAAGCCATGCCTGATTCCCGCGCCTGATTCTACGCAACAATGGACCATGTGCCGTCGTGCGGCGCGATTTCAACACGACCTCGACGCATGCGGCGGGCCGGCGGCGCGGGTATGGGGTTTCTCTGCGCGGACTCGGCGGCCGGCGGGCCTGGGCGCTGGGGCCGGTGCTGGCCATTCCTGCGCTCTCGTGTTACCTCAAATCAAACGGGACCTCAGACGGTCATCTTCAGAAGATCAGAACGTGCGGACCATCGACCGCGACGGGGTTTAGTCTTTTGACTTCGTGCTTCGACTCGCGATATGAATTATGAATTCATACGTGGGAATACGACAATACGTTTTGTTATCGGTCGTGTTCGAGTCGGTTTTATCCCGCACACCGACTTTGACGCCTTATTAGAGCATTTTCCATTTACGCCATTACGGGGAGCAGCGCGCGTCGTGGAGTACGCACCGTACGGAGTCGGAGAGTAGCTACGCAGATCGCAGTACGGAGCTGCCGGCCCAGGGGACACCCCGGCGACGCGCGCGACCGCACACCGGCCCACCGGGAAGCACATCCTTTCAGGACACGAATTCAGGTCAAACACTAAAAACCATGCTAAAAACTCAACACGAAGTTCACTATGGGCCTATGTATAATGTAGACGGAATGTGCGCGCTGTTCTCGGCGGCGACTGCGTCCGAGCGTCAACTAATCGGCACATGCGCACACCGGCATGCTAAAGCAGCTACTAAACGGCACCAGGCGCTGGCACACTCAGACGTCAAAGGCTTCTCGTGGCGCAAGCCTGCATGCTAAGTATGTAAAATGAGATTGGCTCACGACGGCGCCGACGAGCCCAGGATGACGGAGGGCAGCGGCGGCGAGGTGCCCAGGCTACTGCTGCCCCAGTCAGCGCTCGTAAACGGCGGCGCGCCGCCGATCGCCTGCGGCGTGCCCGGGACTGTCGCGGCCGCCCTGCGCCTTCCTTTGAGCACGTACTTGCCATCGACGTCGTGCACGGTGACGCCGCAACGTTCCACACGATCCAGAAGCTCCTTGATGGGATAGAGAGTCTCGAGGCCGAAGACCTTGACGTACTTGAGCAGCAAGCCGCACGTCTGCACCGTCCACTTGCCTTCGGCCTCCAAGCAGCTCGACACGAGCTGCTGCGGCGGAAAGCGCTCGCTCGCACCAAATTTATGCACGTACTTGAGCGCGATGGCGTGATGGCCCGCACCAACGAGCAGCCGGAGCACATCGTCGGGGGTATGCACTCCGTCGATGCTGGCGCGCTTGGCGCCCGCGTGCTTGAGTGGCCCCTCGAACTGGCGCTCGTGGAGCATTTTGCGGTACAGGCTCGCCTCCGTGTACGGCTCCGTCGCGCTCAGCCCGAACTCGCGCGCGAAGCGCATCGCGGCCGAGAACATCTTGGCGTTCACGAGGTGCTCGAGCAGCTGCGACGGCTCGAAGTGGGCGTGCAGCTTCCAGCGTGAGACGAGCACGCACGCAGCGCGCAGCTGGTTGGAGGCGAGCAGCGAGCGCACGAGCCCCACGCGCTGCGGCTCGCTCGGCGGCGTCAGATCCATTAACGAGAGCAGCTTCTGCCTGCGCAGCGCCGCGGTTGAAGGAATGACGACCATTTTGGGCACGGCGTAATAGGCGCGAAGCCGCTGTGGCCGGTCCTTATACTTCGGCGCGTCGAAGACCAGGTTGATGTTGTGCGTCCGCTGTGAGTCGTACGTGACGATGCGCTCAGGCTGCGGAGCGCTGCCGCTGCCGTCCGCCGCAGCGGCGGCCGGCTCCGCCTCGAGCGATTTGACGAACCCGTGCCCAAAGTGTACATGGAAGACGCGCCGGCCCTCGCGGAACTCGTGAGCACGCTGCATGGCCTGCGGCTGCAGGTCCGCCTCGAGAGGCACCAGCATGCTGCCCGCCGCGCATCCCATGGACGAAGCGGCGCTACTCACGAGGCTGCACCCCATCGCGAGACCTCTCATCATGGGTGAGCACATCGGGGTGAGTCCAGCGAGCATCGGCGAGGCGGGCGGCGCGAGAGGACCGATAAGGGGGCCGAGGCGTGGCGACGAGGGCATGCTCTTCGTGCCGCGCTCCATCAGTCCACTCGCGCTCGCCATGCGGTGAGGCTTCTTGACGATGCCTGCGCTCGTCGCCGAGGACGTCGACGAAATGCTCCGCCCGTCGTGGGTCTCTGCTCGGGAGGGAAGGAGGGCACGCGTAGGCGAGCGCGAACGATCAAGCAGGGAAGGAGGGGGCGGGCGCGCGGGCGCGCGCTGGGGGTGGGCGGCCCCACACACTAGGCGGCCTTCCATGGCAGGGCATCGCAGGGCGGCTGAGGCCGCAGCGCAGGCTGGCACGCGGGCGGCGCAGAGCCCTCCTTTGCAGGATCCTGCGTCGTGTGCGCCACGGCCACAGGAGGGCCAGCGTTCGATTCGACCGCTGGCGCGCACTCGCACGCGCAGGCAGCTCTGGTATGTGTGTGGCCCGAGCTGAGCTCCAACTGCTGGCGCTGGCCGCTCGGCTGGGGATTGCAGGTGCAAAGCCCTTCAAGCGCGGCGACGCGGTGTGCGAAAGCTTGAGCGGTCGCTCGGTGCTCGGTGCCGAGGTGGGCAAGGCGGACGCCGCCCGCTCAGGCTCATCGATGTCCATCAGGAAGACCTCCTCTTCGTCTCCAGCCAAGCCTCGTCGCTTCATGGTAGACTGCACGGGCCGATGGAAGGCGTCGGCGCTCGGCCGCCGCAAGAGCGAGGTGCCCGTGGGTGGCCTAGCTCGAGGGAGCGCCGCCGCTCGAGGGAGCGCCGCCGCGCCCAGGTCCAGGCTGTCAGGGAGGGAGCCCATTTTGCCAGGACCCGCTTTTCCGCCTTTTCAGACCTGGAAGGTCCGGCGAAGTCCGCGGTTATTGACGTTATTGGTGTATTTCACACCTGAATCCCCGGATCGAAAGGCGTGCCGTCGTAAGATGTGATATGGAGCGCCATTTCCCTGTTTGAAGTATGAAGTATGAAGACTAGTGCGGTGCTGGTAGTGCTCTATGTGGAGCTGCAGCTGGTGAGCGCGGGCACGCTCGACGCTGTAACGTGTAAGCAGAAAGCACAGTAAGTAAGCACCGGGGCACTGGTGAGCGCGGGCACTGTGAGCACACTCTCCGGTGCGTCGCCGGAGAGGACACCGTCCGCTCCGTCCGCGGAGCTCCCGTTCCTACCGTCACCGCGACCTACGAATTCACTATACGCCCGGCGACTTAATGACTGTGACTGGCTGGCCACAACCCACGTGCAGCTGACGCCCAGTGTACAGTACTAGGCGTACCAAGCGCCGCTGACTGACTGGCCACACGCAGCTGACGCCCAGTGTACAGTACTAGGCGTACCACGCGCCGCATCGTGTTTCCTGTGCATGGCGTGCCCGGGTGCGTAGGGAAGCACGCATTCCTGAGACGCGCCCCTGTGCGCGGATTCGACATGCTCGCTTGCCCAAACACAGCAGCATCAGCAGGTGCGTCATGCCGGCGCCGGCGCGCTCTCGGTCGGCCCGCTTGGGGCCGCCGCGTCCCAGCTCGCGGGGAACGCCTGGGGCGCCGCCGCCGCCTTCGCCCTCTCAATCCGCGCCGTCTCCTCGTCGATGGTTTTGACCACATTGTCCCAGTCGGCGATCATGGACTGATACTCGCTAAACTCGAGCGTGCCGCTCTTGTCATAGTCGTACTTTTCAAAGATTTTCAGCACGACCTCTTCCGACGCGTCCTTGCCCGCACGGATCAGCGCGACCTTCAGCTCGTCGGGGTCGAGGGCTCCGCTGCCGTCCTTGTCGATGCCGCTGAAGATCTTGCGTAGCCTTTCGACGTCCTCCATCCCCATACCGAATACCTCCATCTCGAGCTCACGCGACTTCTTGCGCGCCCGCGACACCCTCTCGTCCATCTCCAACCCCTGCCTTGCCGCAGACTGGGTGACGTTGAGCGCCATGTCCATGCTGGCCTGCATCTTTGCGATCTCGTCTTCGAGGCGGGTGCCGCCCGGAGTCATCGGCGTGCCACCCGGCGTCTGAAGAGGGGGCTCGCCCGGGGCGGCGTCGGCGGACGGAACTTCAACTTGAGGAGGGGCGGACATTGAAGGCTTCGTTAAAAACTTTACTGACACGTCACGCACTTTTTAAGTGTGAACGTTAACATGACAGACGCGACAACCGCTGCTACGGCACTGTTACTGCCCGCTCTTTAAGTGTAGGTGGGAAGGAGTGAATGAATCAACTCCGTTAACTTTCACGTCCTCGATCCAAAGCCCAGTCGGCACGTCTTCCGGACTCGTGGAGACATTCCGGAGCTCTCCGAGATCCTTTTCACCACTGGCGGCGTGACTGTGTCCGGGCCCGCTTGTCTTGTGTAAAACCAATCTAAATAACAGTCAAACCTCATCTCTCCGCCCCGGGGGTGGATTTTCTGTGTACATGTACAAGTGCGTGCATCCTTGCTCAGGTGCATGCTCACGCTGGGCACGAACCCGAGCAGCTGCCAACAAGCCATCTAGGATAGCCACGGCCCGAGCCTATGCACTGGAAGAGCCGAAGGAGAGATGCGCAGCTCAAAGACATGCACGCCCCCCGCCAGTGGGAGTGCCACTGAGTCACAGCAGAAGAGCGCCATGGAGCTACCGGTGAGCTCATCGAGGACGGAGAGATGATCGCCATCGGAGGCGACGGCCGCAAGGGTGAGTGTGAGGGTCGCAGCGTCGTACTGGGCGTGTATCGTCGCACCGCGGTAGCGCAGCCCACGCACAGCCACGGATTGGGTCCCTTCGATGAGAGCCGGTCGGAGGGTGAGGTACTCGTCATGAATCCGGAGCCCGGCATAGCCCATGAGGACGCCCTGCAGAAAGCCGCCCGCACCTGTCAAGAAGTTGGTCGTGCCTCCCTGAGGCGTTTCCGTCCATACGGCGAAGGGCATCTGCACGTTGGCAAACGAGCGGTTGAACAGGCTCGCGGCGAGGTCCGGCCGGCCGTTGTCGAGATGCCCAATCGCATGCATCGCCCACGTCATCGCGGGGCCGTTGGGGTCGGTCGCTGACTCATAAGCCGCCAAGTCGGCTTGCCGTACCGCATCACTCATGTTGAGCATCAGAGGGTAGGCGAGCAACACGACGTCCGCCTGCTTGATCTGGGTGCCGATTGTGTACCCTGCGTACTCCGGGTGGTACCCGCGCGCCGCGTCCCACAAGATTGGAATCTTGTCAGCGATCGCGGCCCACCGAGGGTCGGCCATCCTGCCGAAACGCGCCGCCCATGCGGCCGCTAGGCGAAGGCTCTCTGCCGCAACACAATTCGTGTAGACGGAGTCATCACCGGTGGCATACTCGTCGGGCGGGATGACGTGCTTGATGTGTGCGAGGCCGTCGGTGGCGTTCAACTCGACGCGCGAGACCCAAAAGTCCGCAGCGCCACTAGCAAGGTCGAAGCCGCTGCTATTGGCCCAGGTCGCGTTGCGCGTCATTGCAAAGAACTGGCGGGCGGCGAAGGCGACGTCGCCGGTGATGTGCTGCTCGAGCTGCCCCGTGTCCGCCCACGACGGGCACGTCTCCGCGCCCGATACGGCGCTCTCCCATGGGAACATTGCGCCCGCATACGGCGGCTTGTACGACTTCGCCTTGGCGCGCGCGAGAGGCAGTCGTTCGACGCGGTACTCAAGCAGCGACTGGGCGATGCTCGGATGCCACGCGAGCAGCGTAGGGAACATCCAAGTCTCACAGTCCCAGAACGAGTGCCCATTATACCTGAGAAGGCCATCAGCGGTCATCAGACAATCAGATGCACTCAGATGCACTCAGAGGCGCCCATAGTACCCGTTGGAGGCCAGCCCGCCCGGCGAGAGCGAAAAGCGAACCTCCTCCCGCACCTGCCATGCGGGGCGATCTCGTCGCACCCAGCAACACTCAGTGGCACTGACACAGTGGCACTCAGTGGCACTCAGTGGCACTCAGTGGCACTCAGTGGCACTCAGTGGCACTCAGTGGCACTCAGTGGTACTGACACAGTGGCTACTCAGTGGCAGTGGCACTCAGAATCGAGCATCCTCTTCACACTGCACACCGATGAGAGAAGGTAATAGAGAGACGCGTTGACGGCGACGGCCACATCGGGGCGCCCCTCGAATGCCACGCCCGATTCCCACAGCTGTGCCCATGCCTTCGCGGAAGACGTTGCGAGCGCGCCCGTTGGCAGCGCCGCAGCCGCGCCATACGCGGCGAGCGCCGCCGCCTCCGGATCTGCAGTGTCGATGGACGTGGCGACGCTCGCCAAGAGCGTGCGCGTGGCGCCTGGGGGCAGTACGATGGGGCTGATCTCGTCCATAGCCGTCACGGCGAGCGCCACGAGCACGGTGGGCGTCTGCGCCGTCTCCGACACGCGCGTTCGACCGCTCATCACTGTCACATTCGCAGTGCCTGACCCCCCTGGCAGCTTCACATTCGCGCTGCGTAAGCCAAAGGCAATGTCTTTCGTGTCGATGCGGCTCTTGACGCCGGCCGCGAGGCCGCCGACGAGTGTGCAGGTGATCGGCGCGGAGCCCACGTTTGCGAGCTCGAGCACAAGAAGGCCGCGCTCCGTGCGGTGTGCGAAGAAGCGTTGCTCGATTATGCCACCGCTACCGTCCGCTGCTGTGCTCCGGCGCAGGTAGCGAGCCCCACGCAGGTCGAGCGCCGCGCCCGCTGGCTTGAAACGGGCTGTCATCGACTCGGCGCATTGTACGTTGAGAGGCGACGTGACCGTCGCGCGGTGCGACACGTCGTCATCAGCGGCGGCAGAGGCACGGTCGGAAAAGGGCTTGGCGGCGGGGCCGTTGAAGACGCCGGCAATGTAGAGAGCGTTGGCGTCGATCTGCGTCGCGAGCTGGCCGTTGCCAATCGTAGCCTTGAGATTGTCCTTGATGAGCGCGTCATTCGGCGAGTATAGGTAGTTGGAACGCGCGATCTCCGCCAGCCACTCAGCCGGAGGCTCGACAGCACCAGGCGTGCCGGTGCCGGTCATGATGGCAGCGATACATAGGACCGAGAGGAGCAGCATGGCGACCGCGTTCAGCGTGGTTCTGGCGCCGGGAGAGCTCAGCGTGACTTATACCACCACGCACGCACCGCTCGCGGCGCAGAGCCTGTGCGTGCGTCCGCGTCTCGCGGCGCACGGACGAGTTCACGGACGCCGCGAAAACCCCGAAGCGCTCTCGTTTTGTCAAGTCCTGTCTGATAGTCCTTCCTATAGTATCAGACCTGATGATGTTCAGAAGCGCTAAAAATCGTCGTCCGAGAGGCATGCACGTACACGCGCTTTGCGCACCGTCTCGTCCACCTCGCCACGTGTCCCGAAGGTTGAGCAAACTCGACGGCGGGGCTTTTCCGTTCCAGAGCGCACAGCACACCCACAGGGAGAGGGGGGTAGAGCCCCATCGCTTTCGGCTCCCGGGCGCTGAAATGGTGTCGCTCCATGATGGTCGGCCACGCGTCGCCGCTTTGGGAGTCTATTCTCCGCGCAACACGTTTGAAGAGGTGCTCAACTACCAAAGGAAGTTCCCGGTCCATTTCGCACACAAAAGAGCTGAAACTCCGCTGGACGTGCGCATCGATAGGAATGCAGCGATAAGCCCTCGGATGACTATGCCATCCGGAGGATTATATCGGGACAATCATAAGCCGACGTTCCGGCTCCCCTCCGGTGCCTACATTTTCACGGGCGACGAGAGGATCCAAGCGACATGGCGAGACGCTGTGCCGCAGCCCTCGCCGAGGTCCCTCATCAAAACGGAGCTCTCCACGATCGCCACAGTGCCGGGCGGCCAGCCGATGCAGGTCACTGACCCGGATACAGATTTGAACATGACCATCATCGTACCAGCGCACATCCAGGTCGGGCAGCGGTTTCAGTTCAAGGCGCCGCCGAAACCAACGGGTGGTAGTCTGGCTGCGAGTCGCCGGGAAGCGCGAGCGCACCTCAACACAATCACTGCCGAGAGGCCTGCTGCCGGTCTCGAAAGCGGCTACAAGTACCTTCCACTGGACGGGGGACTGATAGCTCCCCAGCTGCTGGATGAGGGAGTGCAAGCAAGATTGGAGAGAGCGAGATTGCAGTCACCAAGAGCGAGATTGCATTCCCCACGCGCCGTCGCGGCAGTCCCTCCGATCGGTGCGAGCGAAGCGCAAGCGCGCGGCGGTGGGGGAGGCGGCAGCTTTGGTGGCTACGGTTACCTCGATACGGAAGCGGGTCGGCTGCAGGCCTCGGCCCACGCGCGTCAGATGGGCCAAACCTTTTTGATCCAGAACAATCTGGCGCAGGCTAAGGTTTACCTCGCCAAGGCTGAGGAGATGCTGCATGTGGACCCAGATCACCTGCCTCGCAAATGACGAGCAGAGCATCCCCCAACGGTGGCAGCGGGTGGCGGTGCCGCTGCCACCTCAATGTTACGAGAAACGAGATTCACAAGTTAGGAAGTATTTGCAATATATTTGGGGGACTGGCGTCCTTTTTGAAAGGAGAAAGCGGGATCGTCGCGAGAAGTTGTATCACTCGGGGGTAGTTACCCGGCTCACGGCACAAGAAGCACTCAAAGGAAAAGTTTCTTGATGACCTTGAGAGCTTGAGTCGTTAGATTCGTTAATTGAGTTCCCTTTTTCCTCTCTTCCCCAACACCGCACACTCCCTCACATGGACACGCCAAGAAGGGGCTGGCCCATTGCTGGCCCTTGCCCATGCTCGGGTCGTATAGCCAGAGTATCGACGCGCTTCGCGCGCTCAACAAACTCGTGGAAGCCTTCCAGCTCACCGCTCCGACTCCGACTCTAACTCTGTCCATGTGGCACACGAGCAAGAATGCCGCCGACTCGACTCGTAACCGGCTGCCTGAGGATTCGTACCTCGGACGCAAACTGTGCGCGGCGTGCCGTGAAGGAGACATGGCAGAGTGCGTGCGGCTGCTGGACGAGGGCGCGAGCCCAGATTCTGGCCAATCGAGCGGCTACTCTGCACTCGGGCTTGCTTGCAACCGCGGCCACCTGAACGTTGTCGATCTGCTACTTGAACGTGGAGCGAGCCCAAACACGCCCATTTGCGCTAACGACGCCACTCCGCTGATGATCGCTGTCGTGTGGGACCAGCGTGCAATCGTGGAGAGGCTGCTCGAATATCGTGCGGATTTGACGCCCAAGGGCACCGCAGGTTCGTACCGAGGCTGCGACGTCTTCGACATCGCCACTCAGCGCGGCCGCCCCGCTATCCTTGCATTGCTCAAGCGTGCGCGCGCCATGCGGCGCTTCGGGCGGCTACGTCGGCTCGTGCCTGCACTCGCTCTGCTGGCGGCAGCCCTGCGTGAGTTGTACACCATGATCCATTATCGCCCCGGCGGCGACGGCGCCAAAGAGGCCCAAGAGCGCTTTGAGAGGCTCTGCCTCGCCCAGGCTGAGCACGGTGACGACGCGGGACGCGCAGCCGTTTGAATCTAGAGACGAGGATCCCACACGCATGCAGAGCACCTTCTGGCATTTTCCATGCTTCGATCAAATAGCAAGGGGGCGGTGGAGAGGCCGATCCGGAGAGCGTTGACTTGTATTCCGCAGATCACAGCACCTCTGTCACGTGGGTCTGACCTCCACTTGGTCCACAGCGCACGTCCAGACACAGTCACACGACGGGATCCGGTCACATATTATGACATGTATAAAGATGACGACTGTTCATGCTAGGCGATAAATTTACGCCACTTTCACACATCGTATCTCGGATCCGGACCATGTCAAGCATGATCCGGACCCGGCTGCTCCGCATGCCAGACACCACGATTGCCACGATTACACCACGATCGGATCGTGCCGCTGCCCGCTCACACGCCGCCGCGTCGGGGACGCGAAACCGCCCGGTGCGCCCGGCACGTCGCGTCGTTTTCGCTTTTCCGCATGCCAACGTCATCAGTTTCGGTCCTTTATCACTGACTTCGTATTTCGTGCACCTCCTTTGCAGCCATGAGTGAAGCGCTCTTGACCTTCAGCTCGGCGATCCTGGCCACTTCAGCAGTCTTGAACTCTTCCTTTTTCGCTGCCCTCTTGTCTGAGGCCGCCTTCTGTAGTGCCGCCATGATCTCCTCCATGATCATGGGTGGCGTCGTGCCGTTCTTCAATGCCCGCTGCCTCGCGGCCTCTTGCCTGGACAAGATCTCAAATTTCTTGCCGGCCGCCTCAAAGGCCGCCCTCTCCTTCGGCGTCGCGTTGGTGAGCGCCAGGTCCTTGGCGTCGTTGACCAGAGGCAAGACCTTGCCGATGCTGATCGTCGACTTAAGCAGCGGGGTCGCATACGCAACGAACCTCGCGCTCTCCTCGGCCCCAAAGGCGCGACCAACCTCCGCCTGCGCGAGCGCCAGCTTACCCAGCGCGTCAACCGACGGCAGGCAGATTGCCGACTCTGTCTTTGCGAGCTTATTCAGCTCGGTGCCCCACTTCGTGTCAACAGAAAGCAGCTTGAACTTGTCCACATTTAGGATTGCGATGGACTGAAATCTTGTGGCTAAGGCAGCGGGTGGCAGTGGCACCAGCGTGCAGGAATCCACCTTGAGATCGGCAAACGCATCGGTCAACTCCTTGTCGAAGGCAGTCAGCTTCTCAGCTGGCACGGAGTTTAAGACGTCAATGCCGAGGCTGATCGCGTTGCCAAGCTCGTCGGGATTGATGTCCAAAATTAAGTTGGCCACCTTCTCGGAGAATGGCTCGAAAGTCTTGGCGTTGAGCGCCTTGATGATCGGGTAAGAGGCCTCGCTCACCTCTACTATGGCACCATCCAGGGCCGATAGTGGTGTAGTTGCTGCAATCGTCAACTGTGGTCCTGCAAGCAGGGCCGCCGACAGGAGAGCTCCGGCAACAAAGTTGGAAGAGAGCGCGGCCAGTTTCTGCTGCTGGATAGCTTTGAGCAGCATGAAAGGGAGTGGGGCACAACCAGCTTCTTAGCGATCGACATAAGAAAACCGGCCCACGACAAGTTTCGTTAAAGCCGCAAACTCGTCGTTGGAATTTGCGGGATTTTGGGAAGAAAATCGTGTATTTCTCGGCCCGCCTCTTTCATCTTTCTGCGTGAAGCGTACTTAAGTCTGGAATCACTTAGCGGCCAAAGGAAATACACGCCTCGCCACGTTCATTCGCTCTTGGACTTTCCCTCGAGCTCGCCGGGCACGTGCCGCCCAACGAGCGCTGTGACGGCCACGAGGAGGAGAAGATAATGTATGCACGAGATGAGCGGCTGGTACTCGACCCCGAGCCGGCCGAGGAGCAGCCCACCGTAGAGGGGCGAGATGATGCCCACCGCCGAGTTGAGCACATCGAGCACTGAGAGAGCGGCCCCCATATCTTCCTTCGGGACGACTTTGGAGAAGAGCGCCGAGAGCGCGGTGCGATTGAGGTTGCCTGCGATGGCCGACAGAGGCAGGTTGAGCCCCGCGTACAAGAAGAAGCGCGTATGCGCAGACTCGAAGGCGGCGTTGCCCGCGGAGGCGACAAGCGCGAGTGAGATCACGGCGACCTCGCCCATTCGACGCGAGAGAAGCCCGACGAGGAGGGCATCGACTGCGAGGCCGAGCGCCTGCCACAACCCGCGCCATCCGGTGCAAATGTGAGCTATCACGAAACCCTCGGGGGCAATCGGGAGCTGTTAACGTTCACACCTCGGGGGCAATTGGGAGCTTATCAGGGGCACTCGGTGGCAAACGGGGCACTCGGTGGCACTCGGTGGCACTCGGTAGCATGGCGTTCACCTGCTTGTACGACGAGAGAAAGCCCGTGTCTGCGGGCGTGAGATCCCACCGCTGCGTCTCATAGACTGAGTGGAGTGCATAGGTCGAGCGCATCAGAAAGGCGTAGAGCAGTCGAAGCGTGAGCACACGCCCTCCGACACCGCGGAACGCGCTTGCAAACCCACCGAGGTTCGACACGAGCCGGGAGTGCCATGTGGACGGCACGGGCGCTGCCGGCGTTGCCGGGGGCGGTCGTGGCGTGGGTGCAAACTTCATCGCCAAGGCCGCGCTCGATTCAGCGCTGCCGCTGCTGCTGCCGCTGCCGCCGCCGCAGCTGTTGCTGTCAGCTGCAGGTGCGCTTGCGTCTGGGCCTGCCCCATTATCAGCCGGCGGCTTGCGCGATGGGCGATCGTTCGGCAGAAAGCAGGCGATCAGCACAACGTTCACCAGGAAGAGCGCGGAGGCGACATAGCACGGCACACGGCGGCCGAAGCGCGAGGAGAGCACGCCGCCGACAGACTGTCCCGCGAGGAAGGCCGCTGTGGAGGCCGACGAGAGCCGGCCGAAGATCTGCGCGCGCGTCGCGTCGCTCGAGAGCCGCGTGAGCAGTGCGCTCGCGCACGTCATCGTCTGCTTGACGAGGCCGACGATGACGCGGGAGAGGACGAGCAGCTCGACGCTGTCGGCGGTGCCCACGAGCCAGTACGACACGGCCGATCCGCCGAAGGAGAGGAGCAGCACATCCTTGCGGCCGAGCACACGGTCGCCGAGGTAGCCGATCGCCATGCCGCCGACGAGCTGTGCGACTGAGTAGATGGACTGCACGGCACCGAGGCGCTCGGTTGAGATGCCTACGTCCTTCCATCTAAAGATGAGCGACGGCACGACGAGCGCGACGCCCACCATATCCAGGAAGACGGTTAGCAGGATCAGGTTTATGTGCTTCGCGTTGGAGGAGTCGGCCGCCATCTCGCCGCCGCCGCTGCCGTCGGCGATTTCGTCGTGTCTCGTCGTTGAGAAATTTGCTTGGGTTCGGTAGGTTCACACTTGTGCGTCTCGATACACGTTTGTTGTTACATTTGTAACCCTCTATCATCGGGCATTCGGCGTTGGTGTGATGGCCGCCTCCTCTAAGTGGCAAGGTGCGATGGCCGCCTCCACCAAGGGCAAGGCCACCCGGCCGCGCGTGTACGCGCGGCTCCGCCCAATGTTCGGGCGCGACGCGGGCCAGCCGGAGCTCTTCACGGTCGTCGACGGCACATCGCTCGACTACCGCAAGGAGGAGACGTCCGACATCTCGCGCTTCACGTTCGACAAGGTCTTCGGCATGGACTCGAAGCAGGAGGAGGTCTTCACGACGATCGGCGAGGTGGCGCTGAGCTCGCTTCGTCAGGGCTTCAATTCGACCATCCTCGCGTACGGGCAGACCGGCAGCGGGAAGACCTTTTCCATGGAGGGCGCCAAGGACAAGGACACTGGCCGGTACACGCAGCCGGGGCTCATCCCGCGGCTCTTCGAGCAGATCTTCATCAAGTTCAGGAGCGACGAGACGATCAAGAGCTTCGAGATGAGCCTCCAGTTCATCGAGCTCTACAATGAGCAGCTTCAGGACCTGCTCGGCAAGCGTAAGGTCGTCGACGTCTCGATGGACCCGAGTGGGGGCTACCAGTGCAAGGACGCTGTGCGCCACGTGTGCAAGGATGCGCTCGAGGCGCAGCGCGTGTACGAGCAGGGGTGCGCGATGCGCGCAACGGCGGCGACCAAGATGAACGAGGCCTCCTCCCGCTCGCACGCGCTGCTCCAGATCAGCGTCAACTGGACCGAGCAGAAAGGCAAGTCGTTCGGGGTTGTCAACCTAGTCGACCTTGCCGGCTCCGAAGGTCTCAAGAAGAGCGGCGCCGAGGGGCAGAACGCCAAGGAGGGTATCAAGATCAACCTGTCGCTATGCAAGCTCGCGCTCACCGTCAAGTGCCTCGCCGAAGGCGCGACGCATATTCCGTATAGGGAGTCGAAACTCACGATGATGCTCGCAAAGGGTCTGGGTGGGAGCAACATGCTTCACATCATCCTCGCGCTCTCGAACTCTCGCGAGCAGGTGCATCCTCTGATTGCCTCTGATGGCCTCTGATTGCCTCTGATTGCCTCTGATTGCCTCTGATTGCCTCTGATTGCACTCTCGAACTCTCGCGAGCAGGTGGCCGAGGGCACGGCGTGCTTGCGCTTCGGCCAGAGCTGCCTCTCCATGTCCGTCAACCCGTCCACCAACAAGCTCGAGAAGGAGCAGGCGGAGATGCGCGCGGTGATCGCCGAGCAGCTCCAGGAGATTGCCGATCTGCAGGGCGAGAACGAGAATCTGAAGCTCGAGCTTGAGCGCGCCAAGGTGAGCGCCTCTGCGCGATTGAGCTCTAAGTGCCGCTGAGTGCCACTGAGTGCCACCGTGTGCCACCGTGTGCCACTGAATGCCTCTTCTCGCCTCTGATGGCAGGATAAGGGCGCGGCGCCGACGGAGGTACCAACGTTCCTGATCGCCAAGTACATCGAGGTGAACAAGGAAGCTCTCTCGGACGATCTCAAGGAGGCGGCAGGCGAGATCGAGGCACTCCAAGCACAGCTGACGGCGAAGCGCGCGGAGCGACTGACTCTGGAAGCCGAGGCTCGTGACGGCAAGGGCGACGGTGGCGCGCTCGACGAGGCAGCCCTCGCTGGGCTCTCCGGGCAGGTGCGTGCCCTTCATTGATCTGGATTGCCCTTGATTGCCCTTGATGACCTCTCCGGGCAGGTGCGTGCCCTTCATTGATCTTGATTGCCCTTGATTGCTCTTGATGACCTCTCCGGGCAGGTGCGTGCCCTTAATTGATCTGGATGGCCCTTGATTGCCCTTGATTGCTCTTGATGACCTCTCCGGGCAGGTGCGTGCCCTTCATTGATCTTGATTGCCCTTGATTGCTCTTGATGACTGGGCTCTCCGGGCAGGTGCGTGCCCTTAATTGATCTTGATTGCCCTTGATTGCCCTTCATTGATCTGGATTGCCCTTGATTGCCCTTGATTGCTCTTGATGACCGCCGCTGATGAGCTTCGTCGTCTGCCCTCGCCGGGCTCTCCGTGCAGGATCGCGCCGAGGCCATCGAGGCTCAGAGGCGTGCGCGCGCGCTCGAGCGCATCAAGGCCGTGGCCGAGAACGAGCAGGTGCGCGCCCTTGATTGCCCCTGATTGTCCCTTATGGCCCTTGATGGCCCTTGATGGCCACTGATGATCTTCGTCATCTGCCGAGCAGGACATTCGGGCCATCGAGACCGAGATCGAGATGCAGGCGGAGATTGAGCGCAGGCTGCAGGAGCGTCTGAAGGGCGCCGACGGCGCTGCCGCTGCCGAGGCGGATCGCATCCGGGCCGAGGTGGAGGAGGAAGAGGCACGCAAGCGGCGTGAACTTGAGGACCGAGCAGCTGCCCTCGAGGCACAGCTCGAGGCACAGCTGCTGGCGGCGCAGCGTGCGAACGACGAGCGCGAGGAGGAGCGACGGCGCCGAGAGGCGGAGGCGGGAAGTTCAAAGGGGGCCCTCGAGAGTCTGCAGCAGGAGGCGCGCGCGGCCATCGAGCTGCAGCAGCGGCAGGAGGCCGAGCTCGAGGTGACGAGATCAAATCTCGAGGCCGAGCTCGAGAAGATGCGAGCGCAGCTGGCGACAATGGCGGTGGAGTCGGACGCTCGCGCCGCTGCGGAGGCGCCTACCGTGAGGTTGCGAGAGCGGCTCAAGGGCGAGGCAGGCGGCGGGATGCCCTATGAGACCGCGGAGGTGGGCGAGGACTACTTGATTGCACTGGATTGCGCTTGATTGCCCTATGAGACCGCGGAGGTGCGCATCTCCGAGGACCTCTGATCGCCGCGGATCGCCGCGGATTGCCTCCACCCCCTCCTCCGCATCCCCCCCCTCCGCATCAGGTGATGATCTCGATGGCGGAGGCACGGCTCGCACGGCACGCCAAGCGCGGGCGGCGCGGAGACATGGCGGCCGTCAGCCGGATCCTCGAGACTTTACCGGCCCTCTCTGCATGCAACGACCTGCGAGCCTTAACCGACCTCGAGGGAGCGAACCGCACTCTCTTCCAAGAGATGCAGGTGCGATCTGCCTTGATTGCACTCAATTGCACTCGATTGCACTTGATTGCACACTCACCCCCTACCCCCGGGTGCCTGCGACTGCAGGGGGTACAGCGGATGGTCGACTATCTTCGGCCGCGCGGCCAGAATGCGCCCTATGCGACCATTGTGGCGCGCACGCTGCCCTGCGTGCTTGATGCGCGTGGGCGATCGCTCTTCATCGAGTACTCGATGGGGACGAACGCGGAGGGAGAGGTGAGGCTGCGATCTCTCTCTGCACTGCTCCTAAGAGCTCATATCTCTAAGAGCTCATATCTCTAAGAGCTCATATCTCTAAGTGCTAATGTCTCTAAGTGCTAATATCTCTCGCAGGTGAGGCTGCAATATCTCTCAGCGCTGCTCCAAAGTGCCGACCCAGACGACAAGGAGAATGCGTGCGTCGCCATCGCCGCGGCCGCCCAAGACTCCCCAACGACCCGCCAGGCATGCTTCGAGCAGGTGAGGCAGCACTTGATTGCCCTTGATTGCTCTGGATTGCTCTGGATTGCGCTTGATTGCGCTTGATTGCTCTTGATTACTTGAGCAGGTGAGGCAGCACTTGATTGCGACTGATGGACTCGAATCCCCTGTGATGACCTCTAATGCCCTCTGATGGCCTCGAGCTGATGGCCTCCAATCCCCTGTAATGCCCTCTGATGGCCTCGAGCAGGGCATCTCGGCCCTCGTGTACCAAGTGCTCCACGAGACCAGCCAGCACGCGATGCCACGTCAGCGGCTGCAGCGCGTCGTAGTGGCGGCCATGGCCGAGCTCGCGCACGACTTCGATCCATTTAAGGATCTGTTGCGAGCGCAGCAGGGTGTGCCGCTGCTCCTCTCGTTCCTCTCGCCCAAGCACGACGAGTACCTGATCAAGGAGACGCTGCAGCTGCTAGGGCGCATGACGCAGAGCAACACGGGCATCCAGCAGGAGCTGCAGAGGTACGAGGCGATCAGCGCCTATTCGGGGCTTCTCTTCGCGCAGATGCACGACGGTCAGATCGCCGAGCTCGCGGCACTCGCGCTCGTCAATCTCATCTCCGAGGTGCCGCTCGCTGATTGCGAATCTCATCTCCGAGGTGCCGCTCGCTGATTGCGGTTGGCACTCGGCTTGCCCTCGGATGGCCCTCGGATGGCCCTCGGATGGCCCTCGACTGGACATCTGATGGCCCTCTGATTGCCATCTGATTGCCATCTGATGGCCCTCGGATGGGCCTCTGATGGCCCTCTGATTGCCCTCTGATGGCCATCTGGCCTCTTGCTTGCAGGTGCCGTCGCTACTGAGCACGCTCGAGCAGAATGCACGGTACGAGTTGATCCGATTCGAACTGCTCGCCTCGATGGCGCGGGCTCTCTCCTCGTCGATGCAGCGCAATCAGCAGACGTCCTCAAGCCTCGCCGGCTCTGCGGACTTTCGCTTTTGGGGCTCGGCGATCGCCGCTGAGTGGACCGATGGCAACGCGGGCGGCGACCGCAAGCATGCGAGCTTCGTCGACAACCCGCAGTTCTTGCTGCGCGCGCCCAAGGGTGCGAACGTGTGCCTGGTCCTTCAGGACGTCGACGAGGCGGCGCGAGAGCAAGCGCGCGTGAAGCAACGTCCCATCTTTCTTCGGCTGTGTGTCGTGGCCGCGTCCGCAGAGACGCTCGCGACGCGCTTGACGCAGCTCGACATCAACGCGAGCGGCGCGCGGCCTGCCTCACTCAAGGACGAGAGCGGCGTGCTCATGCTCGAACCGGACGTGCAGGCCGCGCTCGATGTGTCCAAGACCCGGGAGGTGGTGCTGCGCTGCCATGTGCGACAGAGTACACTCGAGGACGCGTGGATCGTCGTGCCGCACGTCGGCTGCTCGCATCAGCATGCTCGCTTTGTGCTCAGCGCCTTCGCCGACCAGCCCGTGTCCCTCGAGCAGATGCTCCTGCCATGGGACAAGCGCATGCTCACCTCGAGGTGATTACACTTGATTACACTTGATTACACTTGATTACTCTCCTGCCATGGGACAAGCGCATGCTCACCTCGAGGTGATTACACTTGATTACACTTGATTACACTTGATTACACTTGATTACTCTCCTGCCATGGGACAAGCGCATGCTCACCTCGAGGTGGGCGATGACTGCTGGATTACACTTGATTACACTGGATTACACTGGATGGCTCCTGATTACACTTGATTACTCTCGATTGCTATGGATTGCTCTACAATACACTTGATTCCAATTGATTGCACTTGATTGCTCTCGAGTGCACTTGATCGCACTTGATTGCACTCGATCGCACTGGATCGCCTTCCCACGCCCCTCCTGTTTCCACAGTTGGACGAAACTCTGCTCGGCGCCACGTGGCATCGCCGACGCGCACTGGCGCAACTGCCCGCAGTTCCAGATGGTCAACGTGGGCGAGCAGCCGGTGCCGATGAACGTGTTCCTCTCGTATGGCGAGCGCGACAAGCTTCGCAATCAGCGTCACACGACGACCACCGACGCGCCCAATGGGCTCGGCGCCGACGAGTATCCGCTCCTCTCGCTGTACGTCATGAAGTCGACTGTGCCTGACCGTCGGTACGTGGGCGGTGCTCTCCCCCTCGTGCATGCAAGTGCTCGTTACGACGCCCCCATCCACTTCCCCACAGGTACGTGGGCGTGCTCTCCCCCTATGTGGAGGAGTATGTCGCGCACTCGGTCGTGACAAATGCATGGTGCGTCTCGGCTCGGTGGACCCTCGCTCCCGGCGGCGTGTACTCGATCCTCGCAGTCATGGCCGAAGGCACCAACCACGAGGTGCACCGCCCGCTACGACGCCTCTGGTGACAACTCATGGACCACTCATTGGCCGCTGAGTGACCACTGAGTGACCACTGAGGGACCACTGATTGACCACTGATTGACCACTAAGTGAGTGCCTCCCTTCTCAGGTGCCGCTACGCCTCGCATTCTATACGCCTCCGGATGCCGCGGCGAACGTGAGCTGCACCCCGCTCGGGATGGCCAACGAATGGCACCTGATCGCCCTCGAAGGCCGGACAGACGAGCACGGCCTCACCCAGCTCGAGATCGAATCTCCGATCGAGATCCAATCTCCGAGCATGGGCGCCGAGGGGCCGAGCGCACGGTCGTTTTTTCGTGGCGGCGGCGTGGAGGCGGTGCAGGCGGCGCTCGTGATGGAGTCCGACGCGCCCGACGCGTTCTGCTCGATTGCCACCGAGCTCGATCGCGTCCCGCACAAGATGCTCCAAAAGTATTCACAGCAGCAGGCGGTGCTCCCCGTGCTCTTCACAGCGGGCACGACGTACACGATGACGACCCGATGCATCAACCAGCGGCAGGAGCCCGTGCGCGACACGGCGGTCAGGCTGCTGCTCTACTCGGAGAAGCCGATGCATGCAAGCCCGGTGCAGGGCTCGTCGCTGCATGCAATGCCCAAGACGGCGCTCGACGGGTTCGTCAGCCGCGCGACGGCCGAGCCCATCGTCTATGGGCACGCGGGCATACCGGACGATTGCAAGCGGCAGGTGAGCGCTGCGGACAAGAAGGCGGACGTGCAACAAGACCCGACCGTGCTGCATGCAGTCATCGAAGAGCTTCAGGAGCAGCGCGACTCGATCGCGAGCTTCGCACGCGCGGAGCTCGCTGGCGAGATCGACCCGCAGCTCGAGGCTCTCCGATTGACGAACCGGGAGCTGCGTGCGAAGGTCGACGACCTTGCGCTCGAGCTCAAGCAAGCCAAGACGATCGCTGCGCAGGGCGAGCGCAGAGCTGCTTCGAGTGCGGACCACCTGCTAGCCGTCGCCGCCGCTGCCCCGCCGCCGCCGCCAACGGCACCGCCGCCCGACGTGATCGCCGAGCTGCAGCGGAAGCTTGAAGATGAGAAGCGCCAGAACGAGCAGCTGCGTGGCTCGTTGACCAAGTCGAATGAGCAGCTGCGCGCGGCCGTGACTCAGGTGGCGGAGGTGAAGGAGGCGACACATTCACATTTACAGATGGGCGCCGCCGTTCATCCTGGCGCCTTGGGTGCCATCGACCCATCAATGGACCCATCGAGGCTCAAGGTCTCGGAGCTCAAGGCCATCCTGCGCGAGCGAAAGGTGGCCTGTGAAGGTGCAGTCGAGAAGCAAGACCTTCTTGATCTTGTGATGCAGAGCAGTTTTGTTCCAGGGACAGCGAGCAAGGCAGGAGATGAGGCATCTCTCGTCGCCCTCTTGCCGTTGGAGCAGGCAATGCCCGCGTTGGAGCAGGCAATTTCGAACGAATTGCAGCTAATGCCGCTAATGTCGGAGCTAATGTCGGACGAATTGCAGCTAATGTCGGAGCTAGCGGCCTCGAAGAGGCAGGTCGAGCATCTTGAGCTCGAATGGCGCATTGCCAACGGCGCGGCTCGGGATGCTTCAGCCGAGATCGCCAAGCTCAAGGACGAGATCGCCAAGCTCAAGGACAAGCTCCGGGTACAAGCAGGCGCATCGGCCGCGAGCTCAGACGAGATCGCCAAGCTCAAGGACGAGATCGCCAAGCTCCGGATCAAGGGGCTGCGCAACCAGCTGAGTGGCGCGCAAAGCTCCGGCGCGCCGCCCACGGAGCGTCAGGAAGAGAACCCTAAGTCGAAGGCGTGCGTGCTCTCATGAGTCCTAGCGGCGAGTGACGGGAAACTTGAAGAAGTACGTGCGTTTTTCAACTATCTCTCAGCGCTATATATAATTTTTGTTTTTGATATGTTCGTACGCCCGGGCGCGGCCGCTGGCGCTGCGCGGCGCTGGCCGACAGCGGCCGACACACCGTCACCGACTGCGCGCGCGCACACGCCGTCAGACCGCTGAGTACACGCGTCACCAAAGAAACGCGCATACAGTGGCCCTGGTCGCTCTACGCACGCACTGGGGAATGCCCCTGTGTGAGCGCCTTCGTCTTCGCGAGCCGCGTGTCCCCTCCACACTCTTCACAACATCATGCCTCGGATTGTCTGCGTTCTAGGCACTCCCCTGCCTTGCGTTTGCAAGACCGCTGCCGGTGCCTGGTGCGCCGGCGGCTCCGGAGTCTCGTCAAGTCTCGTCCAGTCTCGTCAAGTCTCGTCCAGTCTCATCAGGACCTCTCTGTCAGACAACCGCCGTCGCCGCCGCCGCGACCGTCGCCTCCGCCGCAACCGCCGCCGCAATCGTCGTCGCAACCGCCGCCGCGACCGTCGCAACCGCCGCCGCGACCGTCGTCACGACCGTCGCCGAACCCGCTCCCTGGGGAGATCGCCATCTCGTCCCCTATGGAGATCGCCATCTCGTCCCCTGTGGGGAGATCGCCATCTCGTCCCCTGTGGAGATTGCGCACGATGCGAGCGAGGGCGAGCGGTTGAGCGTCGGCCCCTCAGCGTCGGCGGTAGCTCTTCCGTCCGCTGTCGAGCTGGAAGGAGGGGTATGAGGTGTCTGAGAGCACCGTGTCTTGCTCGAGCATGATGGACAGATGCACGAGCTTCTTCGAGAGCGAGGTGAGCGTGTCGCGGGGCAACGGAGAGAGCTGCTCCTTCATAATGGAGGGCGAGCGAGGTTGGGAGCCGAGGGAGCCGAGGGGACTCTCCGAAGAGAGCCGACGGGCGGTCATGTCGCCCCCCCCCGATTTTGGCACGCGCGGCGTCAGGATGCCGTTGCGGATGTCGTGGGCCATGGGCGCGCGTGGCGTCATGCGCGGCGTCGTCGGCGACCCATCGGCGCTGAAGCCCATGCCGCCCATGGCGGCTCCCATGCTCACAGAGGGCGAGGGCGGCATCGAGTCCGAGAGCCTGGCAGCATCGCGCAGCTCGCTCGCAATCTCCTGGAAGTTGGCGCTCTCGGCATAGTCGAGCGCCGTCTTCCCCTCCGAGTCGACCAGCAGCGGTCGCGCGCCATGCTGCAGCAGCAGTTGTACTGTCTCAAGACGGCCCCGCGCGGCGGCGTGGATGAGCGGCGTGATACCGAAGACGTCCTGCAGATTCGGGTCCGCTCCCGAGTGTAGGAGCACCTGCCGCAGTCACCAGCGGTCATCAGCAGTCATCAGCGGCCATCAGCGGCCATCAGTGGGTGTAGGAGCACCTGCAGCCGTCATCAGCCGTCATCAGCCGTCATCAGCCGTCATCAGCCGTCATCAGCAGGCATCAGTTTGCATGGGCGCACCTGCAGCATGTACTCGTGGTTGAAGGACGTGGCGAACGCGAGTGCGGTGTACCCCTGCGTGTCCGCATGGTTCACATTCGCCTTGGCGTCGAGCAGGTTGATCGCGGTCGGCGTGTGCCCCACGTACGCCGCCTTGACGAGCGCGGTCTTGCCAGTCATGTTATCGGGCACGTCAACAGTGGCTTTGTGACGCAGCAGCATCTCGACCGCCTCCGCGTTGCCTCGGTACGCGGCCACGTTGAGGGCGCAGTTGCCGTCGCAGTTGGTGAGGTTGAGTAGCGCGCCATTGTCAAGCAGTCGCGCGGTGATGTACTTGTGCCCGTACCAGCACGCGAGGATAAGGGGCGTGTCGCCGTGTTGGTTTGGAAAGTTGATGTCGACCATGCCCACCTCGAGAAGATGATCTACTGTCTCAAGGTCGCCTTCTTTGGTCGCGCGCAGCAAGGGAAGGTTGACGATGCGGCTCATCTCCTCATTCATGTGCGGCTTGAGACGTGCCTCGCCGGTGCCCGTGTCGACCGAGATAGTGTACAGCCGCACCTGATAAAGGTGGCCATCAGAGGTCATCAGAGGTCATCAAGAGGTCATCAAGAGGTCATCAAGAGGCAATCCTCAGTCCTTGAGATCGCACCTCCTTCCCCGAGGCGCATGCCACGTCGGTGCCCGATGCCGAGAAGCCGAGCGCCTTGATCGCGCCGTCGAGCGCCGGTGACTCAGAGAGCAGCCGGCCGTGGCGAGACCAGAGCGACACCTGCTTGTCGCCGCCGCCCGAGGCGAGAAGGTCTCCGGCCGGCGAGAAGCGCAGCGCGTAGACGGTCGAGTCGCGCTGTAGGGTGCACTCGAGCTCAAGTGCACTCAGAAAGAGATCATCAAAGAGGTCATCAGAGAAGTCATCAGAGAGAGGCACTCAAGGCGGGGCAAATAGGGAGGCACTTTGAGGAGATGCGAGGCCGCCACCTGCAGATAGGACTTAAGCTCCCGAGTCTGCACGTTCCAAATCGAGACCTGTGCAATCAAGTGCAATCAAGTGCAATCAAGTGCAATCACCTGCAGAGAGGACTTAAGCTCCCCAGTCTGCACGTTCCAAATCGAGACTCTCCGGTCGCCGCCGCCTGACGCTAGGATCGGAGGATAGATCATCGGCAGCCCCGTGCCCTGATGCATCGCCGGCGCGAAAGCGAGCGACAGCACGTACCTGATGAAGGAGACCATCAGGCGTCATCAGGCATCATCAGGCATCATCAGGCGTCATCAGGCGTCATCAGGCGTCATCAGGAGACCATCAGGCGCCAGGGAACATTCGTGGAAAGCACGTACTCGTCGTGCGAGAGCTCGTGGAGGGCCGCGCCTGTGGCCGTGTCCCATACGCGCACGCACTTGTCCATTCCGCCGCTCGCCAGCTTGGACCCGTCCGAAGAGAACGCCACTGCGTTCACCGTCCCCTCATGCGGCAGCGCGTGCCGATGCGCGTACGAGGGCACATCCCACACATGCACCGCCGAGGTCGCGCCGCCCGCGGCAAGCATCTCGCCGCCGCGCGAAAAGGCGACGGCCTTGATCCAACCGTCGAGCGGCAGCTCCTTGGCCTTGTGCCCATCGGGCATCGACCACGTCGTCACCTTTTTGTCGTTGCCGCACGTGGCCAGTAAAGAACCATCATGGTTGAGCTGCAGCGCGTTGACCTGCGCGGCACAGGGCGAGGACTTCAGGGTGAGCGGCGACAGCGATCAGGTGGGACGCTGCGCGGGGCCGTGGAGCAGCGCGCCGGCGCGTGCAGCACACGCACCGCCCCCTCGTGATTCAACTGCTGCTTAATCGTGCAAGCGTTGACGTCCCACAAGGCGACTTGCTTGCCGGCGGCGGTCGCAAGCAGCCCATTACTCAAGAAGGTGATTGCGTTCACCTGCGAGCGGAGCACACGGGTGGCCGGTGAGTCAAGGCAACGGCCCATCGCGCGGCCGAGGTGTCCCGAGCGAGATGGCTGCTCAATAGCCGCCAGTGGCCCGCAGGCAGGCGCGAACGCCAGGTGCCAATATCGGCGGGCTACGGAGGTGTAGAAAGCTTACCACGTTCTCATGCAGCAGCAAGGTGGAGGAGCCGGCCTTTTCTGCATTGTCCTCGCCGAGGCCAAGCCGCGAGAGCATCAAGTGGTCGCCCGCGCCGGCCGCCATGCTGGATGCCAAACCTCTCGGCGTCAGCGGTGGTGGAGAATTTCAAGTTCTTTTCGAAAGCGTCGTGTTGGGCAGGATCGCGGGTCACATTGTGCGTGGCAATTGGAAGCGCCTACAAGTATTTGTATGGAAGAGGCGGATGTGCCTTGGGCTTAGCTTCTTTACCATTCTATTGTGAGTGAGTGAGTGAGGTGTCAGGTGAGCCGGCGGGCGGAAAGGACAGTGATTTATGTGAATTTTTTACCTTTTACGTAACTATTACGTTATAACTTTCCGCTGTCAACACGGACCACGAACGCACGCATTGAGCACTCGCTGTTCGCTAGACATCGAGCTGATGAATGTGCTCACCCACGATCCGCTGAGATGTTTCCCGGCGTTCACGGCCCCAGAGTCATTCTCATCTGTAGGATCTACACAGTTCCAGCTTGAACCCAGCCTTTCCTTTCACTGCGTCACGAATCAAGGTCTTTGATGCCTCACCCATGTCGGTATACCTGAGGTCGCAGTCGGTGAGTCCCGGCATAGCACAAATGGCCGCAGCGATTGCATTGATACCCTCGGCGACGTACGTGCCCGCAGAACCGTAGTGCCAGTCCATGCCGCAGAGCTGGTTCTGGGAGAGATTTAGAGATGCCAGGAGCGGCATAGCACGGATGTCCGACGCAATGAGGATGGCGTCCGCTGGGCCGAGGCGCCGCTTGTAAAAGTCCGCCTCCTTCTGGCCGCGTTTGATGCCGGACAGCATGATGCCCTTCTCGGTGCCGATCTTGGCGAGCATCTTGGCTGACTCGATGTCGAGGTTGTTGTGGAGCACGTTGCACTCGGCTAGCACTGGGCTAGCAGCGATGGCCGGCGCGAGTGCTTTGGCGCCCTCGGGGCCGATGTTGTTGGAGCTCAGGTTGAGCGAGGTCAGCACTGTCATCGCTGGGATGAGGAAGGCGACGAGTATGACCGCCGGACCCTCGAGCTGCTTGTAGGACAAGTCGAGCTCCGTGACGCTGCTCTCCCGCATTTGCTGCAGCGGAATGTCCCGAACAACTCCTGAGCCCGAGCCCGCACAGGCAACGGCTGCGACCATCAGCTTCAAAGGCGGGGAAGCAGTCACGCCTGGGATGCAGCTGTTGAGAGCAGCCTTGGCAGTGATGGCGATCACGTCTACCACTTTGAGAGCAGCCTTAGCAGTGATCGCGACCCGGACCTCGGTCACGTCCACCACGAAGCCGTACCCATGGAGGCGTGCCAGTCGGGGCAGCATTCGCCCCGCTACGGCGACTTCCCATGGACGGCCGGTCTCGATGAGCTTCTCCACGTCGACGTCCGTGATGTCGGTGATGGCGCGCCGAAGTGTTTTGCACGCGCTGGCCGCGGCGAGGCACGACGTGAAGTCGAGGTGACCGACCATATAGTAAAGAAGGTCGGCCGATTCCATGAAGATCGAGGAAGGAGTCGCCATCGGTAGAGACGTCATCACCGACAAGTAATTAACGTGTTCCCCCCTGTTCGTTAATCGGGGCGTAATCAGCGAGCGGACTTACTGCCTACAAGGGTTGAGGTGAGAAGACACAGGCCATGTTTGCAAAGTGGGAAGCGCCATTTTTAGGTGATTGGAAAAGGCCGTCTCTGAAACGTTTTTCCCTCTCTCAATGCGTTTATCTCCTTGCCGACGTCCTGAGCATGCCGCGTCGACTGAGCCGACGCTTGTGCGGCCAGGCTCACCCTACGCACCGTCGCACCTCATGGCGATCTCCACGCCGGCGGCGTACAAGGTGGCGAGCGAGATGCTCGGCGAGGAGGTACGGCCCTCGCCAAGCACCTCCGCGGTTCCCGGCGAGTGGACCCCTGGCCGCTCCGGAGCATCTCTCACGGCGCGGCCAGCATCAGCGCTGACGAGCAGCCGCCTCACGCGGTTCTCCACCCCGGAGCGGCCAGCATCAGCGCTTGCGAGCGGCCGCCTCACGCGGTCCAGTTCACAACCGGCCTCGCTCCTCGTCGGGCCTGGCCTTCCAGTCTCCGCCGACAAGCTCGCTGCGATGCAGGTTGCGAACGAGGAGCTGCGCGCGCGCAACCACGCTCTGCTCGAGCGCACCATCAAGCAGGAGGAGGAGCTTTGGCGAGTCAAGTCGGCTTCGCGCTCGCTCCACCCGTCGGAGCAGGTGGCGACATACCTGCGACGCGGCGAGTCGGCTCACGAGGCTGTCGAGGCGATCCTCGCTGCCACGGAGCCCGAGAGCCTTGCGAAGCGCGGCGAGGCGACCATGGGCTCGCTCTGGCAGTTCCTCGATCTCGCCGCCAACAACTGCGTGCGCGCGCGCGCCGACATGCGTCGCGCACAGGCGGAGTCGATCATACAGCTCGACAAGGGCTTCAATCCTGCGGTGCGTGACTGCCACTGATTGCGATGGGTGGCAGCCGTTTTGCATGCATGACGACCGATGGCGCCCGACGAACTCTGACGAATTCTGACTAATTCTGACGAATTCTGACGAATTCTGACGAACTCTGACGAATTCTGCTCGAATGCATCCCTCGCAGGAGCGCGAGGCGAGGCTGCGGGCACGCACGATCTGCAGCCAGATTGCCAAGGTGACCGGTAAGCTGATGGCATCAGCCCAGCAGCTTGAGGTCGAAGCGAGTGCGGCGAGGGAGGCGCACGAGGCGGACGTGGCCGGCTGGGTCACACGGCTGCGCGTACTCGGATCCAAGATGGCAGCACAGCAGGAGGCGCTCGCGACGGCGCTCCTCATCGATCTCGATCACGCCGAGATGGAGCACACTCGTCACGCACGCACGCTGCAAGAGGCGCTCGAGTCCAAGGAGCTGCAACGGCTCACGGCGGTGCGTCTCTGAGTGCATGCTGAGTGCATGCTGAGTGCATGCTGAGTGCGTGCTGATTGCATGCTGATTGCGTGCTGAGTGCATGCTGAGTGCTTGCTGAGTGCTTGCTGAGTGCATGCTGATTGCATGCTGATTGCATGCTGAGTGCATGCTGAGTCCAAGGAGCTGCAACGGCAACGGCTCACGGCGGTGAGTCGCCTCTACTTCCGCCGCCTTGACGTCGCCGCCTGAACGCCGTCGTAGTACTGATTGCATAGGATCGCCCCAGATGGCCCTACTCGCGCTCCAGATCGCCCCAGATCGCCCCAGATTGCATAGGATCGCCCCAGATGTCCCTACTCGCGCTCCAGATCGCCCCAGATCGCCCCAGATTGCATAGGATCGCCCCAGATGGCCCTACTCGCGCTCGACCACAGGCGCATGCATGCGCTCACCACGGCGCCTCAGATGGCCCTACTTGCGCTCGACCATAGGCGCGTCGGTTGGCCGCGGAGGTACTGCGTGCATGCATGCGCTCACCACGGCGCCTCGCCCTCCTCCGTCCCCACAGGTGCGTCGGTTGGACGCGGAGGTACTGCAACTGACTAAGGAGCTGGCTGAGGCGCGTCAGCGGTCCGACGAGGACGCCGCGCAGTGGTACCAGAAGGAGAAGGCGTACGTGGCTGAGGCGAGTGCCATGCGCTCCAAGCTAACAAAAGTCGAGGCTGAGCTTCGTCAATCGAGGGACGAGACCTCTGATCAAAAGACTGTTTTCGAGGCGATGGTGAGCCGAATGCCCCTCTGATGACCTCTCAAATGGCCTCTCTGATGACCTTTCTGATGACCTCTCTGGTTGCCTCTGATGATCTCCCTCATCAGGTGGCCGAGCTGCGGCAGACCCTCTCGGAGCTGCGCACAGCGATGGGCGACGACGCCGCCAAGGCGCAGTCCCAAATCGAGCAACTTAAGGGGCAGCTCGAGGTGCTGCTGCGAAGGCACCATGAGGCGACGCCCCCTTTGATGACCACTCTGATGGCCTCTGATGACCTGCTTCATCAGGTGCTGCGAAGGCATCATGAGGCTACCACCGTGGAGCAACGCATGCAGATGGACGTGCTGCAGAAGCTGCGCGAGGAAGAAGCGAAAGAGAGTCGCGATCGTCTCGAGGCGCTGGCGCGTGCGAAGCGGCAGCAGGCGAGCCAATTCAGTGAGCAGCTGCGCGCAGTCAAGGCAGATCGAGAGGCCGACGCGAACCATTTGCATGCGAAGATCGAGCGGCTGCGCTCGCTGCACACGGCAGCGATCGCTGCGGGCTCGGTGCGCGCGCGTCCGCTGCTCGCAATCATGATCGCAATCACGAGAGCTTCTGCTTGCATCTCTGACTGCATCCCAGATTGCATCCCTGAGCGCATCCCTGTGTGTGCATGCTAATGGGCTCCCTCATCAGGCGCGCGGGCGCCAGCTGCTCTATCAGGAGAGCCTCAAGTCGCCTCAGCTGCTTCGTCAATCGACAACCTCGTGGCGTGGTGAAGATTGGAATCCCTCGTTTGGAGGGGACGGGCTTCACCCGAATGGGGGCTTCAGCTCGCCGCCCCGGGCGTCGCCCGGCTACGTGGCCGAGTCACCCTGATAAGGGCGTCGCCCGGCTACGTGGCCGAGTCTTCCCAAGGGCGCTCTCTACGGCGCTCTGAACAGCGCTCTCTACGGCGCTCTTAACCGCGCTCTCTACGGCGCTCTATCCAGCGCTCTCTACGACGCTCTCACTCACCAAAGGTCACCGTAGCCCAGCTCATGTTGGTTTCTGAGCGCGCCCGCACCACGAGAGGGTGGCGCAGGATGTGAAACGCGTTGCCGCGCAGCCGCAGGTGAGATGATGGCTGTCGTGGCGTTCCCCCATATTTCCAGACTCAACGACGGTTCAACGAGTGTCCACGGTCTTTTTGTTGCGGTAACTCCGCGGTACTCGCTCCGCGCGGTGACGTCGCGTCGGTCCCGCTCCCGGATTTGTGATGCCCGGTGTGTCGCCGGCTCGTCTTCGCTTGGGTTTTCGTCGCGTGTCACACTTGAGACTTGTGGACTTGTGTGCGTACGGTCGTAAAGTTTCTCGCTTTCGGCGTTCCGCGGGTCGGGTCACGGGACCGGCGCGGCAGGAGGCCAGAGCAGTCCGACCCGCCGCGCGTCGATTCGATCAATAACAACATCCTCTCAATATACAGTAACGTTTCATGTGGCGGACTTGGACCCCGCGCCTGTCTTCCGCTCTCGAGACGTCTCGTGGCTTCCATTCGCAGCGGCCGCGCCAAAAGTTGATCGGAATGCTTACGGTGTTACCGGGAAACTCTATCGCCGGTAAGCCCCAAAGGCAAAAGCGCGCGCCCCGCCCGCCTCGGCGCCCCACAACACGCTCCTTCATGGTTCAACGTGCTGTGACACACTATCAGCCGGATTTGGTCCCGGCGGTGGAGTATCGGCTGGACCTGGACCTGGACCTGGTGACTCAGACGGTGCAAGAGAAACGCCAGGCGGCGGTGGAGTTGTGTGCTTGTATGCCAAGTAGATGCCACGGCTGGTCTTGTCAGAGCTGGCAGTGTTGATGCCTGACCACATCACGTCGATGGGCACCCACCACGGCGGGTACTTGTAGCGCGAGACGTCGAGGACGAGCACCATGGCAGGCGTGTCGGCCGTGATCGCGACGATAGGAGAGAAGTGGCCGCTGTGATTCAGGTTGTGCATCGCCTCGCCGCCGGCAAAGTTGGCCACGATCATGATCTCTCTTTTGCCGACGACGCCACGGATCAACGCCTCGAGGGTGGCGGCGCTGCCGATCGTTTCCGCGTGATGCGCTACCGCGATCAGCCCTTGCACGCAGTTAAGCGCTCCTACCTCTTGGTCGAGACTGCACGGTGCGGTGCAGTTGCTGGCGACGCACTGCTGCACCGGAGTGCGTTGGCCAGCGTCGCCGATGTAATTGTCCTGGGTCCAGTAAGCGTATGGCGCGTAAGCGGGCGCCACCGGGGCCGATTGCGGTGCGAGCGCGTTGAGCACAATAGTCGCGCTCGCCCTGCCGCAGCTATGCTGGTCAATCTGCGAAACCATGTGGATTGCGGCCTGGTCGTAGGAAACCTTCATGGTCGTGACGGCGTCGAGCATCTCCACGCCTGCTGAGCTGTTGAGCGCCACAAACGCTGGTGGCAGCGGCAGGGCCAACGCAGCCATCGAGAGGGCGAACAAAATCCCCCTCCGGGAAATCCACCGAAACGGCGCGATCCAAACCTGGGGCCGCCCACAGCAAGGCCCCCATGCTATCTTGGGGAAAATAACCAAGACCGCAATGCATTTGAGGTGGTCTGTGTGGACAATTTCTAGTTTATTACCTTTTACGCGTTCTACGGTATACGGTTTTACACATCAACACTCTACACTGTTGAGCAGGCCCGTGTCGAACAGTTTGTCTGACGTCTGTGCTCTGTGTGGTGTGGTGATCCCCTGACCTGTGGATGGCACTTCTGACACGACCTTAATTTGGTAATATGGCCTGACAGGAGACTCAGGCTCATCACGTGCACGGTGCAACGCAAACACACAGGCAAATCATCGTCCAGATGTGGGCATCCAAGTGCCGACAGCGGTTCTAAACGGCGAACTGGTGGCCAACGCTCCTCCTGGCCGATGCTGCTCGTCATCGGGCAAGTCTTCGCGAATCTCGACGGGTGCGAGGCCGACGGGGAGGAGGAGAGACTTCAGGAGCTCGACGCTGAGGGCGTAAGGTGGGCCGCCCGACTTTGTGCCGATTGGGAAGATGCACGTGAGCAGCTTGCCGTCGGGCTTGAGCAGGGTGGCCTGCTTCGCAGCCCATCGCTCGCGCACGGACGGATCGAGCGCGCAGAGGAACGTGCAGTCCCAGATGAGGTCATAGCCCTCGCTGCAGTCGTGCTCGAAGAAGTCCGCACATATTAGTTCCACGTTGGTTGCCAACGGGTCGCCCGTCTCGTCAAGGAAGGCCCTGGCGGCTTCGCACGCGGTCTTGGAGAGGTCGATCGCATGGACGCTAGTGAAGCCATGGCGAGCCAAGGCGAGCGCGTCGTACGCTCGGCCGCATCCAGGCACCAACGCACGCGTGCTCTCGGCAGGTTTCGGCATCCGCTTGAGCGCGCCCATCAGCGTTTGCGAGGGCATGCCCACGTCAAACGCTTGACCCTTCGCAAGCCCGCAAGCCCACATCTCTTCCCACGTATGCGAGGCGCCCGACATTTGTGCACCGGTACAGTGTATCGGAGAACAAACTCGGAGATAACCGGAGATAACCCGAGCACCAGTGATCGCATCCTTGTTATCGACTTCGAAGGCCACTGCGGGCATCCTTGCGCTTTCATCACGCGTGCGCGGCGTCGGAGTCAACTTGTCAACTTGTTACTGTTGTCAGCAGAGACTGGTACCGGGTAAAAGACACAAGAGGACACACGGGTGTATGTATTCTGAGCGGGCAGTAACAGTGCCGTAGCACCGGTTGTCGCGTCTGTCGTGTTAACGTTCACAGGACTGAAGTTCACAGACTGTTCACAGGGGGCTCCACTTCGCGGACGCTGACGTTCGCCGAGATCACAAAGGCGTGCCAGCCACCACCTACCCAGGGCACCATGAAGCCAGCCACGACGACAACGAGCAGTAGCAGCAAGACAATCTACCTGGTGCGCCATGCGCAGAGCGAGCAAAATGTGACCACGCATCGGCTGCAACGTGGCGACATCCTTGCGGTCGGGTCACTCATGAGCCTGGGCTACGATGCTCCTGTGTCCAAAGAAGGCCAGGAGCAGCTGGGTGCTGCGCGGGAGCGCCTTGCCTCTTTGGTCAGAGATAAGGGCATCGCACTGGTCGCTCATTCGCCGCTGCAACGTGCAGTCGCAACTGCGAACGCCATCTTCCAAGGTCGCGGCCCACCATTGGTGGAGCGGCAGGAGATGTATGAACGGACGGTGAGCGAGTATTTTGCACCATCGCTGTTGGATCAGCGCATTGAGCAGCTTCACGAATGGATCGCCAGTCGAGAGGAAACTGTGATCGCACTCGTGGGTCACGGTCAATACTTCAAACGGTGCCTTGGCGCACCGCGCGTCATGGAGAACGTCGAAGTGATCGAGTGTTCGTTCAACAGCGTGACCGGCTTCGGGCCGTTCTCGAGCGTATTTGACGGCTTCGAGGATCCAAATCACGCCACGACCCACGTCCTTGGCACGAGTCCACAGCTCTCAGCAGAGCGTAATGGCAAATCGTAATCCGGACCTTGTGCATGTCGCGATCACGTTCACGACGATTAATTGCCATGACGTCCCATCTCGGCACGGATGCACAACCACAACCACCGTGACAACCACCGTGGGAGACACAACGTGGAGGGCGCGGTGCTGTGCATGTCGCGGACCTCTAGTTTTGATGATCCGTTGGTACAAGTAATAAACAGCTGGTAATAGACGTAATATACGCAAGTCTGTAGACGTGTTGCACGCCGGTGTGAAACGAGATCCGACAAAATTTTCGAACTCCCGCAATGCGGGACCCCACTCGACTTTTTCTCGCGGCCGCGCCGCGTTCAGATGCGCGTGAGTCCCATTGAAGGTGAGCGTCCCGGACCTTGACGACTCATCCTTCGCCCCACTCTTCTCACTTCTGCACAACGCCTTCAGCTGCCTCGCATGCACCGTATCCTCGAAGTCCTGTGGCAACACGGCGGCCTCGCTGTAAACTCTTTCCAGAGTGGCCGCAGTGGAGTGCTTGCTGCCTTCTCGATCTCTCACACTCTTGCCCTGTAAGCACCC
>Ga0210247_100165_pt1 | contig 57877 bp, 53 predicted proteins | sample ChrtobMetP3_16mM_FD_155449 | JGI IMG/M metagenome (GOLD analysis project Ga0210247, IMG submission 155449) | Chrysochromulina tobin associated microbial communities from unialgal haptophyte culture, Seattle, Washington, United States - P3_16mM | ecosystem: Host-associated > Algae > Haptophytes >... | reverse complement strand
AGTAACGTCCTGCCTGTCGGGCCTCACGGCGCCCGACGCAATGAACTCAATGCGTCAGATCACCGTGGCCAGGGTGGAGCAGTTTGGGTGGCCATAAGTGGAGCACTTTGAGTGGCCGCCGGGGGCCTGACTGCCCATGAAATTCAAAGATCTCCAACCACCCGTTATAGAACTGCCTGCACCCCGCGTTTTTCATCGCGTCCAGTTGATTCGGCCCCGCGCCCACAGCGTTCGAATGAATGGCTTGTCGCTGCCGCCGGTTGGCTTGATGCAGGGGCGCTTTTGTCTGTCCAGTGAGCCGGTGGCCTATCTGGCGGATAGTCCGCAGACGGCACTGTACGAATCGCTGCTCAGGCGCGAAACGGTGAGCAGAACCCTCTCGGAACTGCGCCGCAGATGCCTGGTCGAGTTCGTCACATCAGGGCCTCTGCGTTTGGCCGACGTGCGCGGCCTGGCCGAGCCCTACCCTGTGCTGCAGTCGTTTCGTGTATCTCAAACACAGGAACTGGCCGCTGAATGCCGGGCCATGGCGCTGGATGGCGTGGTGTACGCTTCTGCGCAGCATCCCCAGCACGCCTGTCTCGCGCTGTTCACTTCCGGCATCGTCCGGCTCAGCAAGCGCAGCTCCCGGCGACTCGTCAAGCCGGGGACCAATCGGCTGCTGCAGGTGTTGCAAACCGCGTTATGGAGCTCGGGCGTGCCGTTGGACGAGCGTTGATCGTTGTCGGGAGGTGGTGAGCGGCTGCGCGCATGAGGCTGGGAGCATGGCGATGCTTGAACGCCTGCTCACAGCGTCCTCTTCTTGGCACGCGACGGTTTCATACGCTGTACAGCGTATTTGGCATTTAGAGCGTATCATCTGCTCAGGCGAATCAATACGCTGTACAGCACTTCATCCACGGAGGTTGCGCCATGCTTCTGGAACGCCACGTCACCGAAAAGCTCCTCGATCACTTCCGCACAGCACTCAGTGAACGATTCCCGGTTCAGAGCATGGAGGTCGAGCACGAACCCAGGCTGCGCGACGGGCGCCGCGGTGACCTTGGTCTGGCGATCACCATCGACGGCGAGCAGAACCATGTCCTGGTTGAATTCAAGCGACACGCCTTTCCGCGGGATATCGAGGTGGCGCGAAGGCAACTCGCTGACCTCGCTGGCGCTGACCCGCGCATCAACCAGGTCATGGTCTGGGCGGAATCGCTCAGCGAAGGGGCCCGCAAATCGCTTGAGTCCGCCGGTATCGGCTACTTCGACGGCAGCGGCAGCCTCTCCATTCGGTTGGGCGCGCGCCAACTGCTCATAGACCGCCCCCCCCTGAAGCCCAGTTGGCGGGACGTAGGCTCTCTTTTTACGCCCGAGCGCGAAAAAGTGCTGCACGCCCTGCTGCTGCACTGGGACGCCTGGCGCACAGGCTCCGACCTCGCGCAGGCGTCAGGTGCCAGCCCAAATACGGTCTCTGTGCTCATGCGCGAGTTGGAGAAGCGCGGCATGGTCCAGAGCGAAGGAAACGGGCGCAGTGTGCGCCGCCAGCTAACGGATCCAGAGGTCCTTCTGGACACATGGGCAAAGGACTGGGAGAGCAGAAAGGTCAGCAAGCCCCGCTGGTTCGCCTTCACCCAGAACCCGGCCTCCCTTGGGGAGACGCTGGCCAAACGTATGGGAGAAGGACATCACAATGACTGGGCCTTCACTGGACAGTACGCTGCGAACAGCATTGCGCAACTTCTCACCGCCGTCAGCGGCTATGACTTGATCGTACCGATAGGGGCGACCTCGGCTATTGCCGAGCATCTGGGACTCAAGCGCACCGACAGAGGCTTTAACGTCACTCTCCACGAGTGCGAAGATTTCGCTCTGCAGCATCGCCTCCACCTGGCTGCTCGACCGGGATGGTTTGCCAGCCCGGTTGTCCAATACTTGGAACTGGCAAACGCAGGCGGGCGCAGCGGGGAACTGGCAGGCCAAGTGAAGAAGCAACTTCTCGCTGGAGGTGCACGCGATGTCTGACTCCAAGCCAGAAAGCGCGTCGGGCTATTCACTTGAAGTCACCGAGGCTTGTGAACAGGCGCTGGTCACCGTACTCGGGTGCATGGGCAGCCTGAAGGACACGGTACGGTTGGTCGGTGGACTGGTGCCCAGGTATCTCACCCCGGAGAGCCCGCCTGAGGTGCCAGCGCACGCGGGCACCTCTGACCTTGATCTGGTGATCGACCTCGCTGTGATCGCTGCCGGCGAGGACTACACCCCCATCTCGACCCGCCTTAAAGAACGTGGGTTTTCGAAGATGAAAAGGGAGCAGGGCGGTGTGTCCTCATGGCAGTGGGAGGCCAAGACAGAGCGGGGCGTGCCGGTGCGCGTGGAGTTTCTGTGCGATGCGACTGGCGACGAACCTGCGCGGCTTCGCTCGCTGGGTGCGGAATCGATTTCGGCGATGGCCATCCCTCACATGTCGATTGCGCAAACCCTCTTTGAAACCAAAGATGTGAAAGCGCAATTGCTGGACGGCAAGGGCATTGCCGTGGAGCGCATTCACTACGCCAACCAGCTGGCATTTGTTGTGCTCAAGGCCATCGCGTTCGACCAGCGCGGCGCGAACAAGGACGTGGGGGATCTCATCCACGTTTTGCAGTACGGCAGCGACTTGGAGGAGGGCGCTCGCGCGTTCGCGGCGCAGTTCAAACAAGGTACCCACCGTGCTGCGCTGGAGAGCGCGTTGGACTGCCTTCGACGCAGCTTCTGCGCCCGCGGTGACACGGAGGGCCATTTCATGAAGGGCTCGGTCGCGTACGGCCGATTTCACAAGCCCGACAACGTCGACGAACGCCTGCAGTTGCAACTTCAGGCCAGTGCTCTGGTGGATATGTATGTACAGCTGATCCAGGCGGAAATCGAAAAGGGCTGAGTCCGCGATGGCCCGCAAACGAAGCTTGGTACACGGCGAGGCTGGCCGCAGACTGCTCGAAAAGAGAAAGAGGGCACGATAGCCCCTCTGCACGAGATCAGCGCCGATTACAGAGCAGCGTCCTTGACCTTCTTGAAGAAGCGAGCCTTGACCTTGACCGATGCGGGCTTGGCGGCAAACATGCGCTCAACCTTGGTGAATGGGTCAATTCCCTTGCGGGCCTTCTTGGCTGGCACGTGGGTGGCAGCGACTTTGAAGACGCCTGGCCAAGTAAACTCCCCCGCGCCCTTCTTGGACAAAGACGCGAGGATGGCCGCCTCCAGTGAGCCCAGCACGGCCTTGACCGTTTTGGGCTCGGCACCGGAGGCTTGCACCAGGTGAGCGACCAGCGTGGTCTTGTTGAAAGTTTCCTTGATCGGCTTGAGCACGCTCACCTGTTTGGTGACGGTCTTCTTCGCGGCTGCCTTGGGGGCTGCCTTCTTTGCAGTGGCCATTCTTTTGTGACTCCACGGTTGGGTAAATAGGACGCTGCGCCATTCGCGCAGTACGTGGATTTTATGGCGGCAGGAGAGGCGCCTTTTTCTCGCATGGCATGAGTTGCTCAATCCATGTGCTGGTCTCGACACCGCAGCCGGTCTGTTGAGCGCCACAAGTGTGGCCTCTCAGTGGAACGTTGGCGGGCGGGTGTAGACGTTTTGCCGAGCGATTGATAACCTGTAGATGTTTTTCCAGTTTTAAAGATGTTTTGGCGATTGCAACGTCCTGCTGGTCGCTTAAACACACAAAACCCATGCCGCATCCCAATCCTCGTCTGTACCTGGGTTACGAGTCGCTGATTCGACGTTTCAGTTTGCGCGTGCCGCCTCTGCTGCGGATTTTTGTGGCGACCGAGCAGACGCTGGAGAAGCACACCTTCACCCCTGACGGCAGCGAGCGCATCGAGTTGCCTTTGAGGCGCTTGAGCGACACCGAGTCGTAAGCGGGCCAACTCACCTTTGCACTCAAGCGAGAGCACTTGAACCTGACGGTGCTGGGGGTGCTCTTTGAACATCAAGAGGCTCGTGACGACGTACAGGAATGGCTGCACGCCATGCCCAGCTCGCGTTACTCTCGAATGGCTGTGGGCGTCGCAAGGTCCACGGCACGCGGCACGCGGACATGCGATCACCAGCACCGCCAACGCGTTCAGGAGTGCCTGCTCCCTGTCACCGGTGCCCAGGCCTCAGCCCAACAGGGTGTGGTTAGCGATCAACAGCACCACCGAAACAAGGACGGCACTCACGCGGTCAACGCTACGCTGTATCGGCGCTTTCTCGGCCTGCGCCGACTCGACCATACGAACGATGCGCGAGAGCGTGGACTCCGCGCCCACCGCAGTGGTTTCCACCAGCAGCAGTAACCGGGCATTGACGGCGCCGCCGGTGACCTTGTCGCCCGCGTGCTTGGCCACCCGGCGGACTCTCGCCTGTGATCAGCGATTCGTCCACCCGGCTGGAGCCGATGGTGACTACACCGTCGACCGGAATACGCTCTCCCGGGCGCACCACCACGATGCCCCCGATCTTCACCTGCGAAATCGCAATATCCACATTGCCATAAGGCATACGTGCGCGTGCCACCTCGGGCTTGAGAATGTTGAGCGCCGCGATGATGGCGGTGGTATGGCGCTTGGCGCGCGACTTGAGCCATTTGCCTAGCAGAACCAGTGTGACGATCACCGCTGCGGCTTCGAAGTACGGGTGCGGCGTGCCGTGCTCCGCGTGCTTGAACAGCAGATAGACGCTCAGGCCGTATCCGGCGCTGGTACCCTGGGCCACCAACAGGTCCATGTTTCCGGCACCTGCTCGCACGGCATTCCAGCCCGCGCGGTAGAGGCGCGAGTCCAGCAAGTACTGCGCCGGTGTGGCCAGTGCCAGCCTTCCAGTCTGTTCGGTGGCGAACCGACCATGGTGATGAGCCGCCGCACACTTTATTGGCCGGGGACCGTCTTCTGGCCAGCTTTCTTGATTTGCATCAAGGCGGCTTGAGCCCACATGTTTAGCCTTGAATTGTTTCCACAGTTCGTCTGACAAAGATGCACATTCACCGCCGCTCGCTGCGCCATGCCACCAGAATCATCCTGGCGGTGTGGCTGTTTGCATTGGGCGCCGGGGTGGCCAATGCCTGCCTCTTGAGCGAGCCTGACCGCGGCGCTCACGACTCTTCAACGGCGTCACCAGACCATGAATCGGTTGCACAAGGCCATCACCGCGCACAAAGCGACCCTGTTGATGCGGGATGCTTGAAGTTTTGTGATGAGGCACCGCTGGCCATCACCAAGGTTGATCAGCCCCTCGCCGACGGCAGTTCGGGTTGGGTGGGCGTGCTTTCGCGGACTGCGGCGCCAACCATGGCTACACCCACCGCAGTTCAACTGCGGATACACGCTACCAGACCCCCGCACATGGCTTCGCCCTTCGCTGCGCGACCCCATCGTTTGACCTTGTAGACCGCTTCGCAGCCCATTGCGAAGAGCGCTCTTGCTGTCTGAGTCACCCAGATGGCGTCCCCATTTTGTTGCCGCCTGCGGCAGCTCCCCATTCCTTCGAGACCACCATCGTGAAAACCATCCACACCTTCCTCATGCTTTCCACCGCTGTTTTTCTGACTGCTTGCGCCAACCCGAACGCCCCGGGAGCAGGTCCCATGTCGGCGGCCAAAGTCGATGAACACGCTGCCCATCAAGCCGCTTCGGCACCATCTGGGGCACCGTCTGCCATGCACGACCATATGAAAAAAATGCAGGTCATGCGCGACAAGATGATGAATGCCAAGACGCCAGCAGAGCGCCAGGCCTTGATGGACGAGCACATGAAAACCATGCACGAAGGCATGACCATGATGAAAGGCATGAAGGACATGAAAGACATGAAGGAGATGGGCGGCATGCACGGCAAGCCGGGAATGCCGGGAATGGCGGGCATGAAGGACATGCCCATGGACATGTCCAAGCACCATCAGATGATGGAGATGCGCATGGACCTGATGCAGACCATGATGGAAATGATGATGCAGCGCATGCCAGGTGTAACCATCCCGCCCGCCGGAAAGTGAAGGAGATCACGATGAACATCATCGATCTCGATGTGCAGGGCATGACCTGCGGTGCCTGCGTCCAGCGCGTCACAACGGCCCTGGCTCCAATCGACGGTGTGCAAGACGTCGCTGTGGATCTGCGAGCTGGCCGTGTGAGGGTCACAGCTGAAGCGAACGTGGCGCCATCGCAGCTGATTTCTGCATTGGCGGCAAGGCGCTACGAAAGCGTGGTGGTCACCAATGGCGCCCCGTCAGGTCAGGTAACCGACAGTCCGCCACCGCCCGCTGCGCCCAAGGGCGGTTGCTGCTGCAGTTGACCTCACCATGGGCCTGGCAAAGCCAGCCCGAAGATCGGATCCACGCCATGGAGTCACATCGTCATCACGAACACCGTCACGCTGGAAGCCCGGGTACGCCGGCGTCTCCACCCGTGACATCTCCGCTGGAGGGCACGGTCTACACCTGTCCGATGCACCCGGAGATCCGCCAGGACCAGCCGGGCAACTGTCCCAAATGCGGCATGTCGCTGGAGCCGGTCATGCCGGCGCTGGACGAGACCGAAAACCCCGAGCTGCTGGATTTCCAGCACCGCTTCTGGTGGACCTTGCCGCTCACCGTGGTGGTGGCCGTGCTGGCGATGGTTGGCCACAACCTGGGCTGGTTCGAGATGGCCACGCAAAGCTGGATCGAACTTGTGCTCACGGCACCCGTCGTGCTGTGGGCCGGCTGGCCGTTTTTCGTGCGGGGCGCGCAGTCAGTGCTGAACCGCAGCCCCAACATGTGGACGCTGATCAGCCTGGGCACCGGCTCGGCGTTTGTCTACAGCGTCGTGGCCACGGCGGCGCCGCAGGTGTTCCCCGATTCGTTCGTCTCCATGGGGCGCGTGTCGGTGTACTTCGAAGCGGCGGCCGTGATCATCTCGCTGACCTTGCTGGGCCAACTGCTGGAGCTCAAGGCGCGTTCACAAACCTCGGCGGCCATCCGTTCGCTGCTGGGGTTGGCGCCCAAGACCGCGCGTCGCATCACAGCCGACGGGCAGGAAGAAGACATTCCGCTGGCCCACGTGCATGTGGGCGACCTGCTGCGCGTGCGCCCGGGCGAGAAAGTGCCCACCGACGGCACGGTGGTCGAAGGCAGCAGCGCGGTGGACGAATCGATGCTCACCGGCGAGCCACTGCCGGTGACCAAACGCGTGGGCGACAAGCTGATCGGTGCCACGCTGAACGCCAGCGGCGCTCTGGTGATGAAATCCGGGCATGTGGGATCGGCCACCGTGCTCTCGCAGATCGTGCAGATGGTGGCCATGGCGCAGCGCTCGCGCGCGCCCATGCAGCGCATGGCCGACCACGTGGCGGGCTACTTCGTGATGGGGGTCGTGGCGGCGGCATTGCTCACCTTTTTCGTCTGGGGCTGGTTCGGGCCCGAGCCGAGCTGGGTGCATGCGCTCATCAACGCCGTGGCGGTGCTGATCATCGCGTGTCCCTGCGCACTGGGGCTGGCCACGCCCATGTCGATCATGGTGGCCACCGGTCGTGGCGCCACCCACGGTGTGCTGTTTCGCGACGCCGCCGCCATCGAGAACCTGCGCAAGGTCGACACGCTGATCGTCGACAAGACCGGCACCCTGACCGAAGGGCGACCGACCTTCGAGCGAGCCATCGGCTTCGGGCGCTTTGCCGAAGACGAGGTCTTGCGCCTGGCCGCCAGCCTGGACCAGGGCAGTGAACACCCGCTGGCCGCCGCCATCGTGGCCGCGGCGAAGCAACAGGGGCTTGCGCTGGACGAGCCCGAGCATTTCGACTCGGAATCCGGCATCGGGGTGCGGGGCCGGGTGGGTGGCCAGGGCCTGGCCCTGGGCAACACGGCGCTGATGCAGCAACTGGATGTGGACGTCTCACCACTGGCCAGCGAGGCCGAAGCACTCCGCGCGCAGGGAGCCAGCGTGATGTACCTCGCGGCGGACAAGACATTGGCCGGTCTGCTGGCCGTGTCCGACCCGATCAAGGCCACCACGGCCGATGCGCTCGGCTCGCTGCGCCAGGCCAACATTCGCGTGGTCATGGCCACGGGCGACGGCCTGACCACCGCGCGCTCGGTGGGCCAGCGCCTGGGCATCGACGAGGTCCACGGCGAAGTGAAGCCGGCCGACAAGCTCAAACTGGTGGAACGGCTTCAGGCCGAGGGCCGCGTGGTGGCGATGGCGGGCGACGGCATCAACGATGCGCCGGCCCTGGCCCGCGCCGACGTGGGCATTGCCATGGGCACAGGCACCGACGTGGCGATGAACAGCGCCCAGCTCACCCTGGTCAAGGGCGACCTGCGCGGCATCGCCACGGCACGTGCGCTCTCGGTGGCCACGGTGGCCAACATGAAGCAGAACCTGCTGTTTGCGTTCGTCTACAACGCGCTGGGCATTCCATTGGCCGCCGGCTTGCTGTATCCCTTCACCGGCTGGCTGCTCTCGCCCATGATCGCGGCCCTGGCCATGAGCCTGAGCTCGGCCTCGGTGATCGGCAACGCGCTGCGTCTGCGGGCCGCATCGATCCGGGAGACCTGACCGCGAGCGCAGGGCGAATCAGGCCGAGGTGTTTCGCAGTTCGTCGAAGCGGCTCGCGAATTCCTGGCGCAGCTGTTTGCGCACCTGGGCAGCAGCATGGCGGCGGCGCTCGTCGGGGGTGGTGGGCTGCAGCGGCGGCACGGCCACGGGTTTGCCGTCGTCGCCCACGGCCACCATGGTGAAGAAGCAGCTGTTGGCGTGGCGCACCACCTGGTTGCGGATGTTCTCCGTCACCACCTTGATGCCGATCTCCATCGACGAGGTGCCGGTGTGGTTCACCGAGGCCATGAAGGTCACGAGTTCGCCCACATGGATGGGCTGGCGAAACATGACCTGATCCACCGAGAGCGTGACCACGTAGCTGCGCGCATAACGGCTGGCGCAGGCGTAGGCCACCTGGTCGAGCAGCTTGAGGATGGTGCCGCCGTGCACATTGCCCGAGAAGTTGGCCATGTCCGGCGTCATGAGCACGGTCATGGTGAGTTGGTGGGTGGGCAGGTCCATGGTGGGCTCTCGCTCAAGCGCAGCACGGCGCTGCAGCCGGGCATTGTGCCCGCTCATCGTCGGACCGCGACCAGGCCTTCGCGCGGTGGCGGCCTGTAGGCGCAGTCCTACCGCCAATTGCCCTGACGACCGACATACCCGGTCTGCGGTGCGCGGAAAACTGGAGACATCCGTTTTCTGAAGGGGCACAACCATGTACATCGCACTCGAATCTTCAACGTTCGTCGCACCGACGGCACAAGCAGCGTCGCCGCGCGCCTGCTGCGCAAGTCTGGGCCTGCCTTGTGCCAATCGACCCGACAACCGCTTGCTCGCGGCGATGCCCGCGTGCGACTGGGAGCATTTGTCGCAGCACATGGAGCTGGTCGAAATGCCGCTGGGTCAGGTGCTCTACGAATCGGGCGACGATCTGAACCACGTGTACTTTCCCACCACGTCCATCGTCTCGTTGCTCAACCTCGCGGCCAACGGTGCGTGCGCCGAGTTCGCCACCGTGGGCAACGACGGTGTGGTGGGTGTTCCACTGCTGATGGGCGGCGTGTCGACCAATGGCCGCGCGGTGGTGCAGAGCGCGGGCCACGGTTACCGGCTCAACCGCCAGGTCCTAGTCGACGAACTCAATGCGGGCGGCGCGGTGATGCAACTGCTGCTGCGCTACACGCAGGCCTTGCTGACGCAGGTGGCACAAACCGCGCTGTGCAACCGCCACCACGCCGTGGAACAGCAGGTCAGCCGCCTGATCCTGCAGAACCTGGACCGTGTGCAGGGCAACTGCCTGTTCATGACGCAGGAGCTGCTGGCGGGCAAGCTGGGCGTGCGGCGCGAGAGCGTGACGCTGGTAGCGCTGGCGCTGCAGCGCGACGGCCTCATCCGCTATGCGCGAGGTCGCATCGAGGTGCTGGACCGCGGCGGCCTCGAAGAACGGGCCTGTGAATGTTATGCGGTGGTAAAGCACGAATGCGACCGTTTGCTGCCGCAAGCCGCTCCGGACGCGGCCCAGCTCTTGACCGCCCAGCGCACCAGCATGCAGAGGCGGTGATCCAGAAATAGACACGTTTTGTCACCGGTGTCGGGTCGAACCCGGTTAGATTGCGTCAACCCAAAAGGAGAAACACATGGACAAGTCGATGATCAAAGGTATTGCTGTGGGCGGTCTGGCCATGGTGGTGCTGGGCGCCAGCGGTGTGACCGGCTACAAGGCACTGACGCAGCCCGAGGTGGCCGACGTGGTGGCTGTGAAGGAGATCATGCAGACCGTGACGACGCCGCGCCAGGTGTGCGAAACCGTGGCGGTGCAGCGCACGGCGCCGGTGAAAGACCAGAACCGCATTGCCGGTACGGTGGTGGGGGGTCTGGCCGGTGGACTGCTGGGCAGTGCGGTGGGCAACGGCAGCGGCAAGACCGTGGCCACCCTGGCGGGTGCGGCGGCCGGCGGTTATGCCGGCAACCAGGTGCAGAAAAACATGCAGCAGAAGGACGTGGTCACGACCAACGAGCAGCGCTGCAGGACCGTGCAGGACAAGTCGCAAAAGCTCGTGGGCTACAACGTGACCTACCGCCTCGACGGCAAGGACGGCACGGTGCGCACCAGCTTCAAACCCGGTGACACCTTGCCGGTGAAAGACGGCCAGGTGGTGACCACACCACCCGCCGACGCCAAGTCTTGAACCAGCGGCCCGTCAAGGGCCGTTGTTCATTGGGCCACTCAGTCGGGCGACACCGGGTGCCCGGCCATCAGTTCGAGCGCCTTCACCAGGGCCGAGTGGTCCAGGTCACCCATGCCGTGCGCGGCGCAGGCCTGCATGAGTTGCGCGGCGTTCGCGGTTTGTGGCAGTGACACGCCGATTTCCTTCGCGCCCTGCAGCGCCAGGTTCAGGTCTTTCTGGTGCAGCTTGATGCGGAAACCGGGGTTGAAGGTGCGCTTGATCATGCGTTCGCCGTGCACTTCCAGAATGCGGCTCGCAGCAAAGCCGCCCATGAGCGCCTGGCGCACCTTGGCCGGATCGGCGCCGGCCTTGCTGGCGAACACCAGGGCCTCGCTCACGGCCGCGATGTTGAGTGCCACGATGATCTGGTTGGCCACCTTGGTGGTCTGACCGTCGCCGTTGTCGCCCACCAGCGTGATGTTTTTGCCCATCAGCTCCAGCAGCGGACGCACGCGTTCGAACACGGCCTCGTCGCCACCACACATGATGGTGAGCGAACCCGCCTTGGCGCCCACCTCACCACCGGAGACCGGCGCGTCGATGTAGTCGGCGCCGAGCTCGTTGATCTTGTGGGCGAAGGCCTTGGTGGCCATGGGGCTGATCGAGCTCATGTCGACCACCACCTTGCGCACCGCACCGGCGCTGTCCTTGAGGCCCTGTGCGACGCCGTTCTCGTTGAACAGCACGGCTTCCACATCGGGGGTGTCCGGCACCATGGTGAACACCACCTCGGCCTCGCGCGCCACACCCGCCGCGTTGTCGCAGCGCACGGCGCCGGCCGCCTGAATGGCTTGCGGGATCTGGCTGCGCGTGTGCACGAACAGCTGGTGGCCGGCGTTGGCCAGGTGCAGGGCCATGGGCGTGCCCATGATGCCCAGTCCGATAAATCCAATCTTCATCTGTTGTCCTTGTGGTGGGGCGGGCTCAGTAGCCGCCTTCGGTTTTGGGAGCCTGGGCGGCGCGCATGGTGGCCATCACCTGCTGGGCTCCGGCGGCCATGAGGCGTGCGTCCGAACTCACGGTGACGAACTGGAAACCCATGGCGATGCGCCTGAGCGCCGCTTCGGGGGAGCCGTTGTGGATGCCGGCCACCAGGCCGTGCGCCTTGGCGCGCGCGAGGATGTGTTCCACCGCCTGCGCGGCCTTGGGGTCGAGGTCGTCGAAGGTGGGCTTGCAGCCGAGCGCCAGCGACAGGTCGGACGGGCCGATGTAGATCGCGTCCAGGCCGGGCACCGAGAGGATGTCGTCGAGGTTGTCGAGCGCCTGCGCCGTTTCGATCATGGCGAAGGTCACGATGGTGTCGTTGGCGTGTTGGGGATAGTCGGCGCCGCCGTAGAGCAGGGCGCGCACCGGGCCGAAACTGCGGGTGCCGCGCGGTGCGTAGTGCGTGTACGCCACCAGCTTCTGCGCGTCGTCGCGCGTGTTGACCATGGGGCAGATGACCCCGTAGGCACCGGCGTCCAGTGTCTTCATGAGAATGCCGGGCTCCAGCCAGGGCACACGCACCACGGGCACGGTGTCGGTGGTGCTGACGGCCTGCAACATGGTGACCATGGCCTGGTAGTCGACCACGCCGTGTTGCAGGTCGATGGTCAGCGAGTCCCAGCCCTGGTGGGCCATGGTCTCGGCCGAGAAGCTGTTGGGAATGGCCAGCCAGCCGTTGACGACAGCGCCTCCGGCGGCCCAGATCTCGCGCAGGCGGTTGGGTCTCATGAGGGGTCCTTGCAGGTTCGTTGTGTCATCGTCGGCGTGTCATCGATCAAGCGCGGGGCGCTTGGGGTTGAAGGTCCAGTTGGGAACGAGGAATTGCATGGCAGTGGCGTCGTCGCGTGCGCCCAGTCCGTGTTGCAGGTAGAGCTGGTGGGCTTTCTCCACCTCGGCCATGTCCAGCTCCACGCCAAGCCCGGGCACTGTGGGCACCTGCACGTGGCCGCCCACGATCTGGAGCGGGTCTTTGGTGAGGCGCTGGCCGTCCTGCCAGATCCAGTGCGTGTCGATGGCGGTGACCTTGCCGGGCGCGGCCGCGGCCACATGCGTGAACATGGCGAGCGACACATCGAAGTGGTTGTTGGAGTGGGAACCCCAGGTCAGGCCCCAGTCGCGGCAGGTCTGTGCCACGCGCACGCTGCCGGCCATGGTCCAGAAATGCGGGTCGGCCAGCGGAATGTCCACGCTCTGCAGTGACAGAGCGTGGGTCAGCTGGCGCCAGTCGGTGGCGACCATGTTGGTGGCCGTGGGCAAGCCGGTGGCACGGCGGAACTCGGCCATCACCTCGCGGCCCGAAAAACCGTCTTCGGCACCACACGGGTCTTCGGCGTACGCCACCACACCGCGCATGCGCTGGCCCAGGCGGATCGCGTCCTTGAGCAGCCAGCCGCCGTTGGGGTCCAGCGTCACGCGCGCGTCGGGAAAGCGTTCGTGCAGTGCGGTCACCGTGTCCACTTCCTCGTCGCCGCGCAGCACGCCGCCCTTGAGCTTGAAGTCGTTGAAGCCGTAGCGCTCGCGCGCGGCCTCGGCCAGGCGCACCACGGCCCCGGGCGTCATGGCTTCTTCGTGCCGCAGGCGGCTCCAGGCGTTGTCGGCGTCGGGCTCGCTCGCATAGGGCAGGTTGGTCTTGGCCTTGTCGCCCACGAAGAACAGGTAGCCCAGCATCTCCACCGCGTCGCGCTGCTGGCCTTCGCCCAGCAGGGCGGCCACCGGCACACCGAGGTGTTGGCCGAGCAGATCCAGCAGGGCCGACTCCACCGCGGTCACGGCGTGGATGGTGGTGCGCAGGTCGAAGGTCTGCAGGCCCCGCCCGCCCGCGTCGCGGTCGGCGAAGCGGGCGTGCAGCTGTTGCAGCAGCTTCTGGTGGTTGCCCAGGGATTGGCCCACCACCAGCTCGGCCGCGTCTTCCAGTGTCTGCCTGATCTTCTCGCCACCGGGCACCTCACCCACGCCGGTGTTGCCGGCGCTGTCGGTGAGGATGAGCAGGTTGCGGGTGAAGAAGGGCGCGTGCGCGCCGCTCAGGTTGAGCAACATGCTGTCGCGCCCCGCGACCGGGATCACACGCAGCGTGGTGACCCGGGGTGTTGCGGTCACGGGAACGGGATGCAGCATGGGTTTATTCCACCTTGATGTTGCGGGTTTCGATGAGCTTTTTCCAGCGAGCGTGTTCAGCGGCCTGGAAGGCGGTGAACTGCTCGGGCGTGTTGGCCACGATCTCGAAGCCGAGGTCCAGCAGCTTGGGCTTCACCGTCGGGTCGTTGAGCGTTTCCGAGATCGCCTTGTGCAGTTTGGCTTTCACGTCAGCGGGCAGGCCTTTGGGTCCGGCCACGGCTTGCCACGAATACACGTTGGCGTCCTTGATGCCGAGCTCCTGCAGTGTGGGCACGTTGGGCAGCAGTGGCGAACGAGCGGCGCTGGTGATGGACAGGGCGCGCAGTTTGCCGGCGGTGATCTGCGGCATGGCGGTGTTGATGTTCATGAACGACGACTCCACCTGGTTGCCCAGCAGGTCGGTCATCACAGGGCCGCCGCCCTTGTAGGGCACGTGCACGCCGGTGGTGCCGGTTTGTTGCCAGTAGAGTTCGGCGGTGAGGTGGTCGCTGCTGCCGGCGCCCGAGGAGGCGAAGGTCATCTTGCCGGGGTTGGCTTTCTGAAAGGCGATCACATCGGCCATGGTCTTGTGGGGCGAGACGGCGGGCACGACCAGCACGTTGGGCGCCTGCACGGCCACGGTGATGTAGTCGAAGTCCTTGGTGGCGTCGTAGGGCACCTTGATGAGGTGCGGCGCGATCACGAACGGGCCGAGCGAGGACACAAACAGGGTGTGGCCATCGGGCGCGGCGCGGGTGACTTGTGTGGCACCGATGGTGCCGGTCGCGCCGGCCTTGTTTTCCACCACGAAGGTGCCGCCGAGTTTTTCCTGGAGGCGTGGCTGCAGGGTGCGGGCGATCAGATCGGTGGAGCCGCCGGGTGGAAACGGCACGACGATGGTGACGGTCTTGTCGGGCCAGGCCATGGCGGTGGCAACAGTCATGGATGCGCCGAGGGCGCACAACAGTTTTTTCATTGCATGTCTCCTTCTGTGGATGAGGTCTGATGGCGTGATCGCCTCGAAATGGTACCGGTACCAACGCTCGCTGGGTTGCATGGTACCGGTACCAAATGGTGGCGTCAACGGTTGTTTGTCGGGTGAGTCGTGGGGGCTGCACCTCGCGGGCTCGCGAGCGAGCGCAACGTGGTCGCCGATGTCCGGACCCGCCGGCGAAAACAACCCGACCAGCCCGAGAAAAACTTCAGGAAGTTTCGCGTTCGACGATCGAGAACCCCACGTCCACCACCCGCTGAGCCACCTCTCGCCCCTCGGCCCGATCGATCAGGTGGCGCGCCGCCAGGCGGCCGATGTCCACACCGTTGATGTGCACCGTGCTGAGCGCAGGCGCCATGTCGGCGGCAAAGGGCACGTCGCCAAAACCCATGATCGCCAGTTGGTCGGGGATGGCAATGCCGCGCTCCCGCGCCTCGGTCAACACGCCCAGGGCCAACAGGTCGGAGCTGCAGAACACCGCGTCTGCATCGGGCGCCTGTGCCAGCAACTCGCCCAGCGCCTTGCGCCCGCTCAGCAGGGAGCGCGAAGCACCCACGTTCACCACCGCCACCGGTCCGAAACCGGCGCGCACCACCGCGTCGGTGAAGGCGCTGGCGCGGCGGTCTGCGCGTTCGTCTTCCGCGCGGATCAAGGCCAGCTTGCGGCGGCCCTTGCCCAGGAGAAAACGCGCCACCTCGCGGCCGATGTCGGCGTGTGAAAACCCCACCAGCATGTCGATGGGGGTGGGTGTGAGGTCCCAGGTTTCGACCACCGGAATGCCGGAGGCCATCAGGCGCGTGCGACCCAGGCCCGGGCGCAGGATGCCGGTGAGAAAAATGCCGTCGGGCCGGCGGCCGATGATGGCCTCGAGCAACGACTCTTCGCGGCTCGCCGAGTAGCTCGACTGGCCCAGCATGAGTTGGTAACCCGCGTCGAACAGCGTGTCGTTCAGCGCCTCGATGGTGGGCATGAAGACCGACATCACCGTGCTCGGCACCACCGCCGCAATCAAACGGCTGCGCGACGACGCAAGACCGCCCGCCATGCGGTTGGGCACATAGCCTGTCCGTTGCACCGCATCGAGCACTTTCTGCCGCACGTCCACCGACACCTGCTCGGGCGTGTTGAGCACGCGCGAGGCGGTGATGGGGGCCACGCCGGCGAGCTTGGCCACGTCGCGCAGGGTGATGGCGCCGCTGCCACGGCGTGCGCGCCGGGAGTTGTCGGTTTCTTTCATTTGAGGCTTAATCGAGGCTTGAAATGGTACCGGTACCAAATGCATGACGATCGTATGCCGAAATGGCCACCGACGCACGCTGAACCCCGCAATCTTAGGAGACAGGGATGTCACAAGCCCTTCACGCAACCCAACCACCCCCGGCGACACGCCCGGCCGCGCCACTGACCATCCGCATGCACGCCAGCGACAACGTGGCCATCGTGGCCAACGACGGTGGCCTGCCTGTGGGCACCGAGCTGCCCGGCGGCTTGGTGCTGCGCGACAAGGTGCCGCAAGGCCACAAGGTCGCGCTGGTGAATCTTCCCAAGGGCGCGGTGGTGCTGCGCTACGGCGTGCCCATCGGTCACGCGCTGGCCGACATTGCCGCCGGCAGCTGGGTGCACGAGCGCCTGCTGCAGATGCCCGATGCCCGTGGTCTGGACAACCTGCCCATGGCCACCGTCAAAACCGAGCCGCTGCCGCCGCTGGAGGGCTACACCTTCGAGGGCTACCGCAACGCCGACGGTTCGGTGGGCACACGCAACATCCTGGCCATCACCCAGACCGTGCAGTGCGTGGCCGGCGTCACCGACTTTGCCGTGCAGCGCATCAAGGCCGAGCTGCTGCCGCGCTTTCCCAACGTGGACGATGTGGTGGCGCTCGAACACGGTTACGGCTGCGGCGTGGCGATCGACGCGCCCGACGCGGTGATTCCCATCCGCACGCTGCGCCACATCAGCCTGAACCCCAACTTCGGCGGCGAGGTGATGGTGGTGAGCCTGGGTTGCGAGAAGCTGCAGCCCGAGCGGCTCTTCCCGCCCAACGCCATCCCGATCCAGGACACCCGTGGAACCGGCTTTGCCGGGCCACAGGGTGTGCCCCCCCTGCCAGGGGGGGAGACGCGCAGCGGCGCAGGGGGGTTAGACACCGTCTGTTTGCAGGACGATGCGCACGTGGGCTTCATGAGCATGGTCGACTCCATCGTTCGCCAGGCCGAAGAACACCTGCAGCGCCTCAACGCGCGCCGCCGCGAGACCGTGCCCGCCAGTGAACTCGTGGTGGGCGTGCAGTGCGGCGGCAGCGATGCGTTCAGCGGCGTCACCGCCAACCCGGCGGTGGGTTTCTGCACCGACCTGCTGGTGCGCGCCGGTGCCAGTGTGATGTTTTCCGAAACCACCGAGGTGCGCGACGGCATCGCCCAGCTCACTGCGCGCGCCACCACGCCCGAGGTGGCACAGGCCATGGTGCGCGAGATGGCCTGGTTTGATGCCTACCTGCAGCGCGGCAGCGTGGACCGCAGCGCCAACACCACGCCGGGCAACAAGAAGGGCGGCCTGTCGAACATCGTGGAGAAGGCCATGGGCTCGATCGTGAAGTCGGGCAGCGCACCGATTGCCAACGTGCTGGCGCCGGGCGAGAAGCTCAAGTCCAAGGGCCTGACCTACGCCGCCACGCCCGCGAGCGACTTCATCTGCGGCACGCTGCAGCTGGCCGCCGGCATGAACCTGCACGTGTTCACCACCGGGCGCGGCACGCCCTATGGCCTGGCCGCTGTGCCGGTGATCAAGGTCGCCACGCGCAGCGACCTGGCGCGCCGCTGGCACGACCTGATGGACATCAACGCCGGCACGATCGCCGACGGCTCGGCCAGCATCGAAGACGTGGGCTGGGAGATGTTTCGATTGATGCTCGACGTGGCCAGCGGCCGCAAGAAAACCTGGGCCGAACACTGGAAGCTGCACAACGCCCTGGTGCTGTTCAACCCCGCGCCGGTCACCTGACCTTCACCGCCTGGCCATCGCTGATGGTGCTGCCCGGGTAGAGCAGCACCTGCTCACCTTCGCGCACACCACCGTTCTCCGAAGTGATCCAGGCCACGTCGGCGTTGCGCTCGCGCAGCGTCACCGCGCGGGCCACAGCGCGCTGGCCCTCCACCACGAACACCCGCCACGCCGTCCCGTCGCGCACCAAGGCCGCGCTGGGCACGAGAAGCGCACCGTTCTGCGAGGACACGGTGATGCGCGCGTCGACCCGGAAACCGTCTCCCAGGCGCTGCGCCTGGGCTGTGGTCGTGTCCAGGTCCACGATCACGTTCACCCGCTGCTCCTCGATGCCCAGGGCCGAGACCTTGGTGAAGGCCACCGGCTCGATGCGCGTGACATGGCCCGGCAACGGTGGCGCGCCGTTGGTGAGCGTGAGCGTGGCGGGCGCGCCCGGTGCGATCTGCTGCACCTCGCTGGAGAGCACGTCGATCACGGCTTCCACCGCGGCGATGTCGCCGATCTCCAGCAGGTGCTGGCCCGCAGTCACGGGTGAGGCGCTGTCCAGGTGCAGCTTGATCACCTGGCCGTCCACCGGGCTCTTGAGCGTCCACAGGCCTTCCACGCGGGCTCCCGCACCGGGCTCCGCGCGCGACAGCGCGGCCTGGGCCTCGGCCAGCGCGAATTCGGCCGCGCGCTGCTCGGCGCGACCCGCGTCCAGCGCCTGCTGGGCCGAGCGCCGCGCCAGCACCGCCGCATCGCGCGCCGAGGGCGCGATGAAGTTCTCGCGCGCCAGTTTCTGCGCGCGTTCGGCCTCCAGGTTGGCCTGGGCCAGTGCGGTGTCCAGACGCTGAACCTGGGCCACCGCGGCCCGCCGCGCCGCGTCGGCACTGCCCACGCGCTGCTGCAGCACCAGCCGTGTGCGCGCGTCGATCATTTGCGGCGCCACGGGTGTGAGCGTGGCCACCACATCGCCCGCGCGCACGGTGTCGCCCACCTTGAGCGTGGGCCGCGCCAGCTCGGCCTGGGTGGGGGCAGAAATCAGATAGCGGTGCTTCAGACGCAGCTGGCCGTCTTCTTCGATCGCCTGTTCGAAGCGCCCGGTGGTGACCGGCGCCACCTCCACCAGCAAGGGGCGTGGTTGAAAGGCCCAGAAGGCGAGGGCGGCGACCGCCAGCGCTGCAGCGGCCCAGGGCGCCCAGCGGCGCCAGCGGTGGTTGAGGTTCGTGTTGTTCATTCGCGGACTTTCAAAACAGCGACCAGGTCGAGCCGGTCGATCTGGCGACGCACCATCAAGGCGCTGACAACACCCGCAGCCAGCACGATGAGCGCGGCCCAGGCGTAGGTGGACGGTTCGATCACCACCGGAAAATCGATGTTGTCCGAGGACATGAGGCGCATCATCAGAGACGCCAGCGCCCAGCCCGCCACCGCGCCGATGGGCAGTGCCAGCAGCAGCTCGGCCCCGAGTTCGCCGAGCAGCAGCACCGAGACCTCGGCGCGCGTCATGCCCAGCACGCGCAGGCTGGCGAGTTCCCAGGCGCGTTCCGACAGGGTGATGCGCGCGGCGTTGTAGACGATGCCCACCGCCATGGCCACGGCGAACAGCGTGAGGATGCCGCTGAACACGCCCATGTTGCGCGAGGTGGTCTCGTTGAAGCTGGCCATGGAGCCGGCCTTGTCGAACACCGCGTTGATCACCGGCGCGCGTTTGACCGCCGACCAGAACTCGCCCATGGCCAGCGGATCCACCCGCAGCGCGGCCTCGGCCACACCGGCGCCGTCGCGCGCCAATCCGTTCATGGCGTGCAGGTTCATGAAGGCCTGTTTGCCCATCAGGGTGTGCACGATCTCAACCACCTCCACCGTGGTGCGGGTCTGGTTCCAGAGGCGGAACTCCAGCTCCACGCGGTCGCCCACGCGCGCACCCACGGCGTTGGCCAACAGGGACGACATCACCATCCCGCTGGCGGGCATGGCCACCGGGCCGCGCGCGTCGTCCACCGCGCGCAGGAGTTGTGCACCGTCGACCAGGCCCATGAGCGACGCGTCTTCGGTCAGGCCATGCAGACGCACGCGCACCGGCTCGCTGCGGTAGGGCTCCGCATCCATCACACCGGGCAGGCGTTGCAGGTCTTGCACCACCGTCAGCGGCACCGGGCGGTGGAAGTTCACCAGCACGTCGCCCTGCTGCACCTGGCGGAACTGCACGTCGACGATGTGGGCGATGGCGTCGAGCCAGAAGGCGCCCGAGATCTGCAGCGCCACCGACAGCGCGATGCCGGTCACCGTGAAGGCTGCGCGCAGCGGGCGGCGTTCGAAGTTGCGGATGACCATGAGCGCGCCGGTGCTCACGCGCCGGCCCAGACCCAGCCGTTCGATCAGCGTCTGCCGGTAGCTCGGCGGGGCCGGTGGCTGCATGGCCTGCGCGGGACGCAGGCGCACCACGGCGCGGATGGCCGTCCAGGTTCCCGCGGCGGCGGCGGCAAAGGCGAGTGCCGTGGCCACCACCACCAGCCACGGTGTGGTGACGTAGGCCAGGTGGTTGAAGCGGAACACCTCGTCGTACAACCCGAGCATCAGCTGGCCGATGACCAGGCTCAGGGCCAGACCGGCCACCACGCCCAACCCGGCGATCACGAGGGCAAGCTTGATGTAGTGCCACGCGATGCCGCCATCGCTGTAGCCCAGTGCCTTGAGTGCAGCGATCTGGCTGCGCTGTGTGGCCACCTGGCGGCTGATGACCACGTTGAGGATGAACATGGCCACCGCGAGAAAGATGGACGGCAACACCGTGCCCATGACCTTGAGCTGCGAGAGCTCGTCGGACACGATCTTGGCCGAGAGCTGCTTGTCGCGACCCACCGCACCCAGCGTGCCGTAGGCGTCGAGCAGGCGGTCGGCCTGTTCGATCACGGCGGGCTCTGAACCGCCGGCGTCCAGCCGCAGCGCGGCCTGGTTGAACGCGCCCTGCAGGTCGAACGCGTGGGCCATGCGCTCGTGGTCGATCCACCAGATGCCGAATGTCTGGTCGTCGGGCGCGCCGCCGCGCGAGGCGAACACGTACTCGGGCGAAATGGCGGTGCCCACCAGGTGCACCTGTTCCAGCCGGCCGTTGAGGATGGCGTTGACCCGGTCGCCGGGCTTGAGGCCGCGCGCCACCGCAAACCGGTCGCTCACCACGGCCTCCAGTGCGCGACCGCGCTCTGGCCAGCGGCCGCTGCGCAGCGTGAGCGCGTTCAGACCCTGGCGCTGTGCGTGGGCCCGAGCGAGGTCCAGGCCGATGAAGCGGCCCGTCACGGGTGCGTCGGCGTCGGGCAGGGCGATCTGTGCGTCCATCACCACATCGAGCTTGACCTCGGCCACACCCGGGATGGCCGCCAGGCGCGCGCCCAGGTGCACCGGCGCGCGCTTGACGCTGGCGAACACGTCGGCGAGGCGGTTGTCGCGGTAGAAGCTGTCGCGCGAGCCCTGCAGGGACTCGTGCACCGAGAACATGCCCACGAAACCGGCCACGCCGATGGCCACGACCACCGCGATGGTGATCACCTGCGCGCGCAGCCGCTGGAGGTCGCGCCAGAGTTTGGTGTCGAGGACTTTCATGGCTGGCTCACCACTTCAGGGTGGACGCGGCCACCTTGTGGTCGTTGATCCGCGCGTCCACGATGCGGCCATCGGCCAGGCGCAACACACGGTCGGCCATGTCCGCAATGGGTGCGTTGTGCGTGATCACCACCGTGGTCGTGCCCAGCGTGCGGTTCACGTGCTCGATGGCCTGCAGCACCATCACGCCGGTGGCGCAGTCCAGTGCACCGGTGGGCTCGTCGCACAGCAGCACGGCGGGGCGTTTGGCGATGGCGCGTGCAATCGCCACGCGCTGTTGCTCGCCGCCGGAGAGTTGTGAGACAAAGTGGTTCATGCGTTCACCCAGACCCACCAGCGCCAGCGCTTCTTCGGGCGGCATGGGGTCCTCGGCCAGGTCGGTGACCAGGGCCACGTTTTCCAGCGCGGTGAGACTGGGAATGAGGTTGTAGAACTGGAACACGAAGCCCACGTGCTCGCGCCGGTAGCGCGTGAGCTCGGCGTCGCTGGCGCCGGTGAGTTCGTGCGACTCGCCCGCGTGCACCCAGCGCGCCGTGCCGGCGCTGGCGCTGTCCAGCCCGCCCAGGATGTTCAGCAGGGTCGACTTGCCGCTGCCCGAGGCGCCGAGCAACACCACGAACTCGCCGCGCACGATGCACAGATCGACCCCTCGCAGCGCTTGCACGGCCGTGACGCCCTCGCCGTAGACCTTGGTGAGGCCCTGGGCGATGAAGACGGGTTCGGCGTCGGGTGCTGCGGCGTTCATCGGGTGAATGGAGCCAAAGTGGCCAGCGTGCATTCGACCACCTCGGCTGCGGCGCGACCTTGACGCGGGTCAAGTTCCGGGCCTTGCCTTAGACTCCCGCCTCCGCTTGTTCGCCTTATGTCTGCCTCCTCCTCTCCCTCCCCTTCCCACGCCCCGCTGATCGCCAACCTGATCGCGCAGCTGGCCTTCGGCCTGCTCGCCATGACCATCTGCCTGCCGTCCATGCAGGAGTGGGGCGCGCTGTTCGGCTCCGACCAGGCCAGCGTGCAGCTCACCTTCAGCGGCTACGTGGTGGCTTACGGCGGCCTGCAGCTGCTCTATGGCCCCTGGTCCGACCGCTGGGGACGCAAGAAGGTGTTGATGCTCGGCCTGACGCTCGCCGGCCTCGGTTCGGTGCTGGCGGCGCTCTCGCCCAGCCTTGCGTGGCTCACGGCGGCGCGCGTGCTGCAGGGCGCGGGTTGCGCGGCCGGCATGGTGGTGGGCCGCGCCATGGTGCAGGACCTGTTCACCGGCCCCGAGCGCACGCGCGTGATGGCCTACGTGGGCATGGCCATGGGGCTGATTCCGCCCACCGCCACCATCCTGGGCGGGCAGATTCATGTGCGCCTGGGCTGGCAAGCCAACTTCGTGCTCATCGCCGTGCTGGCGGTCGTGCTGCTGGTGGCGGCGTGGAAAGGTTTGCCCGACCACCCACCGGCCACCACCGTGCAGCCCCACTGGCTGGGCGCCATGCTGGCCTCCTATGCCCGGCTGGCGCGCGAGCCGTCGTTCCTGCTGTTTGTGCTGATCCTCGCCATGGCCACCGCCACGTTTTATGCCTTCCTCGCCGGCGCCCCCATCGTGCTGGGCAGCTACGGCGTGGGGCCGGCGGGCATCGGGTACTACATCATGGTCGTGCCCCTGTCCTACATCGTGGGCAACTTCCTCACCACGCGTCTGGTGCACCGCACGGGGGAGCGCGCCATGATGATGGCGGGTCAGCTGTTCTCGGTGGGCGGCATCGTGCTCATGCTGGTGCTGGCGCTGGCCAACGTGGACACCCCGCTGGCTTTCGCCTTGCCGCTCATGTTGCTGGGCCTGGGCAACGGTTTCCTGGTGCCCCCGGCGCTCACCGGCACGGTCGGGCTGCTGCCGGCGCTGGCCGGCTCGGCCGCCGCGGTGGCGGGTGTGGCGCAGCAGTTCATGGGCGCGCTGGGCGGTTACGCCGTGGGCCTCGTGCCCCACGACGGCGCGGTGAACCTGGGCTGGCTGATGCTGGGTCTGTGCAGCGCGGGGCTGGTGGCGCAGGTGGTGCTCAACCAGCGCCGGGGTGTCAAACCCGCGCCGGTGCGTTCGGACCCCTAGAGCAGGCTGCCCTGGACGCCACCACCGCGCTCCTTCGAGTCCAGCAACGCATCGGTGGCGCGCGCATCGGCCAGATCGAACACCCCGGTGGCCTGTGGCCTCACCAAGGCCTGGGCTTCGGCCACCGGGCCATGCAACCAGGTGGACCAGTCGGCGGGATCGATGTGGGCGACGGCGCGTTTGTCCTGCTGGTCGGCGGGCAACGTCGGATCGGGCTTGTGCAGGCGCCCGAGCAGGGGGTGGCCATCGCAGTTGCAGGTGATCATGGTGAAGTTGGGCACGAGCTCACCGGTCTGCGGATCGGTCCACTCGGACCACAGACCCGCCAGCGCCCAGGGTTCGCCATCGGCGCGGCGCAGGCGCCACCAGATGTTCTTGCCGGTTTCCCAGTTGGGTTCCTGGTACCAGTCGGCCAGGATCAGGCAGCGCCGGCCCTGCGCCCAGGCGCTGCGGTAGGTCGGACGCTCGGCAATGCCCTCGATGCGCGCGTTGTTGGTGAGCACCGCGCGCGAGGCGGGCCGGCGCGTGGTGCTGCCGGGGCGGATCATGCCCCACTGACCCAGCCGCCCGACCAGTTGGGCGTGTTCACCCGCTTGGCCCGGGCGCACCAACAGGCCGGTTTGAAACGGTCCCACGGTGGCGGGCATGAAGTCTTCGACGTCGACTGTGGCGCCCACGCTGCCGAGATAGCGCTCGGCCGTGCCTTTGGGGGTCATGTTGTAGAGGTTGCACATCGGCCAGGTGGGAGGGTGTAAGTGTTGGATGGCGAACAGACCGCGGCCCGCGTGGGTGGTCAGATGGGTTCACAAGCAGCTGCATTGGGCCTTCGCCGAGGGCCGGCATTGCTCAGGAGAAGACCATGTACATCGGCGGCGGCGCAATTCTGCTCATCATCATCCTGTTTCTCGTGTTTCGTTGAAACACTGCGCGAAGCTCACACATGCTTGTGTGGGTCTTCGCGCCGTTGTGCGTGCCTGAGGCACAGCCCCTGACGCTGCTTCACAGCGTCCAGGCCCCTCTTCGTCAGTGGCCCGGGTGTGCAAGGGCGTGCGTGCTCCAGGGTCGGGAGCGGCCCACAAACGCGCGTGACAAGCGCCGTGGCCTGTTCGGTGCAACATGTGGCCGTCCCGCCCTTGCCCGTCACCACACCGCAGGCCCACCATGACCACACAGTTCCAGGTTCGCAGAGACCAGCTCGCCACCACCCGCACCGTGCAGCTGCCCGACACACCCTTGGCCGAGGGTGAGGTTCGCGTGCGCATCGAGCATTTCGCCTACACCTCGAACAACATCACGTACGCCGCGTTTGGCGACGCCATGAACTACTGGCAGTTTTTTCCGGTGGCGCCCGCGGCGGATGACACCGCCACCTGGGGCTTGGTGCCGGTGTGGGGCTTTGGCGTGGTGGCCCAGAGCCGGTGCGACGGTGTGGCCGAGGGCGAGCGGCTGTACGGCTACTGGCCCATGGCCTCGCATGCGGTGCTCACCCCCGCGCGCATCTCGCCCGAAGGTTTCTTTGACGGTGCGCCGCACCGTGCTGCGCTGCACCCGGTCTACAACCACTACCTGCGCTGCGCGGCGGACCCGCTGTTCGACCCCGCCACCGAACCGCTGCAGGCGCTGCTGCGCCCGCTCTTCCTCACCGCCTGGCTGATCGACGACTTTCTGGCCGACAACGATTTCTTCGGCACGAACGCAGGTGGCCAGCGTGGCGTGATGCTGCTCTCGTCGGCCAGCAGCAAGACCGCGTACGCCACCGCCGCGCAACTGGCGCTGCGGCCCGAGGTCGAGGTGGTGGGCCTCACCTCGCCGGCCAACGTGGCGTTTTGTGAAAGCCTGGGGGTGTACAGCCGCGTGCTCACCTACGACCAGCTCGACCAGCTGCCGCCAGAAACGCCCTGTGTGTACGTGGACTTCGCCGGCAACGGCGCGCTGCGCAAGGCCATCCACAGCCGCTTCAGTGCGCTGGCCTACAGCTGCTCCATCGGCGGCACGCATGTGGACCAGCTCGCGGGTGGCCGCGACCTGGACGGACCGCGCCCGGTGCTGTTCTTTGCGCCGGCGCAGGCCAAGAAGCGCCAAGGCGACTGGGGCGTGGCCGGTTTCAACGAACGCATGGCGAAGGCCTGGCACGCCTTCATCGCGCAGGTAAACGATCCTGCCGCCCCCTGGGTGGTGGTGCAGCACCACAGCGGCCCCGACGCCGTGCAGGCCGCCCACGCACTGGTGCTGGGCGGGCGTGGCGACGCGCGTGCGGGGCACATGCTGTCGCTGTCCTGAGCGCGTGACCCTGGCGCGTGACATTGCACACAGAGACTGTGCCCTACGCTGTGGATAACCAGGTGGACAACCGCCACAGCCCGCTGCCCGCCTCACGCTGCGGGATGTGCTCAAAAATCAGGCGCTGACCGGAGGCTCAGTACAGCCGCACCGCCACGTCGAAGTGCCAGGTGCGTCGGATCTCGACCACGTCGTACTGGCGGGCCAGCGCAGGCGGAAACGCCGGGTAACTTGCCTGGCTGCGCACGATGCGCTCGATGCCCTCGTCGATGGCCGCCACGCCGCTGGAGCTCACAAAGGTCACGTTCTCCACCGACCCATCGCTGCGGATCGCCACCGTCACCACCGGCTGGGTGTGGGGCTGTTTGGCGGCCTCGCGCACCAGCTCGATGGTCATGTTCATCTGGATCTTGCGGGCCCAGGCCTCGGCGTACAGGATGAGATCGGTGTTGGGGTCGGCGCGCCCGAACAGCCGGGCGCGGCGCGCGGTGCTCAGGGAATAGGGCAACAGGTTGGCGGCGGCCGCAGCAGCATCGCGGCGATCGGCTTCTTCGTTGAGCTGACGCCCGATGGCGCGCAGGCGCTCTTCGCGTTTCGCCTCGTCCGCCTGCCGCTCGGCCTGCAAGCGTGCGGCTTCGGTCGCAACGGCTTGCTGGCGGGCCGCGGCTTGTTGATCGGCCGCTTGCTGGGCCGCCGCCTGGCGTTCGGCCTCCCGTCGTTCGGCCGCCTGTTGTGCGGCCTGAGCCTGAGCCTGAGCCTGAGCCTGAGCCTGAGCTTGGGCTTGGGCTTGGGCTTGGGCTTGAGCTTGAGCTTGAGCTTGAGCTTGAGCGGCCTGCTGGCGGGTCGCTTCCTGTTCGGCTGCGGCTTGCTGCGCCGCCGCCACGCGTTCGGCTTCCAGTCGGTTGGCTTCGGCCTGTGCCGCTTGCTGGCGCGCGGCCTCCTGCTGGGCGACTGCACGCTGCGCCGCCGCCTGGCGTTCGGCTTCGGCGCGTGCGGCTTGTTCGCGATCGACCTGCTGTTGTGCGGCGGCTCGACGCTCGGCTTCCTGGCGCTCTGCGGCCTCGCGTTCAGCCGCTTGTTGCGCCAGGGTTTGCTGCGCAGCCGCTTCCTGCTCCGCTGCCCAACGGCGCGCGGTCTGCTCCCGCTCCGCCAGCTCGCGCGCCGACGCTTGCCGTTGGGATTCCAGGCGCTGGGCCTCTTCGGCGCGCGCCGCTTCCTGGCGGGCGGTCTCCTGCTGTGCCAAGGCTTGCCGGGCCGCCGCCTGGCGCTCGGCGTCGAGTCGCGCAGCCGCCTCGCGTTCGGCCTCCCGTTGTCGTTCTGCCTCCACCTCGGCCGCCTTGCGCCGGGCGGCACCCTGGCGCTCGACTTCGAGCCGCGCGGTTTCAACACGCGCGGCTTCCTGGCGCGCGGCCTCCTGCAGAGCGGCTTCTTGTCGCTCGGCTTCAGCGCGCGTGGCTTCGGCCTGAGCCAATGTCTGTCGTGCGATCTCTTCACGCGCGGCCTGCTCGCGCTCCGCGCTCAGCCGATCGGCCTCAAGTCGCGCAGCCGTTTGCCGGTCGGCCTCTTGTTGCGCAGCGGCCAGTCTTGCGGCTTCTTGTCGAGCGGCCTCCAGGCGTTCGGTTTCCCGGCGCTCGGCGTTCTGTTGCTCTTCCTCCTGCGCGCTGCGCGCCCGCAGGGCCACCTCGGCGGGTTGGACCTGGGCGGGTGGTGCGCTGGGCACTGCCACAGGTTCGGGGACCACGGCGGCCGGCGGCACAGGGACCTCGGCCACGGGCTCGACCGGCGCGGCAGGCGAGGGCACAGCCGCCTGGGCGCTGGGCATGGGGACTGACTCGGGGCTGGGTGCCGGGGGCTGGGCAGGCAAAGGGTTTGATCGGCGGGCGGCCGGCTGCGACGGCGGTGGCGGCGAGGGCTGCGCAGCAGGTGCAACGGCTGGTTCAGGCGCCGGGCCCTGCGCTGGCGCGAGCACGATGCGCAGGTCCGGCACCTCGATCCGCCGGTCTTGCCAAGGGAAGCCCAGACCCGGCAAGCCGATGCCCTGGCCACCAAAGGTGAGGCTCAGCAGCAGCGCATGGAACAGCAGCGACAGCAGCAATGCCGTCCCCATGCGCCGGCGCTCGGAGCTCTTGCGCGCGGGAGGGGCTGTCTTGGGCTGCATGCGGCCGATTGTCCCTGCCTTCAGAAAATCAGGATTTCGACCCGCCTGTTTTTCCCGTCTGACGCGCGCAAGCCCGTGGAGGGCTTGGTGTCGCCGAAGTACTGCAGGTCGATGTTCTTGAGAGAGGGATCGCTCGCGCGGAGCAGGTCGGCCGCGGCTTCGGCGCGGTCGGACGACAGCTTCAGGTTCGACTCATGGGTGCCGGTGGCATCGGCGTGACCAAAGACCGTGATCCTGGCGGGCTTGCGCGCACGCACCACCCGAAGCATGGCGGGCACCAGGGACCTGGACTCTTCCGTCAGCTCGGTCTTGTCCAGCAGGAACTGCAGCACAAAGATCCGGGGCGCCGGTGCGTTGGCCTTGAGCAGGTCGCCATAGGCGCCGTTGACCGTGTCGCGACCGACCGTCCTGGCGTTGGACGGGGTTGCGTTGTTGCCGTTGACGGTCGTGTAGCTGAAGGCCTTGTCCAGCCGCTGCGTGCTCGATCCCGACGCAACCGCCACGGCGCCCAACGTGTTGTCTTCTTCGGGCAGCAGCACGACCGTGGTACGCGTGCTGGTCGGTGTGGCGCAACCCGCCAGGAGCGCGATGGAGATCAGGAGCGGCGCCGCGAACCGGGCGCACCGGATGTGTGTGGCCCCCATGGGCCTCAGTCTGCCTCGATGATGAAGCGCGTGCCGCGAACACCGATGGTTGCCGTGGGCGTGGCCACCTTGACCGATTCCGGCGAGAGCTTGGCGATCATTCCGGATGAATAGACCGCAGCCCCCCGGGCGAGGTAGACGAAGAACTCGAACTTCGCCTGCTTGGGCTCAAAGGCGTAGTCGCGCACCTGGATGTCGGTCGACGGTCCGAGCGTGAGCTGCGTGCCGTCCTTGAACACGATGCCGGCCGAGGAGCCGGCGCCGGAGACGATACGGTCCGACACGAACAGCGTCGAGCCCGACACGGCGTTCATCGTGGTGCCGTTGCGGGCAATGCCGATGTCGCCCGAGACGTTGTTGAACGTGGCGACGGATTCACCGGCGGCGTGGGCCGCCCCGGCCAACACGAACACACCCACGGCCGCCAGCAGCGAGGTCAGTTTCAAGCGCTTCATCGGAAATCCTTTGGTTTGAGGCGTGGTGAGCGCTCGGACAGTCGCCTCGCGAAACACGAGCAGCAATGCAGGCGCAGGCCCTTGGGCCCTCCATGTCGAAGGACACAGAGGCCGCGCGCTGTGACCATGGGTCACAGTAAGGTCTGGCCCGCCGGTTGTATGTTCGGTACCGCGCACAACAAAGCCGCAACGCATCTTTCAGGGCAGGACCGTGATGAATGTCTGCATTCGCCTGTCCCGGCATGGCAGCCCGCTCGTGCTTTGGGATCGCGTATCGTCCAGCGCTCTGCAAGCAACCTCCTCAACGAATTCAACACCCCCATGCTGAACCTGTTCAACCGATCTCTCCTCATCGCCGCCGTGCTGTTCCTTGCGGGCTGCGCCGCCACCGTCAGCCAGACCTCCACCTCGTCGTCCTCACCCGGCGCGGCGCCGCAGGCGGCAGGCGCAACGCTCGTTGCGGTGGTCACGGGCAGTCCGGCCATGCAGGCCAGCAGCGACTGGTCGTCGTTTCTGGCGGAGTGGCAGGAATCGTTGGCGGCTTCCGCAGAAAGCGCCAGGATGCCCTTCGTTTTCGTCAAAGACGAGGCTTCCATTCCGTCCAGGTCATCGATCCTCGTGCGATTGACGGTCAATGACTTCCGCTACGTGTCCACGACCAAGCGCTACATGTTGGGCGTCATCGCCGGCAACGCCTACATGGACGTGGATGCCCAGTACATCGAACTTCCCGCGAACAAGCCGTTCGGATCCAAGAAGTTCAACACCTCGTCCAGTGCCTGGGAGGGCATCTTCTCGGCCGTGACGCCGAAGCAGGTTCGGACCGTCTCCGACTTGATCGTCAAGGATGTAGCCTCGACGGCGCCAGCGAAGTAGGGCGTGGGGCCGCTCATTCGAGCTGGCTCAGCTGGTTCCCCCAGCCTTCCACCGTGTCCCTGAGCAAGCGGGCGACGATCTTGCTGGCCGCCGTGAGCTGGCCTTGCTTGGGCAAAGACAAGGTCACGTGGCGTCGGCAGTCTGGGTTGACGATGCGCGCGGCCTGCAGGCGCCCTGAGCGCAGTTCGTCTGCGATGGAAAACGGGCCGAGCAGCGAGTACAGGTGGTCGGTGTGGGCCACCAGCTCCTTCTGCACGCGCAGCGAGTCGGCTTCCACCTCGGCTTGCAGGGTGAAGCCCTTGCCACGGGCGGTCTCATCCAGCACCGAGCGCCAGTGCGCGGGTCTGCGCGGCAGCACCAGGCGCAGGCCTTCCAGTTTGTTGAAGTCGACGGTCTCGTGGCGGGTGAGGGCATCTCCCACGCGTGACACGAGGTAGGTCCCGACCGTTGCCAGCAGATGCTCGTCGGGACTGGCGGGCTTCTGGTAGCGAAACAGGATGGCCATGTCGACACTGCCTGTGTCGAGCAGTGCGTCCAGCTCGCCGCCTTGTCCCTCGCGGATGTTCAGCTTGATCTTCGGGAAATCGGCCTTCAACCGTTGATACAGCCGGGTCATCAGCGGATGGGCCGCCGAGGGCAGGATCCCGAGCTTGACTTCACCCATGGGCTCGCCCGCATCGGTGCGGATGGCGGCCAGCAACTGGTCGGTGTCGCGCACCCAGTTGCGCACGCGGGTTTCGATGTGCTGGCCCAGATCCGTGAGCACCACGCCGCGCCCGGTGCGCCGGAACAGTGCGCCGCCGCACGCCGCTTCCAGTTCGCTGATCTGTCGGCTGATGTGCGATTGCACCGTCTGGCGCTGCGCGGCGACCTTGGTGAAGCTGCCGAGCTCGGCCACTTCGAGGAAGAGCCGGAAGTTGTTCGGGTTCATGCGGTTCTCCTGCGGATCTGGTATGCCACATAAGGCATGTCTGAAATCTCAGTTTGCATTCTATTCAGATGCCTGGTGCCTCCCTAGACTCCACCTCCATCACAACGAGACCTACCGGAGAAGCACCCCATGCGCTATGCAAGCTTTGAGATCAATGGACAGGCCAGCTACGGCGTGGTGGACGGTGCGGGCCAATACCGCCGTGTGCCCGTCGCCTTCCAGGCGCGGTACGCCAACCTGAAGGACGTGATCGCGGCCGATGCACTGGTTGCCCTGGCCGAAGCTGCCATGGCCGGCGGCGAGCAGCTGAAACCCGAACAGGTTCGGCTGCTGCCCGTGATTCCCAACCCTGGCAAGCTGATCTGCGTCGGCCTCAACTACAAGAGCCACGTGGCCGAAACCAGACGCGCCGACAGCGAGTACCCCTCGCTGTTCCTGCGCTTCAACGACAGCCTGGCCGCGCACGACGACGTGGTGCTGCGCCCGGCGTTCTCGGAGCGCTTCGACTGGGAGGGTGAACTCGCTTTTGTCATCGGCAAGGGGGGCCGCCACATCGCCAAGGAGAAGGCCTTCGAGCACATCGCCGGCTACGCCTGCTTCAACGACGTGAGCGTGCGCGACTGGCAGAAACACACGCACCAGTTCACGCCCGGCAAGAACTTCCCCGGCACCGCGCCCTTCGGCCCGGTGCTGGTGAGCCGCGACGAGGTGCCCGATGTGACCGCGCTCACGCTGGAGACACGCGTCAACGGCCAGGTGGTGCAGCACGCCAGCGTGGGCGACCTGATCTTCGACATCCCGACCATCGTGGCCTACGTCTCGCGCTTCACGCCGCTGTCGCCCGGCGACGTGATCGCCACCGGCACCCCGGGTGGCGTGGGCGACCGCCGCGAGCCACCGATGTACATGAAGGAAGGCGACGTGGCCGAGGTCGAGATCACCGGCCTGGGCGTGCTGCGCAACCGCATCGGCACCGACCACAGCGCCTCCTGAACGCACCCCCACCGAGAGAACTCCTCATGAGCAATATCCCCCAACTGCGGGTCGCCGTCGACATCGGCGGTACCTTCACCGACATGGCGGCTTTTGACGAAGCCACCGGCAAGCTGCTGTTCGGCAAGGCCCTGTCCACCCACGGCCAGCTGGTCAACGGCATCCAGGCCACGCTGGACAGCGCCAGCATCGACCTGAAGGACGGCAACCTGTTCCTGCACGGCTCCACCATCGCGATCAACACCCTGCTGGAGCGCAACGGCGCCAACACCGCGCTGCTGATCACCGAAGGCTTTCGCGACATCTACGAGATCGGCCGCGTCAACCGGCCCGACGCCTACAACCTGTTCTTCAACAAGCACCAGCCGCTGGTGAAGCGCTCGCTGCGCTTTGAAGTGGCCGAGCGACTGCGCGCCGACGGCAGCACGCACAAGCCGCTGGACGAAGCGGCCGTGCGCGAGCTGGCCAAGGAGCTGCGCGGACAGGGCATCGAGGCGGTGGCCGTGCTGCTGCTGCACTCGTACCGCAACCCGGCGCATGAGCAGCGCGTCAAGCAAATCCTGCAAGACGAGTTGCCCGGCGCCTTCGTCTGCGCCTCGCACGAGCTGAGCCAGGAGTACCGCGAGTTCGAGCGTGTCTCCACCGCCGTCGCCAATGCCTATGTGGGTCCGCGCGTCTCGGCCTACCTGGGTGAACTGGAACAGCACCTGAGCACCCAGGGCTTCAAAGGCGACTTCTATGTGGTGCAGTCCACCGGCGGCCTGTTCCCCAGCGCCCATGCGCGGCGCGATTGCGTGCGCATGCTCGAATCCGGCCCCGCGGCGGGGGTGATCGGCGCCCAGGCCATCTGCGCGCAACTCGGCATGGGCGATGCGATCGCCTTCGACATGGGCGGCACCACGGCCAAGGCCGGCGTCATCAGCGAAGGCCGACCGCTCACCACCGGCTCGGCGCTGATCGGTGGCTACGAGCGCGCGCTGCCAATCCAGATTCCCATGATGGACATCCACGAGGTGGGCACCGGCGGCGGGTCGATTGCCCGCGTGGAAACCGGCAACGCGCTGCGCGTGGGCCCGCAGAGCGCGGGCTCCATTCCCGGTCCGGTGGCCTACGGCCGCGGCGGCACCGAGCCGACCGTGACCGACGCCAACCTGCTGCTCGGCCGCCTGGATGCCGACCACTTCCTGGGGGGTGAACTCAAGCTGGACCTGGCGGGTTGCCAGCGCCAGATGCAGGAGCGCATCGCCGGCCCGCTCGGCCTGGAACCCACGGCCGCGGCCGACGGGATCCTGCGCATCGCGGTGACGCAGATGTCGCACGCCGTGAAGGCCGTGACCACCGAGCGCGGCCTGGACGCCGGCAGTTTCACCATGGTGGTCTACGGCGGTGCCGGCCCACTGCACGCCTCGGCCATTGCCCGCGAACTGGGCATTCGCAAGGTGCTGATTCCATACGCACCGGGCTACTTCTCGGCCTACGGCATGTTGTTCTCCGACCGCCGCTACGACTACGTGCGCTCGGTGTTCCGCAAGCTCGACGAGGTCTCGTTCGACGAGATCGAAGCGCTCTACCAATCGATGGAAGACGAAGGCCGCGCGGCGCTGACGCAATCGGGCACCAAGGCCGAAGACGTGGTGATCGAACGCGCCGCCGACATGCGCTACGTGGGCCAGGAACACGCGGTCACGGTGGACCTGCCCGGCGCCTTCTTCGTGGACAAGGACCGCTCGGCCATCAAGCGCCAGTTCGACGACCTGCACAAGGTGCGCTACGGCACCTCGGCGCCCAAGGAACCGGCCGATCTGGTGAGCCTGCGCGTGACCGTGCTGGGCACCATGAAGAAGCCGCCCAAGCACAGCGTGGATGTGGGCGTGGCTGCACCCGAGAAGGCGGCGCTGCGAGGCGTCAAGCCGGTGTACTTCCGCCTGGGCGGTTGGGCCGACACACCGGTCTACAAGCGCGACCTGCTGCGCGCCGGCAACCAGATCGCCGGGCCGGCACTGATCGAGGAACACGCCTCCACCACCGTGGTCCAGCCGGGCGACGACCTGCGCGTGGATGAACTGGGCAACCTTCAAATCAACATCGGGAGCGACCGCTCATGAACACGCGAGACCTGCAAAACCCGGCCGTCGATCCGGTCACTGTCGAGATCATCCGCAACGGTCTCTATGCCGTGACGGAGGAGATGAAGACCAACCTCACGCGCACCGCCTACAACCTCATCATTTACGAGGCGCTGGACTTCACGGTGGGTCTGTTCACCAAGGAAGGTGACACGGTTTCCATCGGCCTGGGCCTGCCGATGTTCATCCGCGGCATGTCTGAAACCGTCAAGGCGAAGATCCGCCATTTCGGCTACGAGAACATCCTGCCGGGCGACATCCTCGTCACCAACGATGCCTACACCACCGGTAGCCACCTGAACCACTTCACGTTCACGATGCCGATCTTCCACGAGGGCCAGCTGGAGGGCTTCACCTGCTGCATGGCGCACTGGCTGGACGTGGGGGGCACGCTGGGCAACGTGACCACCGACATCTTCAGCGAAGGCATCCAGATCCCGATCCTGAAGTACCAGCGCGAAGGCGTGGTCAACCAGGACCTGATCGACATCATCGCCATGAACGTGCGCCTGGCCGAGCGCGCCCTGGGCGACCTGCGCGCGCAGATCACCGCCATCACCACCGGCGAGCGCCGCTACGTGGAGCTGCTGCAGCGCTACGGCGCCGAGGCGGTGAACGCGTCGATCCGCCAGATCATGGACTCCAGCGAGGCCGTGGCGCGCAAGAACACGCTGTCGATCCCCGATGGCGTGTACGAAGCCGAGTCCTACATGGACGACGACGGCCTGGACATCGGCAAGCGCATCCCGATCCGCGTGAAGGTCACGGTGAAGGGTGACGAGATGACGGTGGACCTGTCGGACGTGAGCAAGCAGGTGCGCGGCTTCTACAACTCGGGCTTCACCACCGGCATCGCCTGTGCGCAGGTGGCCTACAAGTGCCTGACCACGCCGACCGACTACCCGGTCAACGATGGCAGCTTCCGGTCATTGAAAGTGATCATGCCCATGGGCACCGTGATCAGCGCCGAGCGCCCCTACCCGATGCGGGTGTGGATGACTTTCCCGATGACGGTGATCGACACCATCTTCAAGGCGCTGGCGCCTGCGATTCCCGACCGTTCGATTGCCGGCCACCACGCCGACCTGGTGTTCCCCAACATCCACGGCATCTCGCCGGAGGACGGCCGCCTGTTCATCGTGGGCATCGGCCCGCTGGGCGGTGGCTGGGGCGCCAAGAGCACCGAGGACGGTGTGTCGGTCACGGTCTGCATCAACGACGGCGACACCCACAACAGCCCGACCGAACAGCTCGAAGCCAAGTACCCGGTGCTGGTGGAGAAGTACGAGATCCGCCGCGACAGCGCCGGTGCCGGCCGCTACCGCGGTGGCCTGGGCGCCGAAATGGTGGTGCAGGCGCTCAGCCCCTTCACCGTGACCACCCGCATCGACCGTGTGCACTGCAAGCCCTGGGGCCTGGACGGTGGCGGCGACGCCATGGGCAACGGCCTGGCCGTGCGCCACAAGGGCGAGTGGAAGACCGACCATTTGAACGCCAAGATCTTCAACGTGCGGCTGGAGCGCGGCGACGCCTACAAGATGCTCTCGGGTGGTGGCGGGGGCTTCGGCAGCCCGCTGGAACGCGAGCTCGATCTGGTGGCCGAAGACGTGCGCGAAGGTTATGTGAGCGCCCAGGTGGCGCGCGAGGTCTACAAGGTGGCGCTCGATGGCCACGGCCAGGTGGACCACCCCGCGACGCAGGCACTGCGCAGTGGCAAGGCCGCGGCTGCTGTGGAAGACGTGGCCTGGGACGGCCAGTGAGCACCGCCGTGGCCGACCCGCGCGCCGAACGCCTTGCGAACCTGTGGAGCCGACTCTCGGCCCAGCACGTGACGCTGGGCGCAGGCTGCGGTTGCATGACGGGTGGCGTCAGTGTCTCGCTGGAAGACTTTGAACTCGACATCGCCGACTACCTGTGGGCCGAGAGCGAACGCCTGGGCCAGGCCGAGGTGGTGGCCTGGCTGCTGCAGCCGGGTCCGATCGAGCAGCAGGTCAAGCCGGTGATGACCCTGCTGACCCGCCTGGAAGAGGGCGAAGCCGACGAGGTCGTGGCCGACTGGCTGCTCACGCGGCTGGCGCGCACGCTCGACTCGTTCGCCAAGCTGCACGGCCCCTCCAGCATCTGAGTCTGCCCATGGCCTTCATCCTGCCCCCTCTGAACACCAGCGATGCCGCCGGGCCGGCCGCACGGATTCCCATCACCGTGCTCACCGGCTTTCTGGGCAGCGGCAAGACCACGCTGCTCAACCGGCTGCTGCGCCAGCCCGACATGCACGGCACGGCGGTGGTCATCAACGAGTTCGGCTCGGTGGGGCTGGACCACGACCTGGTGGACCATACCGAAGAGAACATGGTGCTGCTGGCCAACGGCTGCATCTGCTGCACCGTGCGCGGCGATCTGGTCGAGGCCTTCGAGCGCCTGGCGCAAAGCCCCGAAGCACAACGCGGCGCCCTGCGCCACGTGGTGGTGGAAACCACCGGCCTGGCCGACCCCGCGCCCATCCTGCACACGCTCATGGGCGACCCGCGTCTGGCACAGCGCTGGCGCCTCGCCGGCGTGGCCTGCACGGTGGACGCCTTCAACGCCATGGCCACGCTGGACCAGCACACCGAGGCTGTGAAGCAGGCCGCCGTGGCCGACCGTTTGCTGCTCACCAAGTCCGACCTGGTGAAGCCCGAACACGTCGCGCCCTTGCTGGAGCGGCTGCGCGGCATCAACCCGCTGGCGGTGGTGACGACCGATGCTGCCGACGCCTTGAACGCGTTGCAAGGCCTGCTGGACCGGCCGAGCGCCGCGCTGTGGTTGCCGGTGTCCAAAGACAATGAGCGGTCGTTTTTCTTCCCGGTGGGTGCGCCGGGGCAGCACGACCCGAACCGGCACGATGACCACATCCGGTCGCACGTCATCGTGCGCGAGCAACCGCTCTCGCGCGAAGGCTTCATGGCCTGGCTGGACATGATCGCGGCCATGCGCGGTGACGACCTGTTGCGCGTGAAAGGCATCGTGCACCTGGCCGACGACCCGGAGCATCCGATGGTGATCCACGGCGTGCAGCACCTGTTCCATCCACCCGAGACGCTGGCGCGATGGCCCAGCGAGGACCGGCGCACCCGCATCGTGTTCATCACCCGAAACATGGACGCCGAAGAGATCGACGCGACCCTGAGCATTTTTGAAAGACGCCGCAGCCGCGGCCCACGCCCCTCCCAACCCGTTTGAATCACACAAGGAGACAACACCATGATGAAACAACTGATCGCCTGCGCCGTGCTCGGTGCCTGCAGCCTTTCGCCCGCGCTGGCGCAAGGCAAATTCCCCGACGGCATCGTCAAGCTGGTGGTGCCCTTCGCCGCTGGCGGCGGTGTGGACCAGGCGGCCCGTTTGCTCGGTCGGCAATTGCAGACCGATCTGGGCGTGTCGGTCATCGTGGAGAACAAGGGCGGCGCCAGCGGCACCATCGGCGGCAAGGCGGTGCAGACCTCACCGGCCGACGGGCAGACCCTGCTGTTCTCCGCCGCCACGCACGTGCTGGCCCAGCAGGTGCTGGCCAACCCGCCTTACGACCCGCAGACCGACTTTGAACCCATCGCGCGCGTGGGTGAAGCGCCGCTGCTGCTGGTGATCCCGCCCAATGCACCGCAAAAAACGCTCAAGGAAGTGCTGGACGCAGCCCGTCAGAGCCCCGAGAAGTGGACCGCCGCTTTGCCAGCTCTGGGCGCACCCAGCCACCTGGCCACGCTGCTGCTGGCCAAGCAGGGCAACGTCAAGATCACCATGACGCCATACCGGGGCACCGCGCCCGCGCTGGCCGATGTGGCGGGCGGCCATGTGCAGGTCCTCATGGACTCCATCATTTCGCTGCAAGGCATGGCCCGCAGCGGCAAGGTCAAGCCCATCGCCACCACTTCGGCCCAGCGCAGCGGCGTGGCGCCCGACGTGCCCACGGCCGTTGAAAGCGGCTACCCGGGCATGGTCTACAACTCCTGGTACGGCGTGTGGGCCCCCAAGGGCACACCCAAAGACCGGGTGCAGTTCCTGAACAAGGCCGTCAACAAGGCGGTGGCCGAGCTGGCCAAAACGGGTGCGTTCACCACGCTGGGCATCTTGCCGGTGATTGAGAGCTCGGAACAGTTCCGCAAGTACATCGCTGCCGACGTGTCGCGCAGCGCCGAACTGCTCAAGGAGTCGGGCTTCAAGCCGGAATGACCGTCAGCACCGTGGGTCCGGTCCAGCCGCTGATCCGGCCATGAGCCGTTTCACATTGCCCACCGCCGCCATCGCCTGCTGACGCAGCTCGGCCACGATGGCGTTTTTTTCTGTGTCTGCAGGGTCGATGCTGGCCGTCATCTTGCCGAAGCCGTCGAGGCGGCTTTCGCGCATCCAGTGGCGCAGGGGCTTGTCCTGGCTCCAGCGCATCTGGTTGGCCAGGCTGACCAGGGTGGACTGGACGTAGCCGCCCACGTTGCGCGGAAAGGGCACAGGGGTGCACAGCGCGTTCTTCGTTGCGTCGTCGTCGTAGTGCGCTTCCACATACGCGCACACGGCGCTGCTGAAGGTCACCAGCGGGGCACGCACGAGCTGGGGCACGATCTTGCCAGGCTGGAAGATGGGTTCGCTGTCGCGCATCTCCACGGCGGAGGCGGTGCAGTTGATGCAGAGCGTGTTGTCGGCCAGGGCCTCGCGGCCTTGTTCGAGCACGAGCGCATCCCGCTCGATGGCCAACACACGGCCCTTGCGGATCACGTGCTGGATCTGCCGCAGCACCTGCACCTCGCCTTCGGAGAGCGTGGCGTAGTGAAACATGCGGGGCGTGTGCTGCGTGTCGATGCGCAGCATCTGGCCGCTGGCCTCCAGGCGCTCGAACAGGTCGGTCACGCTGGTGGCTTCGGCCAATGCCTTCATCTGCGCCAGTTGCCCGCCCATCGAGTGTTTGAAGAACGCTTCGCCGGGTTGCGTGGTGAGCCGGTTCACCACCCACGAGTCGCGCGGCATCACCCAGCTGATGGCGTCCTGCGGCACACCGCATTCGAGCAGCCAAACGGCCGTGTCCATGGCCGTCTTGCCGGCGCCCAGAATGCAGAAGCGGGCAGGGCGCTCGGCAGCGCTTTGCCAGAGCTGGGTGAGCTGCGTGGGTGTGACGAGGCGAACACCCTCGGCCACGCTGAACTTCGGCTTTGTGGTGGCGGGCACGCTGGGGCTGAAGTGGCGCGCGTCCACCAGTTTCCTGCGCACGCTGATGCCGGACCCCGCGCCCGAGAGCAGGGAGGTCACGCGGGCGGTGCCGGCGTCCAGGCCCTCGAAGCGGCTCATGGGGAGGTAGCGCACACGGCCGCTGGGCAGCAGTATCTGGTGCATCACCTGCTGGAAATAACCGCTCACCTCGGCGCCGCTGGCCAGTTCGTGCAGGCCGGCGTTGTGGCCCACCGTGTCCTGGCGACCGGTGCCCAGCGCGAGCGAGTTCACCCCATAAAAGGCCGAGGGCTGGTGCAGTGAGACAAAGGGGTAGGCGTCGTTCCAATGGCCGCCGGGCTGACCATGCATGTCCACCAGGGTGATGTGCGCATCGCTCTCCTGCAGCAGCGTGTCGGCAAAGGCCAGGCCGGTGGCGCCTGCGCCCACGATGAGGTAGTCGGTGTCGTGCACGGCCATGGCGCTGCCCTTGAAGTGGTGCCCGCATCGTGAGGGGCTTGGGCGGTGGCGGCAATGGGGGCAAACCATGCGGGTTGTGTTGCCGCTGGACACCGACCGGCCTTTCATATACTGTACAGACATACAGTATTTATCGGCCTTCCCAACCCCACCCGAACACCCCGCCATGCATCCCGCCCTCGACTGGCAGGAGGACGACCTGTCTTCCGCGCTGATGTTTTCAACCCCGCCCGACCCGCCGCGCCCGGCACGTCCAGTGCGCCTGCCCGGTGAATTGCCCATGGCCGTGGCCGCCGCCATCTGGCGCGGCGACCAGCTGGGTGGCCCGGTCTCGGCCGTGCTGTCCAGCGGCTTCGAGGCACTGGACGCGCAACTGCCCGGCGGCGGCTGGCCCTGCCACGGCGTCATTGAAATCCTGGCCTCGCAGAGCGGCATGCTGGAGTGGCGCCTGCTCGGGCCGGCGCTGCGCCAGGTGTGTGCCGCCGGCCGCGCGGTGGTGGTGGTGGGGCCGCCCAAGGCGCCGCACCTGCCGGGCCTGCGCTTCGAGGGCATCGACGAGCGCCACCTGGTCTGGGTGCGGGCCGACACGGCGGCCGAGCGCCTGTGGTCGGCCGAACAACTCATCAAGGCCAACGCCTGCGGTGCGCTGGTGGTGTGGCTGCCGCAGGCGCGGTCTGAGCAGGTGCGCCGCCTGCAGGTGCTGGCCGCCAGTTGCGAAGGCCCGGTGTTTTTGTGCCGCCCCAGCGCGGCGGCGCGCGAATCGTCGGCCGCGCCGTTGCGGCTGCAGGCCCGCGTGGGGCTTGATTGGGAACTGCAGCTGGACATCTTCAAACGCAAGGGTCCGCCGCTGCAGGACACGCTGCGCCTGGGCTCGGTGCCCGGCGGCCTGCGCGCCATCCTCACGCCGCGGCTGCGTTTCCCCAGCCGTCTGTTGCCCTCCGATCTGTCCCGAGAGGCCGACCATGTTGTGGTCAGCACTCCTGCTCCCGACCGCCCCCACCGCGCCGTCCACTGAGGCGGCGCGCCGGGCCGTGGCCACCTGGGCGTTGCAGTTCACGCCCCGCGTGGCGCTGGCCGACGGTGCGGTGCTCATGGAGGTGGCGGGGAGCGTGCGCCTGTTTGGCGGCAAACGCGCGTTGCGCGACCGCGTGGTGGCCGAGAGCGCCGACGTGGGTGTGACCCAGGTGGCCTGGGCGGCCAACAGCCTGGCCGCGCTGGCGCTGGCGCGCGCGGGGCTGGAGAACGGTTTCAGGCAAGCGCTGCCGCTGCTGCTCGATGCCTTGCCCATGCAGGTGTTGAGCGCGGTGCACCCGCATCTCACCACGCTCGCGCACATCGGCTGCCGCACGCTGGGCGACGTGCGCGCGTTGCCGCGGGGTGGGGTGGGGCGGCGGTTCGACAAGCACTTGCTGCAGGCGATCGACCAGGCCTACGGCGCCGAGCCCGAGGCCCATGTGTGGGTGGCGCTGCCCGAGCGGTTCGAGGAGCGGCTGGAGCTCATGGCGCGCGTGGAGCAGGCGCCGGCCCTGCTGTGGGGCGCGCGGCGTTTGCTGCTGGTCATGAGCGGCTGGCTGGCGGCGCGGCGCGCGGGTGTCACGGCCTTCACGCTGCGCTGGGCGCACGACGCCATGCGCGCACGCGACGCGGGCGAGGGCGGCGAGATCACGGTGCGCACGGCCGAGCCCACGCGCGACACCGAACACCTCTGCCGCCTGCTGGCCGAGCACCTGGCCCATGTGCAGCTGCTCGCGCCCGTGGGCGACCTGCACCTGCTGGCCACCGACGTGCAGCCGCTGGTGGAGCGCAGCGCCTCGCTGCTGCCCGACACCGTGCGCCAGGGCGAGACGCTGCACCTGGTGCTGGAGCGCCTGGCCGCGCGCCTGGGGCCGGGGCGCGTGTTGCGCCCGGTGGTGTTGCAAGACCACCGCCAGGAATGGATGTGCCGCTGGCAGAGCGCACCCGAGCCGCTGCCGCGCAAGCCGGCACCCGACACCGGCATGCCACAACCCACCTTTGTGTTGCCCGAGCCCTTGAGGCTGCTGGTGCGCGGCAACCGGCCGATCTACCAGGGCGAGTTGCAACTGCTCGCGGGCCCGCAGCGGGTGGAGGGCGGCTGGTGGGACCGGGTGGATGGGGCGAGCAACACGCGCAACGTGGTGCGGGATTACTGGGTGGCGCTGTCGGCGAAGGCGGGGGTGTTGTGGATCTTCCAGACGCGGCTGGAAGAAACGCCCGCGTGGTATTTGCATGGACATTTCGCATGAGGTGGGCCCCCATCCCAGCCTTCCCCCAGAGGGGGAAGGAGCAAGACGTTGCTCAGGCGTGCGTGTCTGACCCCTTCCCCCCCTGGGGGAAGGTTGGGATGGGGGCTCCCCGGCCATGAAGCTGCCCGACTACGCCGAGCTGCGCTGCATCTCCAACTTCACCTTCCTGCGCGGCGCCAGCCACGCCGAAGAGCTGGTGGAGCGCGCCCAGGCGCTGGGCTACCGCGCGCTCGCGCTGGTGGACGAATGTTCCCTGGCGGGGGTGGTGCGGGCCCACGTGGCCGCCAAAAAACACGGCCTGCCGCTGCTGGTGGGCAGCCAGTTCCGGGTGCAGTGCGACACACCCTTCACCCTCATCGTGCTGGCCTGCAACCTCAACGGTTACGGCAACCTGTGCGAGTTCATCACACATCTGCGGCGCACGTCGCCCAAGGGCAGCTACCACCTCACGCTGGACGCCATCCGCGCCGAAGCGCTGGCCGATTGCGTGGTGATCGCCGTGCCCGATCGCGACAGCGCGCAGGACCCGATGGACACCACAGCGCGCTGGCTGCTGCAGCATTTCATCGGCCGCTGCTGGCTGGGTGTGACGCAGTTGCGCCGGCTCGACGACGAGATGCTGCTGCACAAGCTGCGCCAGAGCAGCGCACTCACCGCCGTGCCGCTGGTGGCCGTGGGCGATGTGCACATGCACGTGCGCTCGCGCAAGCCGCTGCAGGACGTGCTCACCGCCACGCGCATCGGCCAGCCGCTGAGCGCCTGCGGCCTGGCGCTGCAGCCCAATGCCGAGCAGCACCTGCGCTCGCGCCTCACGCTGGGCCGGTGTTACCCGCCCGAGCTGCTGGCCGAAACACTCGCCGTGGCGGCGCGCTGCGCGTTTTCGCTCGACGAGCTGCGCTACCAGTACCCCAGCGAGGTGGTGCCCGAGGTGCAGACGCCGTCGTCCTGGCTGCGGCAACTGACCCTGGAGGGTGCGGCCTGGCGCTGGCCGCAGGGCACACCGCCGCGGTTCGCGAAGCAGATCGAGCACGAACTCGAACTGATCGCCGACATGCGGTACGAGCACTACTTTCTGACGGTCAACGACATCGTGACCTTCGCGCGCTCCAAAGACATCTTGTGCCAGGGGCGGGGCTCGGCGGCCAACAGCGTGGTGTGTTACTGCCTGGGCATCACCGCGGTGGACCCCGAGCGCACCAACCTCCTGTTCGAGCGTTTCATCTCGCGCGAGCGCAACGAGCCGCCCGACATCGACGTGGACTTTGAACACGAGCGGCGCGAGGAGGTCATCCAGTACCTCTACAGCAAGTACGGCCGTGAACGCGCCGCGCTCACCGCCACCGTCATCAGTTACCGCCCGCGCAGCGCCCTGCGCGACGTAGGCAAGGCCCTGGGCTTTGCCGACGGCGCGCTCGATGTATTGAGCAAGAGCACACGCTGGTGGGACGGCCAAGCGATCGAGCCCGAGCGTTTGCTGGAAGCCGGGCTCGACCCCGAGGATCTGGCGGTGCGCCAGCTGCTGCAGCTCACCACGCAGCTCATGGGTTTTCCGCGCCACCTCTCGCAGCACACCGGCGGCTTCGTGCTCACCCAGCTGCCGCTCTCGCGCCTGGTGCCGATCGAGAACGCCAGCATGAAAGACCGCACCGTGATCGAGTGGGACAAGGACGACCTCGACGCCCTGGGCTTGCTCAAGGTGGACGTGCTGGCCCTGGGCATGCTCACCGCCATCCGCAAGGCCCTGACACTCATCAGCGCGAAGCTGGGCCGTACCGTCACGCTGCAGGACATTCCCGAAGGCGACGGGCCCACCTACGACATGATCTGCGCCGCCGACACCGTGGGCGTGTTCCAGATCGAGAGCCGCGCGCAGATGAGCATGCTGCCGCGCCTCCAACCGCGCTGTTATTACGACCTGGTGATCGAGGTCGCGCTGGTGCGCCCCGGCCCCATCCAGGGCGGCGCGGTGCACCCGTATCTGGACCGCCGGCAAGGCAAGCTGCCGGTGAGCTACCCGGGCCCGCGCGACGGCGCCGACCTGCGCGAAGCGCTGGGCCGCACGCTGGGCATTCCCATCTTCCAGGAGCAGTGCATGCAGATCGCGGTGTTGGCGGCGGGCTTTACACCCGGCGAGGCCGACGCCCTGCGCCGCGCCATGGCGGCGTGGAAACGCGGCGGCAACCTGCAGCAGTACGAACGCCGCCTGGTCGACGGCATGACCGCGCGCGGCTACGAGGCCGAATTCGCCCAAAGCGTGTTTGAACAGATCAAGGGCTTTTCCAGCTACGGCTTTCCCGAGAGCCACGCCGCCAGCTTTGCGCTGCTGGTCTACGTGAGCTGCTGGATCAAGCACCACCACCCCGCCGAGTTCCTGGTGGCCATGCTCAACAGCCAGCCGCTGGGTTTCTACACCCCCAGCCAGCTGGTGCAGGACGCCAAGCGCCATGGGGTGGAGGTGCGGCCGGTGGACGTGGTGCACAGCGACTGGGATTGCACGCTGGAAGGGTCTGACCCCCTCTCCCTCTGGGAGAGGGTTGGGGTGAGGGCCCGCCCGCCAACCATGCCTGTTGTCCGCCTGGGCTTGCGTCTGATCTCGGGCTTGAAGCGTGAAGCCGCCGATCGCCTGGTGAATGCGCGAGCAAAAAAACCCTTCACCACCACACAAGACCTCGCCCGCCGAGCGAACCTCGACCAACCGCAAATGAAACTGCTCGCCGCTGCTGATGCGCTGACAGGCCTGAGCGGCCACCGCCGCCAGCAGGTGTGGGACGCCGCCGCACTCCGGACCGCACCCGCGCTGATGAAGGACGCCCCGATCGACGAAGCCCCGCTGGCCCTGCCCGAAGCGCCCGAAGGCGAAGCCATCGTGTGGGACTACGACAGCCTGGGCCTGACCCTGCGCCGCCACCCGCTGGCGCTGCTGCGGCCACAACTCACGAAACGCCGGCTCATGAGCGCCGAAGAGCTGAACAAAGCCCCCAACGGCAGGCTGGTGCGCCACTGCGGCATCGTCACCCTGCGCCAGCAACCCGAGACCGCCTCGGGCGTGGTGTTCGTGAGCCTGGAAGACGAAACCGGCGTGGTGCAGGTCATCGTGTGGAAACACCTGCGCGAACGCCAGCGCACGGTGCTCACGCAGTCACGCCTGCTGGCGGTGCATGGCGTGTGGCAACGCGAAGGCGAAGCCAAAAACCTCATCGCCGGCCACCTGGAAGACCTCACGCCGTTGTTGCACGGGCTGTCGACGGTGAGCCGGGATTTTCATTGAGGGGTGGGTGCAAACAACCGGGTGTCAGACAGCGCGCACCTCATCCAGCAATTCCGGATGCCGGTCCAGCACCCTGAGCAGTTTCACCAGCGCCAGCGGTGGCTTGGTCTTGCCGTTCTCGTAGCGGGAGAACGCGTTGACCCCACCGCCAAAAATCTCGGCGGCTTCGCGCTGGTCCAGTGCGAGCTTCTTGCGCACGTTGACGATGAAGGCCGGATCCACGATGGCGGCGTTCACCTGTTTGTTGAAATCCAGCATCGCCGCGCTCAGTCGGGCGGATTCGGCAGCATTGAGAACAACCTCGTCACACGAAGGGCAGAAGTCGCCCGAGACGGCGGGGATGGTGGTGCTTTCGCCCTTGTAGGTGTAGGACATGTCGCGGGTGTCGTGCACCAGCTTCGCGGCACCACAGTGAGGGCATTTCATGGTCAGAGCTCCTTGAATGACACGATGAGCACGTCGTCAACGACGGTGAGTTTCAGATAGAGATCGCCCACCGGGGTTGACGGGCGGTACACGTCTTGCCAGATGCGGTGGTCGGCATGCGTGGTCATGCTTTTGTGGAAGTCCTTTGATGTCAGCGACATCACCACCGCCACGATGCCGTCGAAATCCAGCCCCAGCGCCGCACCACCGGCCAGCGCAGAGAACGTGGATCTCACATGACCGGATGCAACCAGCGTCTTGACCGTCTGCAACTTGCAGTGCGGCTTGCCTTTTTCCATGGCTGAACCTCCCTGGCGGAAGATTAACCTTGTAGGTTTATTTTGGCAAGTAGGTTATTGTTGTTTGTTGCTTCCAAGGAGGAGCATCGGCCGTGTCAGGTCTTCAGCAGGGTCCCGGTGATCAGCTGCCAATGCGCTTCACTCACCGGCGTGATGGACAACCGGCTCCCACGCTGCAGCAGGGTCATGTCGGCCAGTGCGGGGTTCGCGCGCAACTCGGGCAGGCCCAGCAGCCGCGTCTTGCGCAGCGCCTTCACATCCAGCAGCAGCCAGCGCGGTTCCTCGGGTTGGGACTTGGCGTCGAAGTAGGGCGACTGCGGGTCGAACTGCGTGGGGTCGGGGCGGGTGGTGGACGCGACCTCGGCGATGCCGGCAATGCCGGGCTGCGGGCAACTCGAGTGGTAGAACAGCACGCCGTCGCCGATCCGCATGCCGTCGCGCATGAAGTTGCGCGCCTGGTAGTTGCGCACGCCGGTCCAGGGCACGGTGGCGCCGGGTGCGGCGAGTGCGTCGTCGATCGAGCACTCGTCGGGCTCGGATTTCATCAACCAGTAGCGGGGTGCGGGGGATGCGGTCATCGCGCTATTTTGCGACGATGACCCGCCGGCGGGGCAAGGTCCTCAGAACGATTCCCACTCGTCCGAAGCGCCGGCTTTCTCGGCCACCTTGGCCACCGGCTGTGGAGCGGGCTTGGCCAGCGCCGGCTTCTTCGGCGCCACCGACGCCGGCTTGGCGTTGGCAACCCCAGGCTTCTTCAGCGCCGTGCTGCCCACAGCGGTGCTGACGGGCTTGTGCAGGTCGGTCGAACGGATCTGGGTGATCGAGCTTTGCGACGTGCTGTGCGCGTCCACGCGGAACACGCGCACCACTTCGGCCAGGCGGTCGGCCTGGTCGTTCATGCTCGATGCGGCCGCCGCGCTTTCTTCCACGAGCGCGGCGTTCTGCTGGGTCAGCTGGTCGAGGTTGGCCACGGCTGCGTTGATCTGGTTCACGCCGTCGGCCTGCTCGCCCGAGGCGCTGGCGATCTCGCCGATCATGTCGCGCACGCGCACCACGTTGTCGACGATCTCGCCCATGGTCTTGCCAGCCTGGTTCACCAGCTCGGTGCCGGCGGTGACCTTGTCGACGCTGGTGCCGATGAGGATCTTGATTTCCTTGGCGGCCTGCGCGCTGCGCTGGGCCAGGTTGCGCACCTCGCCCGCCACCACCGCAAAGCCGCGGCCCTGTTCGCCCGCACGGGCCGCTTCAACAGCGGCGTTGAGCGCGAGGATGTTGGTCTGGAACGCGATGCCGTCGATGACGCCGATGATGTCGTTGATCTTGCGCGAGGACTGGTTGATCTCTTCCATGGTCGTGATCACCTGGTGCACCACCTCGCCACCTTTTTGTGCGCTCTGGCCGGCCACGTCGGCCAACTGGTTGGCCACGCGCGCCGAGTCGGCGGACTGGCGGATCGCGCCCGACATCTGCTCCATGCTGGCGGCGGTTTGCTGCAGGTTGGAGGCGGTCTGTTCGGTGCGGGCCGAGAGGTCGTTGTTGCCGGTGGCGATTTCCTTGGCGGCCACGGTGATGTTGTCGGTGCCGCGCTTCACGTCTGCCACCACGTTGACGAGTCGGTCGCGCATGCCGAGCAGGGCGGCCGTCATGGCGCCGAACTCGTCCTTGCGGTCGTTGCGGATCTGCGCCGTGAGATCGCCGCTGGCGATCTGCTCGGCGAACGCCATGGCTTCGCGCAGCGGGTTGCGGATGTTGCGGATCAGGAAGAACGCGCCGGCGATGATGCCGGCAACCAGTGCGCCCACCTGGATGCTTGCAATGGTCAGGCTGGTCGAGCGCTGCTCGGTGAGCCGCTGTTGGGCTTCCACGCGGATGTCGGCCTGCATGCGGGCGAAGCCGCGCAAGGCATCGAGGTAGGGTGGCACGGCCTGGTTGAAGCGGGTGGCGATTTCTTGCGCAGCGCCGGCGGTGTCACCGGCCTTTTTCATGTCGTTGGCCACACCCAGCGAGGCCAGCACACCCTTGCGCAGATCGGCAATCCTGGCCATCTGGGCCTTTTCGGCGTCGTTCATGTCCATGGTCTCCAGCTCTTTCTGCAGGGCGGAGATGGATGCGATGCCGGCGGGAATCAGGTCCTTGTACATCGCGGCAATGGTCGGGTCCGAACTCGCAATGGATGCCTGCACGCGCGTGACGTTGGTCTCGGTCAGGCCGGCCCATTCGGTGGCGATGGTGGTCTTGTGGGCCAGCGCGGAGAGCACCCGCTCGGACTCGGCGTTGAGCGAGGCCGAGCGCGCGCCGGCGGTGGCCACCACGACAAACAGGGCCACGATGATGGCGATGACACCGACCCACAGGCGGGCGCCGACAGACAGGTTGCGGAAGAGTTTCATGGTGACTCCAACAGGCGTGTTGAGCCGCGCGCGGCCTCGTGGGCTGCGTGCGGCGGAAAGCGGGGGGGAGGGGTTACTGAACGGAAGGGGGCTGGGTGACCAGGCCCATGTCGGCGCTGCCGATGAGGGCTTCGATGTCGGCCAGGATCAGCATGCGCTCGCCCACGCTGGCGATGCCGGTGATGAAGCCGGCGTCCAGGGTGGTGCTGATCTGCGGTGCGGCCTTGATGTGGTCATGGCTGAGACGGATCACGTCGCTCACCGAGTCGACCACCAGGCCCACCACGCGGTCGTGCACGCTGAGCACGATCACCACGGTGAGCGCGTTGTAGTCGACCTTGGCGCAGCCCAGCTTGATGCGCATGTCGACGATCGGCACGATCACGCCGCGCAGGTTGACCACCCCCTTGATGAAGTCGGGCGCATTGGCGATGCGCGTGGGCTCCTCGTAGGAGCGGATTTCCTGCACGCTCAGGATGTCGATGCCGTATTCCTCGGCGCCCAGGCGAAAGCTCAGGAACTCACCGGCGCTGGCCAGCGCCGGCGCTCGGCCACGGGTGGCCAGATTGGGTGAGGGGATGGCGGCGGAGGGGGTGTTGAGGGCGTCCATGGGTCCGTGCATTGGGGGTTGATATCTGCGTATCGACACCTGCCCGGGGTTCTTGAGGGGACTGGACAACCGGTGACAGTCCAGTCCAGGACACGCTTACTAAGATGCCACCATGCCCAGCCAGAATCCCCAACGCGTTTTCATGCTCGGTGCCACCGGCACCATCGGCCAGGCCACGGTGCGCGCCCTGTTGGCCCGGGGGCATGAGGTGGTGTGTTTTGTGCGGCCGCAGGCGGGTGTGGGCGGCAGGCTGCAGGGCGGCGACATGGCGCGCCTGTTCCCGGGTGCGGTGGTGCGTGTGGGTGACGTGCAAGACCCCGTGTCGCTGGCGCGCGATGGTTTCCAGGGAGAACATTTTGACGTGCTGGTGTCGTGCCTGGCCTCGCGCACCGGTGTGCCCAGAGACGCCTGGGCCATCGACCACCAGGCCCATGTCACTGCGCTGGATGTCGCGCGGCAGGCCGGTGTGTCGCATGTGGTGCTGCTCTCGGCCATCTGCGTGCAGAAGCCCCTGCTGGCATTTCAACGAGCCAAGCTGGCGTTCGAACAGGTGCTGGTCGATTCGGGCCTGACGTATTCCATCGTGCGGCCCACGGCGTTCTTCAAATCGCTCTCAGGGCAGATCGAGCGGGTGCGTCGGGGCAAGCCGTTTCTGGTGTTTGGCGACGGCACGGCCACGGCCTGCAAACCCATCAGCGACGACGACCTGGGCGCCTTCATTGCCGACTGCCTCACCGACGCGAGCCGCCACAACCGCGTGTTGCCCATCGGTGGACCTGGCGAGGCGATCACGCCGCGCCAGCAGGGCGAACACCTGTTTGCGCTGCTCGGTCGGCCGCCGCGCTTCAAGAGCGTGCCCGTGGGTTTGCTCGACGCGATCATTGCGGTGCTGGGCGCGGCGGGGCGCGTGGTGCCCGCCCTGGCGGACAAGGCCGAGCTGGCCCGCATCGGGCGCTACTACGCCACCGAATCCATGCTGGTGCTGGACCCCGCCACCGGGCGCTTTGATGCGGCGGCCACGCCGTCCACCGGCAGCCAGACGCTGTTCGACTTTTACGCCGACGTGGTGAACGGCACCGCCGCGCCCGAACGCGGCGATCACGCGGTGTTCTGAGCGCCTGCGGCACAACGCAAAAACCCCCGAGGCCGACACGCGGCCCCGGGGGTTTCAGAAAACGTGGGCCGATCAGTTCGACTTCGTCGTGCTGTTGCTTTGACCCATGCCCACGGTCGTGCCGTTGTTGCTCGCCGCCTGCATGTTGTTCATGGGGTAACGGCTGGGGTTCAGATCGCGGAAGGTGGCGCCGGTCTGGCCATCGGCAATCAGGGTGCCGTTGCGCTGTGCTTCCATCAGATCGGCGCGAACCTGGTCACGCGAGGTGGTGCTGGCGGCCGCAGGCTGCATGTAGCTGCCCGGGAACAGCTGGCGGAAGGTGGCGCCGGTCTGGCCGTCGGCGATCAGCGTGCCGTCGCGCTGGGCTTGTGCCAGTTCGGCGCGCACCTGGTCGCGGGTCTTGGGGGTCATGTCGGCGGCGAACACGGAGCCGGCGGAGAGTGCGGTCAGGGCGAGGGCGATGATGGAGTTGCGAGCGTTTTTCATGGTGAATCCTTGGTGAGATGGGTTGGAGCCAGAGAGCCTGGCGTTTCAATCGGGACACACTGGATACGGGGCAAGTTCGCGATTGGATTCAACCCGGCCTCAAAAAGAACACTTTCTTACAGAGGGGTTACCCGCAGGCGCCGGGGGATCGACCCCGGGCCCTGATGGCGACAGCGGCTGCGCAGGCCCTCGCGGACAATCCACGCATGGCCCTTGCGATCAACTCCGACACCGTTCTCACACCCCCCGTGCCCTCGGCCACCGTGATCGTGGTGCGCGATGCGCCGCAGGGGCTCGAGGTGTTGCTGGTGCGCCGGCACGGCAACTCGGCTGTGCTCGGCGGCGTGCACGTGTTTCCGGGCGGCAAGCTCGATGCCGCGGACCGCGAGGTGGACCCTTCGGCACTGGACCGAACGGCCGCCGATTGCGCCCTGACCTTGAACGAGCCGGGGCTGGACGCCCAGACCGCGCTGGCCTTGCACGTGGCCGCCCTGCGCGAGACCTTTGAAGAATGCGGCCTGCTGCTCGGCCAGGTGCACCGCGCCGAGCTGGCGCAGCGCGTGCGCGAGCTCACCGCGGCGGGCACCGGTTTCGCCGCAGCCCTGCAGCAGCTCGGGTGTCCCGTGTCCACCGCCAGCGTGTTGCCGTGGTCGCGCTGGATCACACCGCGTGTGCCCTCGGTGACCAACAAGCGTTTCGACACGCGCTTCTTTGTGGCCGCCGCGCCCCACGGCCAGCTGGCCGAGCATTGCACCTTTGAAGCCACCGAAGCCGTGTGGATGGCGCCGCGCCTGGGGCTGGAGCGTTACTGGGCGGGCGAGATCGATCTGGCGCCGCCGCAGATCATGAGCCTGAGCGAGTTGAGCCACCTGCACACCGCTGCCCAGGTGATGGCCCTGGCGCAAAGCCGCCCGCCCACGCTGATCGAGCCCGAACCGTTTGACGAGGACGGTGTGCGCGTGATCTGTTACCCCGGTGATCCGGCCCACAGCATCGCGCAGCGCGTGTGGCCTGGCCCGACCCGCCTGGCCTACCGCAACCAGCGCTTCGAGGCCGACGGAGGCCTTGCGGCCTTGCTGGCCTGACCCATGCAGCGCGTGCCTTCCCGATGGGCAGCGTGGGCGCTCGGCGCGCTGGCCGTGATCGCCGCGGTGCCCGCCGCCTGGCTCACCGTGCTTGCGGTGGCCAAGGCCCGCCTGCCCTACAACGAAGAGGGCAACCACTTTGACGGCCTCGTGGTTCACCACGAAGGCACGGCGGTTGCGTACGGCGTGCTCGCGGTGGTGCTGTGGTTGTTGGCCCTGCTGGCGGCACTGGGCGCGCGCCGTGGGTCCCGGCGGCCAATGAACAGGACCACCGCGCCTTGAAGCGCAGCCGGAAGTCGCCGGTTTTTTTTGCACTGAACCACAGGGCAAACCACGATAGGCGTGCGCCGGCCAGGGCGGGATAGTCATGTACTGGAATATTCGGATTCACGCATTGAATGCTTTCACAGGAGACTTTTGATGAAACGACGCACCCTCGCTCTCGCGCTGGCATTCGGTGCCACCGCCTTGCTCGGCACCGGCTGTGCCTACACCCCCGCCCGCCAGAAAACCCAGGTGGTGCTGCAGGTGAGCGACCCGGATCCGGCCAAGTGGAACCTGGCGCTGAACAACGCCCGCAACGCGCAGGTCGATCTGGGTGCCGACAAGGTGGACATCGAGATCGTGGCCTACGGCCCGGGCATCAACATGCTCAAGTTCGACGCCGTGACCGCCAACCGCGTGAGCGAGGCGGTGAAGAACGGCGTGAAGATCGTGGCCTGTGAGAACACCATGACGGCCCAGAAGATCGTCAAGGCCGACATGAACCCTGCCGTCAGCTACGTGCCGGCCGGTGTGGTCCACATCATGCAGCGCCAGCATCAAGGCTGGGCCTACGTGCGCCCCTGAAGCGCAACGGTTCAGCCCCGTCGGGGCATGCGCCAGGGCAGCATGGCTTGCACCAGCGGTGAGACCAGCCGGGGCACCCGCAGCGTTTCATGAAAGCTCGACACGCTCTCCCCGAGCAGGCTGCTCTGGAGGATGGCGCGCTGGTAGAACGGCGTGTCTTCCAGCTGCTGTGTCACCCGCACACGCGAGTCACTGCGCATGCGCCGCTCGATGCGCCAGGCCGTGCGCGGCAGGGTTTGCAGGGGCGGCGCTTCAAAGGGCTGCACGCTGCCGTGGCGCCCGAAGCGCAAGGCGAGCAGCTTGCCCCGGGCCTTGCCCGGCTCCACGTCGTACAACACGGCGGTGCTGCCGTCCTTCATGGCGCTGCGCGACCAGTCCCATTCGGTGAACGCGCGCTCCAGCGGCTCATCGCCTTCGTTGCTGTCCAGGTAGGCGTGCCCGCTCCAGCGTTGTTCGGGATGCTGCAGCTTCACCTCCACACGCGCGTGGGGCGCGATCGGTCCCCAGCGGTGGCGGCCGGCGTCGTCGAGCGCGGTGCTGAACTTGAACAACTGATGCGTGCGCAACTTCACCGTGCCGCGGATGCGCCGCGGAATCGGTACGCCCACCTCGTCGATGTGGATGGTGAGTGCGTCACCGTGCCATTCGAGCTGGCTCGGGCCGATCTTGAAATGCGTGGCGTCGCGCCGGTTGTGCGGGGCACCGCGCTCGGTCATGGACCAGCGGCGCGCGCCCGCGCTGTAAAGCGCCACGTTGAGCGCGCAGAAATTGTCGGGATCGGTGGGGCCGCGTCTGCGCGCCCACGCGTAGTAGGGCGAGAACACGCTGCCCACGAACGCGATGATGGACAGGCCGAACCGGCCGTCGTCGCTCAGGGCGTCGACGTACCACCAGAGATAGCCACCCGAGGGGACCACCTGGTCAAAGCGGGGCTCGCCATCACGGCCGCGGCCGCCAGCTGGCCCGAAAGAGCCGCCATCGGGACCCCCGGGCCCGGGTGGACGCTCCCCCCCGCCAGGAAAAGGCCCGTGACCGGTGTGCTGGCGCTGGAGCGGGCGAAGGCCGAGGTCCAGCCGTGGGTCGCCTGTCCATAGAGGGCGCCCCCCGTGGCCGGAAAGAGTTGGTGAAAGTCCACCGGTGTGGTGCGGATCGACGGGGGTTCGGCGCTCTCGATCCGAAGGCCACAGCGGCGCAGCAGGGCAAAGCTGGAGTTCTCGCATGTTTCGATGGCCTCGGGTGTGATGGTTTGAAGATCGCCCTCCGCCGGTGCGTTCACCAGGCAGAGCAGGCGTTCGCGCCCGGAGGGCGCGGCCAGGTCGGTGCCGCGGTCTTGCGCGCACACATACACCGTGGGTTGCTGCGGCAGTTCACCGTGCTGGAAGATGTCCCGGAACTCGCTGGCGTAGTCGTTGCGGAAGAACACGTTGTGGCGGTCCAGTGCTAGCCCGCTGGTGCGCGTGTGGATGGACCAGGTGATGGCCGAGAGCGAGCGCGGTGGCGCTTTGCTTTTCACGGCCCGGCGCACGGGCTGTCCCAGCAGTCCGGTGCGCAGCGCAGCCACGTCGCCATTGAAGACCACGCTGTCGGCGGGCAGGGTTTCACCGCTGGCCAGCGTCACACCGCTCACACGGCCGTTCTTCACCGCGATGCGTTCGCAAGGGCTCAGGTAGCGGAACGCGGCGCCGCGCTCGCGCGCCAGCCGCTCCAGGCAGCGCGCCAGCGCGTGCATGCCGCCGTCGATGGCCCACACGCCGTCGAGCTCCACCTGGGCGATCAGCATCAGCGTGGCGGGGGCTTCCCACGGCGACGAGCCGGTGTAGGTGGCGTAGCGGCCAAACAGCTGCCGCAGGCGCGGGTCGGTGAAGTGCCGGCCCAGGCTGTGCCAGAGGCTGCGCATGGGCCCCAAGGCAGCGAGTGTGGCCAGGCCACGCAGGCCCAGCCCCATGGACATGCCCAGCATGCTGGGCGAAGCACTGCGAATGTAGGGGCCTTCGAGCGACTGGTAGGCGGACTTCGCCTGCGCGCAGAAACCCTGGAAGCGCCTGGCTTCGTCCGGCCCGGCGAACTGCGCCACGGCATCGAACGAACGCGCCGGGTCGGCAAACAGGTCGAGCGAACTGCCATCGTCCCACCAGTGGCGCGCCAGCACCGGCAGTGGGCGGATGCGCAGTTCGGCCTCCAGGGTCGTGCCCACCGAGGCGAGGATCTGGTCGAACACCCAGCGCATGGTGAAGACCGTGGGGCCGCTGTCGATGGCCGCGCCGTCCACCACCAGCTGGCGCACCTTGCCACCGGGTGTGGCGGCGGTCTCGACCACGGTCACGTCCAGTCCCTGCTGCGCCAGTTGCAGGGCAGACACCAGGCCCGCCATGCCGGCGCCGATGACGACGACGCGGTGTTCAGCCATGGGGCTGCCCGTCGACCGGTTCGGTCGTGTTCATCGCGTTGGGAGGTGTCCATTGCCCGTGATGTTCCAGCAGGCGCATGCGCACGAACATCGATTCGGAGAAGTAGTTGTGCCGGTAGGCCGCTTCGATGGCGGCCTGGTGTGCGCCCTGGTGCGCGTAATCGAGCATGGACGAGGTGTCTTTCCACAAGCTGAAGGTGCACTGGCGCACCAGCGGTGCTTCGCCCAGGCCCATGGCCAGCGTGCAGCCGGCCGCCGACTGCATGGCGGCCTGCGTGGCGGGTGCGTTGCGCCAGAAGGCCATGGCCTTGGCCGGGCGGATGCTGGCGCGCGTGATCACGGCCAGGGGCCGCGCCGCGCCGGCGTCGTCGTGCACCGTGTGGTCGGGCTTGAGGTGGGTGGCCGGTGTGGGGCCCCAGGCTTCGCCGTCCCACTGGCCACGCGACGAGAGCACCTCGTGCACGCCGCTCCAGAAGTGCTCGGCGCGCTGTCGGTAGGCCTGCACGATGGGGCCGGCGAGAAAGGCATCGGCCTGCTCGGCGTGGTCGAACATGACGATCAGTCCCTGGTGGCTGGCGCTGGGCCGGATGCTGAAGCCGCCACCGTGGCCGCTGCCCATGACCTTGGCAAACACCACACCCGGCACGCCCTTGAGCGAAGCGGAGCCCTGCACCATGCGCATCCAGCCCCAGGCCTGGTGTTCGCGCAGGTAGTTCACGAGCACCACCACCACCACCCCCGAGAGGGTGATCACGTCGGGTACGGTCTCAGCCATGCGCAAGTGCCGGGCTGCGGGCGCCACCGAGTTCGGCGGGCAACCGGAAGGTGACGTCTTCGCGCGCGCCGGCCAGGTGCACGATCTGAAGCGGCTCTGCGCCGGTGTGTGACTGCAATGCACACACCACGCGCTGCACCAGCAGCTCGGGCGTGGAGGCGCCCGAGGTCACGCCCACGCGGGGAGCACCGTCAAGCCATGCGGCCTGGAGTTCGTGCTCGTCCTGCACCAGGTGCGCCGGCACACCACTGCGCTCGGCCACTTCGCGCAGGCGGTTGGAATTGGAGCTGTTGCGCGCGCCGACCACCAGCACCAGGTCGACCTGCGCAGCGAGCCGGCGCACGGCGATCTGCCGGTTGTGGGTGGCGTAACAGATGCCGTCCACATCGGGGCCGACGATGCGCGGGAAACGGGCTGTGAGCGCCGCGATGATCTCGCGCGTGTCGTCCAGGCTCAGCGTGGTCTGGGTCACATACGCCAGCGGGGTGGAAGAGGGGAACTCAAGCCGGGCCACGTCGGCCACCGTGCCCACCAGGTGCACCGGTGCGTCCACCCGGCCCACGGTGCCCACCACTTCCTCGTGGCCGGCGTGGCCGATCATGAGCAAGGTGTGGCCCAGGCGCACGAAGCGCTGTGCCTGCTGGTGCACCTTGCTCACCAGCGGGCAGGTGGCGTCGATCGTGTGCAGTGCCAGGCCTTCAGCCTGCGCAACCACGGCGTTGGAAACGCCGTGCGCCGAGAACACCAGCACCGATCCGCCGGGCACCAGCGCCAGGTCGTCCACGAACACCGCGCCCTTCGAACGAAGGTCGTCCACGACCCAGGGGTTGTGGACGATTTCGTGGAACACGTACACCGGGGTGCCGTGCAGTTCGAGTGCGCGCTCGACGATGTGGATGGCCCGGGTCACCCCGGCACAGAAGCCGCGCGGTTGTGCCAGAACGGCTTGCATGGCGGGACCTTGCGTTGCTGCCGGGACGCCGCCAGCCAACGCGTCATTGGGCCGGTTTCGGCGCAGCGTCCGCGGGCGTTGCCGGAGTGGCAGCCGCATCGGGCGCGGCCGGTGCGGCAGCGGTGTAAGGCCGGTAGGCGGCGAGCTCCGGGTGGTCCTTGAGCATGGGCACACCCAGCAGGGGCTTGTTGACGCCCTGGTGGCAGGTGGCGCAGTTCATCTTGGCCACGTCACCCAGTTCGCCCTTGCGGTTGGTCGGGAACACCTCGGTCAGCGGCTCCATGTAGGCCAGGTTCAGGTCGCGTGCCATGCGGATGCCGTGGTACGCCGTCACGCGCTGGGGTGGCGCGCCGTCCCACTTGCCGAAGTTCTGCGTGTTGTGGCAGAAGGTGCAGTTCACGCCCAGCGAGGCCGACATGTGCGTCATGAGCGCATAGGTTTTTTCGGTGCGCTGGATGCTCTCGCCCTGGCCGCCGCTGGTGGGCAGGGCCTTGGTGGCGTTCACCCGGATCGGCTCGTCCTTGAGCAGGTAGGACGTGAACGGGTCGTAGGGCAGCGAGGCCAGCTTCACGCTGTCGGCCGGTGTGTTCTGCCCCATCTTGTTGCCGATGAAGTTCGAGCCCTGGGGCTGGCTGTCGGCGGTGAACCAGATCTCCTTGGGCACCGGGTTGCCGCGGTGGCAGGTGTAACAGGTCACGCCGGTCTCGGCCACGTGGGCTTTCCAGTCGGTGTTGATGTGCTGCGTCATCTGCACCATGCGCCGCGCCACCACCTTGGTGTAGAGGCTGTCGTCGGCGAAGTTGGCGCCGTTGTGGCAGTAGTTGCAGCCTTGCTCGGGGGCCACCCAGGCCGTCATGTTGACCATGAGGCGGGTGAACTCACCCACGCTCAGGTCGCCCAGCACCTTCACGTTCTGGTAGATCTGCCCGGCCTTGGGGCCGTCGGCACCGGCCGGTGGTTGTGCCGCAGGCACCTGGTTGACTGCCAGCACGTCGGCCTGGATCCGCGGGTTGACCACCTGGACCATGCCGGTGCCGCGGTAGCCGTTCTGCGTCGATTCCATCGGGGGGCGTTCGCAGCCGGCCAGCAAGACCAACGTTCCCAGGGCGAGTGCGCCCAGCCAGTTGCGGTGCTTGAAGTTGGGTGTTTTCATCACTTGGCTCCTGGTGCAAGCGCCGGATCCATCACGGCGGGGAAGACGTCGGGGTAAGGCGGTGCAACACCGTGCTTGATGGCCCAGAGGTACCAGTTGTCCACCACGGTGCCGGTCAGCAGGATGCCGATGCCACCCACCAGCGGGCACAGCACGGCGAACCACCAGGCCCAGCGGTGAATGGATTCCATCGTGGCGTT
>Ga0210247_100162_pt1 | contig 58515 bp, 44 predicted proteins | sample ChrtobMetP3_16mM_FD_155449 | JGI IMG/M metagenome (GOLD analysis project Ga0210247, IMG submission 155449) | Chrysochromulina tobin associated microbial communities from unialgal haptophyte culture, Seattle, Washington, United States - P3_16mM | ecosystem: Host-associated > Algae > Haptophytes >... | reverse complement strand
ACCGCCGCCTCTCCCGCCGCCTCCTCGCCACCCTCTGCCGCCTCCTCGCCCGCCTGTGCGCTGGTCGCCCCTCCTTCCACAGCCCGTCTGGTCCCCTCGATCGCATCTGACGCGCCTCTCGCCTCCTCAAGCCCTTCCACGCAGCGAGCGAGAGCCGCTTCCGTACGTCTCTTGAGCCGCTCCAGCGCACGCACGACGCGGCATGTGCGCACATACACCGCATAGAGCGCCCGCCGATAGCCCAAGAAGCCATCTCGAATCGAGATCGCCTTCGATCCGCCGTGGGCGATCAAAGTCTTCTCCACCAGAGAGGTGACGTGCGGAGGCCACGAGGGCAGCATGGCGCGATGCAGTGCCATCAGCTCGTCCACACCGCGACGCATGAAACCACTCGGCAGCGGCGCCACCACCTCGGCCGTCCGCGTCTTAGTTAGCGTCTTGTCTGTGTGCCGCGCTGCCAGCGCCGCCGCGTCATCCCCATCCGTCTCCCCCTCCAGCACCTCCAGCACCTCCAGCTCCTCCCCGTTTACTTCCTCCTCCGCCTCCTTTGCTTCCTTCATCGTCTGCCCTGCCTCTTCCCCCACAGTCGCCAGGAACGCCTCTGCCTTAGCAAGCGCGGCACTCGCTCCAAAGGTCATCGCGCGCAGCCGAGGGTCGATCTCCGCGTCCTCGAGATCGGGGTGCCGAGGAAGGAGGCACAGGAGCTTGAGCAGCCCGCGAGCGTCGTGCACTGCGAGCAGGAGCCCCTTGGCGCGCTGTCGATGGAAGCACGCACGAGCGTACGCAGCGGCGTCCTCGCTCGGTTCCAGCCGATGCCGGTCGCACTCGCGGTCACGATAGAAGAAGAGCTCCATCCGCATCAGGTCGGCCTCGAGCTTCTGCGCGTCGTGGAAGACGAAGAGCAACGCCTTCTTGAATGCCACCAGCTCGCGACGCAGCTCAAACGCGATGGCCACGCCTGCCTGGCGCAGCACGAGCATCGAGAGTGCAGCGGCCGGTGTGCCCAGGGCCGTCACCAGCCGCTGCTCGACATACCCAAAGTGGCCGCGGGCATAGTTGTGGATGACATTGACGGACACATCAAGCACGCACGGCTCCAAGCGTGCGCCCGAGGACGCGTGGCGAGCGCGTACCGCGGTGTCAAATGCTGTCGCACTCGCCCACCACGGAGGAAAGCCTGTGCCCGATGATGCAACGTCCACTACGGCCGTTGCTGCGGCCGTTGCTGCGGCCGCTACAGCCTGTGCTGCGGCTGATGCTGCGGCTGGAGCTGCGGCTGATGCATCAAGGTCCTCGTCGGGACTCATTTTGAGCAACCTGAGCCTCTTCACATTTCGCGTCGATCCGCATGCGAAGGACGTCAGAAGTGTGAATGTACTTTTTCTGCAAACTTAGCGAGAATGAGAATAAAGAGATTTGTGTGTCTACGAGGTGTGATGTCGGAGGTATAAAGGATTCACATTCACGATGAGGCTCGCGCGGGGCCTTACCTCCGATGTTGATGGCTGCGCTTGTCGCTACCGCGGTCAGTCTCATTCTCCCGCCTTTGCAAGCGAATCGAAGAGCCGCCATTGTGGGGGTTGCAGCCTTGTCGTCTGGCTGTTCTTGGCCTGGCGCGGTGGAGGCGTTTGCTCCTGCAGACAAAGTTGCGACATCATGGGCGTTGCCAGGAGGCGTGGTGATGCCAACATTGGCGCTCAATACCGCCGGACTGGACGCCGAAGGCAGCGAACGGGCACTGATTGAGGCATACACTGCTGGTTTCCGCCACGTCGACTTTCATCCTGGCATTGAGCGCGACGGCGTCGCCCGCGCGCTGGCCTCAATGCCAGCTGCCGATCGGAGCCGCCTATTCCTAACCACCAAGATCCGCAAGCCACCCGTCGGAACGACTCCGGACGCGGCATACGCACTCGTGCGTTCAGCCCACCCCCAAACTCATGCCGGTTATGAGCGATGATCTAGCTTTCTGATGACCTCCCGATGACTTCCCTGATGACCTCCACTGATGACTTCCCTGATGACCTCCCCTGATGACAGGTAGGGAGCCAGCTCGCCGAAGACCTCGGTGTCCTTGGTGTCGAACGGATCGACCTCCTCATGCTACGCGACAGCCCCGACTGCGCCGTGATGCAAGCTCAGTGGCAAGCTATGGAGGCGGCACTCGCTGCGGGTCGCACCCGCTCAGTGGGAGTGATTAACTACTGTGAGGCCTCCCTCCGGTGCGAGGCCTGTGAGTGCCTGATGGCTACTGATGAGCACTAGGTACCTCTGAGTGCCTCGATACTGATTGATACGGATGACTGATGTCCCTCAGATATCGACGAGTGCCGTGGAGAGCCGCTGATGGCTGCTGATGCCCTCTGATGACCGCTGATGACCGCTGATGGCAGCTGATGGCCGCTGATGGCTGCTGATGGCTGCTGATGACCGCTGATGGCAGCTGATGGCAGCTGATGGCCGCTGATGGCTGCTGATGGCTGCTGATGCCCTCTGATGACCGCTGATGACCGCTGACGATAACTGTCGCCGCCCAGGTGCATCCTCGCGAGCGCCAAGACGCTACCGGCGCTGAACTACATCATGCAGGCAAGTGCCAGGATGTCACTGATTGCGTGTGATGTGCCTCTGGGCGCCACTGATTGCTACAGAGCTACTGAGAGCTACTGATTGCGACTGATTGCGACTGATTGCGACTTGTGTGACCGTGCAGCACGTGGGCATGGGCGTCGACGCCCTCGGACTGCGTGCCTTCGGAGAGAGCCGTGGCCTGCGCACCTTTGCCTACGGCGCCGTGGGCGAGCCTGGCCCTTCGATCGAGATTTTGACGAACCCGAGCCTCCGTCGGATTGGGCGCGCTCGTGGGCGCGAGACCGAGGAGGTCGCGTTGCGATGGGCGCTGCAGAATGGCTGCGCGGTGCGCTTACCAGTTTGCCTCCCTTGTGAACTGACTTGCGATGCTGGCCTCTCAATGGCTTCCTAGGGACCTAGGCTTGGCTCTAGGCCTCTGATGGCCTCTGATGGCCTCTGATGGCCTCTGATGGCCTCTGATTGCCTCTGATGGCCTCTGATGGCCTCTGATTGCAGGTGAGCGTGAGGCCCACAACGGACTTTGGTCTGGGCCGCAGCACGTGCCTTGCGGGCGCGGCATGCCGTGCTGGCCTGCAACAGAGGGCGAAGGCCTTTGAGTGGTCGCTCACGGCGGCGGAGATGGCCGAGCTCGATGCGCTGCGAAGCCCCCCAGGAAACCCGACGCTCTTCTCCAGTACGTTCTGCCCTGACAGCTTCTTTGCACAGCAGCAGGCCAAGCACTGATAAGCCTGGGCGATTCCGGCTGCATGTCCAGCTGGCAGGGTAAGGATTCCGATGGTGGGCGGCAGGCGGAGTTATGTTCGAGGCTAACTCTGGAACAGCTGCGGCCTGCGCGCTGCGACTTCGCGTCGTACACTTGAGGTCGAGAACCTTAATTAAGTAACATGGTAGGGTTCTTCACGAGGCGCGTTCTTCGAAGACGTCCGACTGTCCGGATCACCTAGTAGCTAGTTCAAAATATCCAGTGATTAATCACAGATCACCTTTCAACAGGACGCCGCCGCCCCATACTTACCTGATCGACTCCAGACTTGGCAAGGCCCAGAGTCCATCGCGCATCGCTCAGGCTCTCGAGCAGCGCCGCCGCCTTGGCCTTCGTCTGCGCAAAGTACTGGGAGCGGTCCTTCTTGAGCAGGTCGAGCGGCGCTTTGGGGCACTGGCGCGGCTTGCGCGCGCCCACACGGCAAAACGCCGCGCCCGACTGCGAGCCGTGACAAAGCGAGCTCTGTTCGAGGCGCGGACTCCACATGTCTGCGAATCGTGGGTTGAGCGCCATCGACTCGTTCTCGGCGCGCGTGAGGAAGGCGTTGCAGCCTGAGCGGCAGCGTACCGCATACTCCTGGCGGCAATGCGCTTCCAGCTTGAAAGCATGCGTCGCCAAGAAGCGCTCGAGCTGTTTTCCCGCCAGGTGGTTCTTCACGTGTACTACCACTGCCGGCGTGCTAATCTTGAGTCCCCATCCATCGGAGACGAGGGTGGCGTCGTCGCGCTCCGAGAGGGCGACGTAGCTGAGCGCGCGCGCGGGCGGCTGCCGGAAGAGCAGCGAGCCCAACCAGATGTCCTCCATCACCTTAAATTGGGTTGTGCCCGAACGCGTGGGCAGCGTGCTTGCCGCCGCGAGAGCGCGCACGTCCTCAGCGAGCTGACGCGACCCAATGAGTTCGGCCGCGAGTGGCGTGGCGAGAATGCCCAGGTAGCCCGAGGCGAACGGGAACGGGCCCACGCACGCGCCGCAGCCGCGATGCCTGCAACGCTCCTCTGCCTGCGTCACGTTGCGGCAGCTGGCACCCAGGTGCCAAGACATCGTGAACGTCCAACCAAAGCCCGAGCGCTCGAAGATCTTCTCGTACCAGTGGAACCAGCTCATCGGGCCCATGTACAGCGACTCGGGGCTCGGCACCGTGCCCAGCGCCTCGCGCACTAGCACCTCCAGCCCGGGCAAGTGGATGTATGCGTCGTCGTCGAGCTTGGCGATGCAGCGCGCCGACGAATGCGCCCGCACGGCGTGCGTGAGCCAAGCAGCGACGCTCAGTACGGGGCCGCGCAGCCGTGTCTCGTTCCAGAGCACGTCGACGCGAAGCACGTCGCTGTGGTCGTGCTCTTCCTTTTCAATGACTTGCACGACACTTGGTGGCGCGTCACGCATGCGCACGACGAACTGCGCACGGAACGCGCAGCCCGCAGCGCAAATATTGGGCCATGTGAGCCAGGTCGCGCGCGAGCCCGCGCGCCGCTCGATGTACTCGGGCGCTGAGACGATGCCGAGCGCGACGAGGAGGTCTGACGCCATATTGATTCACACGCTGTCGAGCTGTGAAGGTTTGCGAGGTATTCACAAAAACCACCATCGATCCCCAATGTTATTCACGCCGCTATTAAATGGCGAACGGCGAAATCCGAGCGCCCCGCGACGAAGCCACCGCGAGGGCGGACAAAGCCCAGCGTCCTCTCAGGACCATCGATTGCATTGATCATGCGCGTCGGTTCCATCCGATGTCGCCTGTGTATGTGCGCATTTATCTCCGTGACCTGCGGCCTGGAGAGCCTAGTTCCAGCGCCTTACCGCGCAGCTGCCACGCTCAATTCCGCGATTGCAAAGCAGCACAGTTCCACCGTTGCCCTTGTGCCGCCCGAGGAGGTATGGCCCCAGGTGCAGGCGGCGCGCAAAGCTTTGCGCGACAAGGGGCTCTACCGCTGGCCGCCGCACATGAACCTGCTCTATCCATTCGTGGCGCCGGCGCACTTTGGCGCCGCCGCCGCTCTGCTCGCCTCTTCGCTCGAAGCGCTGGCAACACCAGTGATCACATTGGACGCGCTAGCCTGCTTCGGAGGGCGCTCGCGCGGCGTGCTTTACGCGTGCTGCTCTTCCACCGAGGACACCGAGGCGCTTCAACGGATGCAGGAAGCGCTCCAAGCCTCGACGACCAGCAGCGAAAGAATGAAGGGGGGAAACGCGGCAGCTTCACACCGCACATGACACTCTCTCATTTCAGCTCGCGAGAGGAGGCCGAGGCGGCCAAAGCGCTGCTCGCTCCGACGTGGCAGCCTCTCACCTTCAGCTGTGCCCAGGCCATCCACCTTATGTATCGTGAGGGCGGCGGTGGACAGTTTGAGCGCGCTTGCACTTTGAGCTTCGGTGGCGAGGCGATGTCCACCTTCTTCTCACCGCCGAGGCGATGGGAGAGCATGCCGGCTGTGGAGGAGGAGTGGGTACGCGACGCGCGCAAGAATGCGTACAGACGAGGCATAGGCGGAGGGCGCGGAGGCCAACGCTCTCGCCGTCCACGGCGCAGCCGGGAGGAGCGTGAGGCCATCCAGGCGAGGACGCCCGAGGAGATTGCGGAGATCAGAGCTCAACGGGCCGCCAAGCGAGCGCGGCTCGAGGCGGGAGAGTTGTAGCAAGACGGGGCGACAAGCGCTGAGCGGCGCGAGCGGCCACGGCGGGCAGCGACCATACGGTATCCAGCGCCTCAGTTTGGCGCTTACGGAAAGGCACGGTAGTGAACGCTTACGGTCGGCTCCTGCGGCAGCCGGCCTCAACCGGCCTTCTGTCGATGATAAGATGAGATACGGTAAGATCTCGACCTTCTGTCACAGAATGTCGTTAATACGTTCACGTGAACGACCGCAACGACGCCTCTACTTTGCACTTCATGGTGATCCAACGCGACCCGTCCGTCACGATGCTGCCGACGACCACCTGGCACGCCCAGCATGCTCGTCTTGCCGCGGTCGCCGAACGGGCCGAGAAAGTCCGACCTTATGCGCTGCGTAGTCTTGCGGCTGGCTGTCCAGCTGGCTCGGCGGAGTGGCTGTGGTGGTGCTTTCCCGGCCTCGCGGAGCGCTGCGGCTGCCGCAGCAGCATCAGCCAGAGGAGTGCGCAGGGTGTCCCGCTGGGGCCGAGTGGAGCCGATCTGCAGTCGGCCTCCGAGGGCCTTGCTTATTTGCGGAACGCGGCACTGCGCGAAGGACTCATTAGGTGTTTCGAGGCCGTGCAGCAGGCCATGCAGCAGCACAAGCTGAGGCCGCCGTTTGCCGTGCTCGACGCTCACGTCGAGGGCCGGACACCCGACGGCGAGTGGGCGCGTGGACCGCTCGGCTCTTTCCGGCTCTTTTGCAGCGCCACCCTGTTCGCGGCGCTGGCGCACATTGAGGGCGACGATGAGGTCAAGCGGGCGGCTGTGAAAACGTTGCGCTACTTTCGCCCGGAAGACGCGCTCGTGTACCGCGCGGGCGCACCCGGTACGGCGGGCTACGACAAGGAGGAGGTACGGCGGCACACGGCCCTGAGTGACGCGGACTGGCCCAGCCTCGAGCTGTGTAGCCGCGAGCTCGATTGGCCAGATACACTCGGCTTCAATGGAGCCTGTGCCGACCACGTCTTCTCATTGATACGCACCAAGGCGGCGGGCGCTAAGAAGCTGCTGCAGCAGCCGCAGCAGCCGCCGCAGCCGCCGCAGCCGCAGCAGCCGCCGCAGCCGCAGCAACCGCAGCAGCCGCAGCAGCCGCAGCAGCCGCAGCAGCCGCAGCAGGCCTCCGTGCCCGGGTACTATCCTGGCGCGGGCCATGCTGCCTTCCGGCCGCCTTCGACCCCCAGTGTGCTGCCTCCGGGCTACGACCCGGCAGCGGCGGCGGCGGCGGTGGCGGCAGGCGCGCCGCCCTTTTACTTTAACGGCCAGGTGCCTCATGCGCTCCCTCATCGGCGCTCACCGGCACCCTACCCTGAGCAACAGTCGGCAGCGGTCAAAAGGGTGGAACAGAGGGAGGCGGCGGCCGAGGCGAACAAGACGGCCGAGGCCACGGTCGAGGACGCCAACAGCGGCGGCTCGACCCCGGTCAAGCTTCACACCTCCCCCCCTGCCAACAGCGGCGGGTCGACCCTGACCCCGGCCGAGGCGCCGCGGCCCCAGAGCCGCGCCGTGACCGCACCGGTCAGCCCTGGCGCTCCGACAGCGGCCAGCGCGCCAGGTGATGCTTCCTCTCGGGGGCACAACTTGAACGGCGCGCTCACGCGCGAGGAGCTGCTCGCTGCTCTGCTCGACTCCGGCCAAGAGCCCGATACAATCGCCGAGCTCTTCCAGCATCTCCAGACTCATGACGAGGTGATGGTGACACCGATGGAATGGCAACAGGGGTTCGAAGCTAACCTGCGCGAGGCTGAGATGGAGCGTCAGGTGGAAGAGGCTCTCGAGCGTGAAAGAGGGAGCCGTGTCGAGCACCTCGTCCAGCAGGGCATCAAGCGATTGACGAGACGGAAGCTCTCCCTCAGCTGGAGCACGTGGCACGCTATCTGGTCAGACGAGGTCCACCGATGCAATCTGCTCAAGAACTCGGCCGTTCACAAGCTCGCCCGAGATGCCGAGGCCGCACGCAAATTAGGGGACGAGCATTACGCGGCGCGCGCGTACACGGCCGCCGCCCAAGCGTACACGGTGAGCATCAATGCGCTGACGGAGAGCGCGGGATTGGTGCACACAGAGCGTTTACGGAAACAGCTCCGCGCGGATCGAATGCATACGCTCGTGAACCGGTCGGCTGCCTGGTTCAAGCTGGGGCAGACGGCGCGCGCCGTGCTTGACGCCAACGAGGCGCTCGCGCTAGTCGACGAGGAGTGCGCTGATCTCAAGGCCGCGGCTTCCTTCAAGCTGGCTCAATTCCAACGCGCTGTGCAAGATGCGGACGCTGAAGCGGCGGTGGCGGTGGCATTCGAGGAGGCGGTCACGACGGCAGTGGAGCAAGCCGTGGCGGCGGTGGCGGCAGAGAAGGCGGCGGTGGCAGAGAAGGCGGCGGTGGCAGAGAAGGCGGCGGTGGCAGAGAAGGCGGCGGCGGCAGAGACGGTGGCGGCGGCAGAGACGGCGGCGGCGGCAGAGGAGGCGGCGCGACGCGCAGCTGAGGAGGCGGCAGCAGAAGCAAAGAGGCAGCCGAGGAACCTTGGAAGGGGGGTTACGGTCGTCAAGACGACGGTACTTGGTGTGCTCGATGGAGTCGACTCGGCGCTGGCTATCGTCCAGGCTGGTGCGCAGGCTAGCGTCCTCGCAGCTAAGCAGGCGCAGGACGGCACCTTAGCTGCCGCCGGCGCATTAGGGTCCGTGCCAGGTCAAGCGGCGACAGGGCTTGTTGGCATGGGTTGTGCGGCAACCGAGGCCAGCGTGCTCGCCGCCAAGCAGGTGCAGGATGGCACCTTAGCTGCCGCTAGCGCATTGGCGTCTTTATTCAGCTGGCAGCAGACGCAGGCGCCGCCTGCAGAGATCGTGCCCGAATTGTCGGACGCGGGCTCCTTTAAAGACCCGCTCGAGGCAGCGGCTGTGAAGGCAGCGGCGGAGAAGGCAGCGGCTGAGAAAGCAGCGGCTGAGAAGGCGGCGGCAGACAAGGCAGCGACAGACAAGGCAGCGGCTGAGAAGGTAGCGGCAGACAAGGCAGCGGCTGAGAAGGTAGCGGCTGAGAAGGTAGCGGCTGAGAAGGTAGCGGCAGACGAGGCAGCGGCAGACAAGTCTGCGGCTGACAAGGCTGCGGCTGAGGCGGCAGCGGCTGAGAAGGCTGCGGCTGAGGCGGCAGCAGCTGAAGCGTCAGCTCCCTCAGCAACCGTGGTCACATTTACACTCAAGCTCGCAGGCGAATTGTTCTCATTCACACCGGACGTGCAAGTCGAGATCCGCAGCGCGATCGCTGCAGAGGCGGGCGTCCAACCCTCGTCGGTGGAGGCGGCTGTGTCGTCGGGCGAATTTTCGGGAGTCATCGTCGACGTGAGCATCCACACGCCCACAGCGACGGCAGACTCGGTGCAGTCAAAGATGTTCCGCGCGACGAGCAGCACGAGCAAGGCGACCACCGTGCTCAGTAGCGTCACCAGCATCGACATCGTGGTGCTCAGGGTCACCAAAAGGGCACAAGCCCGGCCACACTCTGACCCCTCTCAGGCATACTATGTGTCGAGCCGCTCCCGTTAGACGCTTAGACCTTTGTTAGGCGTTCGGGTCCTGACAGTACGCTTGATAGGGGCCGCAGAGGCAATGCAGGAGATAGGACGATAGAGCAGATCCAGAGGTGCTTCCTCGAAAAACGCAGGCATCTTCACAGCCAATGTTTATAATTCGACACCCAAGACACCGGACCGGCGTCTTCACACCTCGAACTTCGCGTTTTGAGGGTCTTCACAAGCTCTTGTCGTCGTCACCGACCGGCGAGAGAAGCGCGATAAGAGCGGAGGAAGAGCAGATGCCCCTGCGCTTGGCTGTGGACGCATCTGCCCTGTGCTGACACGGGTATCTGGAGGGCGTGTTCGTCAAGAGTCTCCAGTCGCAGATTGTCAAGCAGTCAGCAACGGGCCAGATTGAGGTCGTCACTGAGGGTCCAGTCGACGCATTTGTGAAGGTGCCGCCAGCCCATTTGATGGAAGATAGGGCGGCGCGCACCATCAAGGCATGGCTCCGACACTGTGGCCAATCGAGTGATGATGCATCCGCGGCAAAAGCTCTTCCGAAAGGAAAGCCGCGAGCCTGAGGTATCTTGATGAGCCAACAAGTGACTTTCGTTTGCTCGTGACACCCTCCACATGTGATGAGAGTAGAGAGCTCGCTGCAGGCATGTGGTTGAGATTGAATGAGAGAGTAGGCTTTGTTTCGACTTCGTCACTTTAAGCAAACGACAGACCCGCGTGTCCTCGCGCGCGTGGCCAGGGCGCTGTTGGGACCCCCGTCGACGCGACCGCGGCGGCATTGGCCGCGCCGCGTCCATCGGCGCTGCCCGCGACGGGCGTGGCGGCGGCGGCGCCGCTGGCGAGGGCGGCTGCAAGCTCTTCAGGTGTGAGGCGTTGCAGCTCTTGCGCGGCGGGTGCGGGGATGCGGTAGAGCGACATCGTCAGCGCACGTGTCTCGTCAGCGGTGGAGGTGCGCGTGGTCACGATCGCATTGCCGCCAGTGCAGTAGACCTCAAACGCGATGAAGTCGGAGGTTGCATGCAGCTGATGCACGAGCGCGTACATATGGCGCAGGTTGAGGACCGGATGACCGTTGACGGAGATCACCTGTCTATCGGCCATATGCGTGTAGCCGGCGGTGGCTGTGGAGGGGAAGCATCTGGAGAGCACTACCGGTTGCTCATCGATACCTGCGCGGGAGCTCAGGGGTCCGAAGGAAGGTGAGAGGGAGGAGCTGGAGGCACGGCTCACCTCCGCAGGCGCAGATGAGCTTCAAGAACGGCCGCTGCCGCCCCCAGCACGCGAGACACTCAGGTAGCGATACTGAATGCTTCTCCTCCGCACAGCGCGGCGCTCGCCGAGGCGTTTGCCGGCTCGGCTGAAAGGGCAAACGTCTCCTCATAGTGGACTCGCGCGAGCGAGGAGCCAGCGGCAGCAGCCGCCAGCCAGCAGCAGCCAGCCAGCAGCAGGAGCAGCGGCAGCAGCGGTGCCGGCCGAGGCTGGGCAGCAGTGCGCGCGGGCGGTGCGCGCGCGTACGATGCTGTACGCCGGTCATTGCGAGGTGGACAAGATCCTGAGGAGCATCCGACTGCCAATCATCCCCCCACTCGTGCAGGTACGGCTCGGACAGACCAACGAAGGCGAAGCCGCCGTACACAAAGTAGGGCTGCGGCATATCGTAGACGGTGGCGGGCACGAGCCGGCGGAGGGGCTGCACGGGCACTGCGAGCTCGAGGGCCTGGCCCGCACGCAGCACGCGCAACGACACCGTCTCCCGAGGGAAGCGCACGTGGATGAGGTGCTGGAACGAGAGCCGCTCCTGCGCACCCACAGCGAAGGAGCCATCGTTGGCTATCGGATTGCCCTCGAGCGCGAGCAGCACGTCGTCCCGTTGGAGGTAGTCGGACGCGGCGGCGAGTGGCGCCACACCACGCACGAGCACGCCCGTATGGGCTGCATCGTCCAGCTTGTAATAGGCGCGCAGCTGCTCGTTCTCGAGCGCCTGCCAGTAGATGCCGAGCGAGCAGAAGCCTTCACACCGCTCCGTGGGCGTCATCGAGCTGCTCACGGGCGGCGTCATCAAGCTGCCGTTAGCGCCAGCGGGAGCGGCGGCTGCGGCGACGGCGTCGGCGGCGTCGGCGGGCACCGTGTCGTCGAGAAAGTGGGAGATGGTGGGCACGGGGATCATGTACCCGATGTTCTGCGAGTCCTGCTGGTTTTGGAACGCGACGCCGATCACCGCGCCGTTGTCGTCGAGGGCAGGCCCTCCAGAGTTGCCCGGGTTGATGGCGGCATCGATTTGGATCGCAAGCAGGTTGGCGCCCGAGTGTGCGTACCGCTGGATCTCGATGCGGCTCACCACTCCCACCGTCACCGAGACGCCCTCGCCGCCCTCAGGGTAGCCCACCACGGACACCTCGTCTTGCAGAGACGGTACGCTCCCAAAGGTGAGCGGCGTGACGCCCGTCCAGAAGCGGTCGTCGTCGACGGCGAGGGTCGCGAGATCGCACTCGTGCGAGACCTTGATGCGCGTCGCCGCGTACTTGCGTGCGTCGCCCGACTTGCGCACCTCGACAAACGTCGAGTCAGCAACTACATGTGCGTTCGTCATGATGCAGCGACGTCCGCCGTGTTCGATGGCAAACCCGGAGCCGGTCGACTCCTCCTGAGATCCGACCGTCCACGGCAGTTGCGGGGACACAGACGAGTGCACCGCGTATACCTTAACCACGGCTTCAGTGCTCTGGCTGCCTGGAAGCACGGCCGACTCGTCGGCGCCGTCGCTGCCGCCGACCACGGCCGCCCGGCCAAAGATATCGAGAGGCGCGTCGGGATCAAGCTGACCCACGGCGCGGCGCGCGCGTGGTAGCGATGGGATCGGGCGAAGGACACCCGCGTGCGTGTGAAGCGCGCCCACGAGTCGCAGTGTCAGCAGCGTCACGCTTCGTCGTGGCAACATCGCGGCCGCGTGGCGCCTCTCCTGATCTCGCGTGAACCGCATTTGGACTAAGTTCCTGCGTCGGCGAGACATGAAAGCGTAGGGCATGGGGGGGAAAGGGGGAGAGGGGGGCTTTTGCCGCCACTGCTGCGCTGCCACGAGCTGGGAGAGCTCATGCATCTCGAGCGTGCTCGCCAATCGAGGCGCCAGGTCGATAACATCGTCCTGGCGCGCACTCAAGTATCTACGACGATTCGCACTCAAGTATCTACGATCTTGAGTGCGCGCGTCCAGGCCGTGCCGTTCTTGTCATTGTGGAGTGCGTCCTTAACCACCTTGCGTGCCTCCTTGCCTGCGAAGGCACGTTGGAGTCGGCAGACACAGACGGCTGACGGGGTGAGTGCGGTTGGGCACTTGGGAGGGCGGAGGCCGGCCTCAAGTTTGTAAAGGTCCCAGGGATGGGGCATGCGTTTATTGGACGGTGCCGTGGGCAGGATTCCGAGGCGCCTCCCACGATCCAACGGGCTCAACATCGGTGTGCTTGCAGGAAAGCCAGCCGATGGATTGGGGCGAACCCGTTGGGCGGCAATTGGGAACCAAAGAACCACGCTCAGTTCTTGGCGCACGTCGAGGCCGTCGGAGCGATCGGAGGCACGGCGGCCGGCAAGCTCCGCCATGTGGATCTCGGGGTACCCCCAGAAGACGAATTTTGCAGCCCTGGGTGGGGGCTGCTGGCCGGCTGCGGCGCGTTGCAACAAGGTTGTCCCCGACAAGCACAAGCTGTGCACAAGCGTTGAAGAAGCCGCTAGGCCCGCCCATGCCATGGATAACGTCATTGAAACTAGCATCGAGCAACTTGGGAAGTAGGTCCACCATGGACATCTGCTGTGTCGGGGTCTCCATGAGCAAGGTGCAACGGCATGAGCCTCGGCTGTCGTCATGGGGTCCTCCTCGTCATCCTCCGGACCTTCTTTATGAGCCTGTTGCACAAGCCCAAATCGACAAGCGCTCAGGAGGTCTGGAGTGGGCGCAGCATGGAGTGTAGCCAGAGTGCCCGATGGATCGGGGCGAACCCGTTGGGCGGCAATTGGAAACCAAAGAACCACCCTCCTCGAATGCATGTCCCTTGAGGACGGGCTGCCAGCCAATGGGGTTGTTCCAGAGCTCATCGTGCACACGCTCGCGGCTCCCCGCACCGACCAGGTGAGCCAGCCGCCACATGGCGTAATCCTCGGACAGCTCGTCCAGTACGCCGGCCTCGCGCAGGCGCGTCAGGACATGCCTTCGGTACTCGTCTTCCTCCTCGGCAATGCTGGGCTTTGCCCGATCCAAGAGCATCTCTCTCGAGATTCCTTGCTCTTGGCAGAGGCACGGTCATCAGCGATCATCAGAGGCAATCAAGTACGAGGCGCTGCGCATGTACATGGCGTGCTCGAAGGCCGTGCTCGTCGCCCGATGCTCCTCGGGGATGCCACTCGTGTTCTCCTCCACGTGCTTGTACCAATGCTCGTCTCCTTCCCTGCCGTCAGAAAATGCATCCCGCGACTTGATGACGCCGAGCTCGCCGGTTACAGCAGGGTACACGTGCCGAGGATGCCGCTCGCACCGCCCTTTTTGCGGTTCTACTTGCCCTTCTCTTGCAGGCGGCTGACCGCCTTCTTCGTCGTCGGCATCGCACCGATCGAGACGTCGCGCTCGAATCTGGCGCTCGACGGCGTGCTGTTTTTGGTCCTTTTTGTCTGCCACAGACAGCTTTCCACGCCACCGCAGACGGCCGCAGACGCCAGACGGCTGTTTCCTCAAAATCTGGAATCACGAGCCGAGGATAACTACCCGGTACCCGACTACCCCGACCGCCCCGACCGCCCCGTCTCGGCATGTGCTTTAAAAAAAGCACGAAAAAAATCGACAACGCCTATCTCACAAGTAATTTTCAGGTGCGATGAAAAATTATAGGGGCGAAGAAAATCGCTGCTCAACGCGGTGTATCATTATCCTGATTCGCTTGATTTCGACAGACTGCGCTGCGGGTTCCGCTTCCCGGGCGGGGGAACGACCTGCGGCGGTAGCCGGTACCTCCATGGGCGGTACCGGCTCGCGCCGCAGGGCGGGGGGCATGTCCGGCATGAAAAAAATGATCGGTCCCGGCTTCTTGTTTCCCATGTTGTTTCCGTCCGGGTGCTGTACGACACGCAGGCTCGCCGCATCCGGCACTGCCGCGAAGGAAGAAATCAGTATGAAGCCGTCACACGGCCCAAACTCCAGCACCCGGCGACCCGGCGGAACACCGGGCATCTCTCGGACGCCGCAGGTACAACGCCGCGATGAAGGCTGCAACTTATGCTTTGGCCGCTCCCGGTAGCCGGCGGTCTGGAGGGCGTTCTAAGACACAAGGTTTCAATGAGCCCATCCAATTCAGCGCCCAGGGTAGCCGCCAGCCCATGGTGGGCGGCTCCACCCACTTCGCACGCCGTCGACACGCTCCGGCAGCACGATCTCGCGGAACGTCACGCTGCCGCCTGGGGATGCTGCTGCCCGGGCCGTGTCTAGCAATGTGCCGGCTGCTTGCGAGTCGGACACCTTGCGCAGGGGCCACGCTCGGCACATGGGGCATCGCGAGAGCTTCTTGAAGCAGTGGCCGTGGAACGCGCGACCGCAACAGCCCGTCCAGCAGACGGCAGCAGATGAGGCCGGAAGACTTCGAGATAAGTCGCCGCCGCACAGCTCGCGCAGGCAGATTGGGCACTGCACCGCCGCGCCCTCCTCATCCACGAGCGGCTCCAAGGTCAGTGACGGCGGCTCTGCTACTTGTCGCTGCTGGGTCATCGGACGCGTTGGTGTCAGTGCCTGTGGCAGCCGCACTGCCATAACCCGCTGGTGCTCATTGCATTTTCCATCGAGGTATTTCATACGCGCGCCCATGTCAAGCCACCTCAACGCAGGTGTGGCCCGCACTTCGTCCGCACTGTAAAGCTGGCGCTCCGTCGCCGTAGTTCCATAGTACTCATCATCAGCCGCTCTCACCTCGGCCCTCAGTGCTAAGAGCCGCTGCTGAAATTCGTAGCGGTTGAAGAGCTTCTTAGTCGTGCCGGGGGGCGGTGGCGAGGGCGCAAGCGCTGCGGCAATGCGCTGATGGTCGCTGAGCGGAGAGGGCGCATCCCACTCCATGGTCAGGAGCAGGCCAGTGTTCGCCACACTGTGTGGGTGACAGTTTCATATGAAGTCTATCTAAAATCTCCGAAGTTTGGCTCGCTCGGTACGACGAGGTACCCTACTTTGTCGATCACTCAGTACTCGGCCACCCCGGCACGCCTTGCCTCCGTGCGTGCGCCTCCTCGAGTCCTGCTGGTGCTGCCGGCTCGTCGAACTTGCCGCCGAGGGTACTGGTGCCGTGGCTGCTGCTGTCATGGCCCTCGTCCTGCGCCATCTCGTCCTCCACACCGTCCTCGACCTCATACTCCTCCTCCTCCGCCGCGGCCGCACCCTCTTCGTCGTCGCAGGCGCCCTCCATCGCTCCCTCCTCCCCATCGCCCTCGCCCCCATCCGCCTCCTCCTCCTCCTCCTCCTCCTCTTCTTTCTCCTCGTCCTCGTCCTCGTCCTCGTCCTCGTCCTCGTCGTCCTCGTCGTCCTCCTCCTCCTCCTCCTCCTCCTCCACCTCCTCCTCCACAGCCTCCTCAGCCTCCTCAGCCTCTTTGTCTTCATCCTCGTCGCCCTCATCGTCTGCATCCGCCGCCGCCGCCGCCGCCGCCGCTACCGGCCGCTGCCCTGCCGGCACGAGAAGGCAGTGGCCTCCCCAACCCTTGTGCTTGTACCCCCGCGTGCAAAGCGGGTTGCGCTCGCACTGGTCCAGCGCCGGCGCCGTCTTGGGCGCGCCTCGACTCGACGCGGGCGCTCGACTCGGCGCTCCACCCACCGAGCGCTCGACACGGCGCTTCCGCTTCCCCGCGGGCACCCCTGCGGGGGGCGCCGCGGGCAGCGCGGGCGCTCGGCACGGCGCGTACGAGCACCTGCCGCCCCAGCCGCAGTGTCGGAAGCCACGCACGCAATTGGAGTCACGCTCGCAGGGCTCGAGTGAGCCGTCGGCCCGCAGTGGCACGTCGGTGTTGCGCCGGCCGCCGCCGCCGCCGCCGCCGCCGCCGCCGCTGCTGCCGCCGCTGCTGCTGCTGCTGCTGCTGCTGCTCCTGCCACGGCTGCTGGCGGCGACCGCCGGGCTCCTTTTGGTGCCACCACTGCTACCGCCGCCGCCGTGGCCGTTGAGCGTCGAAGCGCTCGGCGACGGTCGGTGCGCCTTGGGCGTCGTCGTGGGCACTTTGGGCGCCGTCGTGGGCACTTTGGGTGGCTCCGGCGCGGCGCCGGCGAGGGCGAGAGGCGGGAGGCGGAAGAAGGGGTCGAAGTCTCTCTGCGGCATGCTCGAGCGCAGGGGACGCATGCTTGGGTGCGGGACCGGAATGATGCATGCACGGTCAATCTCGGCAAAGCGGCGCTTGTCGCGCTCCGACTTTTCGAGCATCGCCGTGCTCATGAAGCTGTGCGCGGCCCACGGCGTCTCGTCCTCCTCCTCCCCATCCTCCGACCAATTGGGTGTGGAGGGAGGCGATCGCGGCGGCGGCGTGGGTGCAAAGCGCACCGTCTTGCCGCTCGCCCGCCGGCGTTCCCGTGCGAGTTGGTGCGCCTCCTCCTCCTCGGCCGTTGGCGGCGTCACCTCCCCACCCCCCGCGTTGATCTCGAGCAGGCGGAGATAGCGAGCTCGCTTGGCCGAGATGACGGTCGGGCGCGTGCCGTCGGGGGTGACGCCCGCGGGGAGTGCGCAGTGGCCGCCGCGCCCACCGTGCTTATATCCGCGCGTGCAGTGCCGATGCCGTTCACACTGGTCCACGTGGAGGCCCATGGTCGAAGCTTCGATGCGCCGGCGCTGGTCGGCAAACCACAGCTCTGTCGTCCTATTGAGTACCACCTTCTTCTCAGCGCCGCCGGAGACCGTCGCGGCGGCCGAAGTGATGGTTTCGGGAGCTGGGTGTTTGCTGGCTGTCGGCACAGGCGCTGATGCCTCTTTGTTGGCAGGACTTGCTCCCTCCTCGGCCTTCACCTCCTTAGCCAGAGGTGCGGCGCCGCCGCCTTGATGCTGCACCGATGCGAAACAAACGAATGAGAGCCACGTCTTCACATACGATTCTTTGTGGAGATCACACAGGATCACTTGTGAAATTGTTCACACCTCTGAAGCCCTCCCTCGGTTGGTGTGTGGGTGAACAATGTACAGGGCGTGCTTACGCAGGGCGTTTGAAATTCGCACAATGAACCTTCACTGACTACAGAATGTAGACTCACATTCACAGTTTCATTGTGCGCATCTTAAATGACGAACAGCATTGTGTTAAATTTCATACTAGGAATCCTACGTAGCATCGGTTGTCGCGTCTGTCGTGGTATCGTTCACACTTGGATCGCAAAAGCGATGTATGAGGACGTCGAGTTTCGCCTTGCTCGCGTCGCTCTCCACGGCCACAGCGCTTCGAGCCGCCACGCTCAGTGCAACTGTGTACACAGCCTTGCAACGGTCGTTCACCATGTCTGCATCTGACCAGAATCCACCCATCATCATCGCCGGAGCCGGCCTGCACGGCGCTGCGCTCGCATACTACCTCACGCGCCGCGGCGAGAAGCCGCTGCTCATCGACAAGCACTCAGTAGCGGCCGCCGCGTCAGGTAAGGGAGGTGGATTTCTCGCGCGCGACTGGGGCTCCGGGCCCACTGTGCAGTTGCACCAGGTCTCATTTGCCCTGCACGCGGAGCTCGCTGAGGAGCTCGGCGTGGCCTCGTACCGGCGCATCCCCGTAGTCGCCGTGACGCCGGGCACGCGGCGCGCGGGCACCCAGCAGCTGGTGCCGTGGCTCGACGGTGATGGCATCGAGCAGACGCGCTATATGTGCCAGGACGGCGGCGCGCAGGTGGCGCCGCTCGAGCTGTGCACCAAGCTCGTCGACGCAGCAGTCGCCGCGGGCGCCACGTACCGCAAGGGCGACGTGCAGGGTCTTGAGAAGGAGGGGGGGCGCGTGTGCGCTGTGCACGTGGACGGAGAGGCGCTCCCGTGCCGTGCCTTTGTGTGCACCATGGGTCCATGGGCTGCGTGCGCGCAGGATTGGCTCAACATCCCTATCCCGATGACAGGTGATTGGCACTAATGGACACTGATGGAAACTGATGGACACTGATGGACACGTGCTGCTGTGTGACCATTGATCAGGGATCAAGTCGACCTCGATCGTGTTCCAGGCGGCCGAGGGTCAGCCGGTGGAGCCGTACGCGCTTTTCTGCGGTGAGGATGAGCGTTTCGGCACTCACCTCGAGGTCTACCCGCGTAGCAGCGGCGAAGTGTACCTGTGTGGTATCGGCGGCTCCGAGAACGTCGATGGCGAGCGGCTGCGCGCGGGCGAGTACCCCCCGGGCGACATTCATGCTGATCCGGCGCGCGTGCAGGCAGCGTCCGCCGCGTTCGCGAGCATGTCCAAGGTGCTCGGCAGCAAAGCGCCTGCCGTGACCCAAGCATGCATGCGCCCATGCCCGCCCGACGCGCTACCATACATGGGCCGCGCGCCGAGCCTCGAGAATGCGTACATCTCGGCCGGCCACAACTGCTGGGGCATCCTATGGGCTCCCGTCTCGGGCAAGGCGATGGCCGAGCTCATTCTCGACGGCGAGGCGAGCTGCGTCGATCTCACACCCTTCAACCCGGCGCGCTTTGCGAAGACGAAGGCGGGCGGGCGCGGGCGTAAGCGAGGCGAGGAGCCCGTGGGCGAGCAGTGGTGATCGAAAGCTCGCACCGGACACCGGTTTGATTGCGATCTCATCTTCAGTCGATGGCGGATCGATCAAGATCCGATTCAAGATACGCCCGCCGCCCCCGCCCGATAATGCGAAAACCGGGCCCGAGCGTGATCGGATTGCGGGGTGAGAGAGATGAGAGTTTGGACTGTGACAGTTAGAAATCTTTGACGGACCGCCGATCCGCCTTCGTAAATGTTACACAGCTTCAGGTGCACAGGTCTTCGAACGCCGTGAGTCGCGTCGTTGCGAACACCTGCCGCAATACGGCGGCCCCTGCTTCTCACGGCCTGAACGCCCCAGCCGCGATCGCCGCTCCCAGTTGGAAGGCGCGCCGCCGCTTCGCCTCATCCCTCGAGTACTCTCCCACTGTGCCGCCATCGGCGAATGCCTGCTGCGAGGTGATTGTGGGCCGAATGCCCTTCCCTACGGGCTTCTTCTTGCACGAGCGCTGGTGCACTGGCAGCCGATCAGGGAAGAAGGTGCGATGGCACCACTCGCACGGCACGAACAAGCCGCCGTTGGTCGGGTCGGCAGCCTCCTTGGGCATGCAGGCCTCGCAGGAGCGCTGGTGCTGCGCGAGAAGGTGCGGCAGGAACTTGTCACCGCAAGCACATGCCTCGAGGCTCGCGGCGATCCTTTCGGCCTCTTCCTTTCGGCGCATCGCTTCGGCTTCAGCTTGGGCCTTCTCGTTAGCTCGCACCTCGTCAGCAGCCTTGCGGGCTGCCGCCTTGGCTGCCGCCACCTCCTCGGCAGCACGATCCGCCGCTTCCTTGTCCCTGGCTGCTTTGAGCGCCGCCGCCGCCTTGGCGGCCGCGACGGCAGCTGCGGCCGCGGCGGCGGCGGCAGCCGCATGGACGGCGGCGGCAGCCTCCGCCTCCTTCACTGCCTCTTCGGCGTCTCGCTCCTGCTTGAGGCGCTCGTATAGCGTCTCGAGCGTTGCGTAGTATTCCTTGAGCTCCGCGAAGGAGATGCCCTTGGAACGGTCGCGGTCGGCGGCCGCAAACTCGGCCTTCACATGCGCCTCGTTCTCGTCACACTGCTCCGGGAAGACTTGGTGCAGGAGCTGTAGGAACTCGTGCTCATCGAGCACACCGTCGCCGTTGGCGTCGTGCACGTGGAACATTTTGGCGAGCTCGTCGAACTCCGCACCGCTCGCGAGCATCATCTCATAGAAGCGAAGGAACTCATGGAAGCTGATCGTGCCGTCCCCGTTGACATCGGCCCCTCGAATCTCCGCGGAGAGCTTCTTCGCGTCCTTTGCGCGCGACGGGAAGCACTGGCATAACAGCGTGGCCAACTCGCCCATCTGGAGCTGCCCGTCACAATCGCCATCGAAGCGTTCGAAGAGCATGCGGAGCCACTCGATCATCTCCGCCGGCAGCGCCTCGGCTCCCATGTCCTTGAGCACTGCGTAGTAGCGAGCGAGCTCCGCGAAGCTCACACAACCCGAGCCGTCCTCGTCGGCGAGTTGGAACTCGGTGAGCAAGCTGTCGACGTCCTTTACGCGCTGAGGCACGCACTGCTTGAGTAGAGCGGTCATCTCGGCCTGATCGAGCGCCTCGTTCTTGTCAGCGTCGTGCTCGTCAAACAGCCCACGTAGCCTCTCAAGCTCTTCCTTGCTCAGCCCGCTGCCAAGGTCGTCAAAAGCCTTTGGCAGCACCTGTGGCAGGAAGTCCAGAAAGGAGGGCTCCTTCTTGGGTGGCGGCCCGGTGCCATACTGCTTGCCATCCGTCACCTTGCCCCAAGGAAGCAGTCGCTTACAGCGCTTCATGTGTGGGGGCAGAGCAAACTCGCCATAGCGCTCGCCGCAATTCGGGCAGCGCTCCCAGTCGGCGTTCGGGTTGATGGGCCGCGGGCCCTCGAGTTTCATGAGCTCCTCGATACCTTTCTGCTCCTCGATCAGCTCTGGCTTCATGCGGCAACTCTTCTGGTGAATGGGCAGCGAAGCTGGAGCGAACTTCTGATTGCAGTATTCGCACACTGGCCAGTTGGCCGGTCCGCCTCCCTTCCGGGCCGTCCCTTCCTGGGAGCCTCCCTTCGGGCTCTTCGCTCGGGCGCCGCGCGGGCTAGGAGGGCGCGTCTCGCGCGGGCTAGCAGCACCTCGCGCCTTCGCTGGGCTCGGCGAGCGTTTCGGAGCCATAGATTTGGTTTGGGGCCTATCCATCTATCTGCTTGCTTTTTTGCAGCTTTTCCACAGGTTTTGCCAAATAAAGAAGAAGGACAGACGAACCTCACAACTAACCCAACCCACCAACGATGACCGGCACCGCCACGGCGCGGGTGAAGCTTCAGGCGCGGCGGTACCGGTAGTTTGGATGTCTCGACAAAATTTGTTGATTTTTCTCGCGCCTCATCATGCAAGGTTACCTAGAAACGATGACCTGATGGTCTGATCAAACCCAGAGTCGGACCGTGTGTTATTACTGTGATATTACTGTGACGTGCGGCGCGCCGTCCGTTGCAGACGCCCTCCGTCAGGGAGCCCCTCGATGCGCTTGGCGGCGCCGACGCGCTCGTCCAGAAGCACACGTAGCTGCACAGGGTCGGTGAGTACGGGAAAGAGGTGCCCTTGTCCTTCGCCCGAGGTGGCCGTTTCAGCAAAGTAGACCAGGATGGGCATCTCCGGCGAAGGGTACATGGCCCATTCGAAAATATCCTCGTAACGCCAGCGGTTTTGCCCGCCAACTGCAAAGTTTTCGGGTCGTGTACCGCCCTTCTCGTCGAGAATCTCGATCGCATCTTCGTCGAAGGCAAAGCGCACCACGTCCGTGCGTGAGCCGAGGAAGGCGGACAGTGCTCCAAGGGGCAGAGCCACTGGCAGGCCGAGGCCGAGTGGTGCGAGCGCTGCTGCTGCGCCCACTGCTCCCAGGCCGTTGCGAAGGCGGTAGTCTGCCGGCAATACGACGCGCTCAAATGACAGCGCGACTGTGGCGGCACAGGCAAGAACGATTGCCGACAACATGGCGAGTTTGGTCCCAGGACACGTCTGGCTCTGTGAACGACGGTACGGCCCTGTGATTCAAACACATGTCGATTACATGACCGAACCCGGTAACTTACCGGGATCGCGCCGGCTATCGCCTATCCGCGAGTTTTTCATGAAATTCTCCGTTAGTACCGTGTTGCGCGGCGGTCTCTGGGGTCAGCAGAACGCCCTACTACGGCGCTACTCGCCCTACATTACGGCTTGACTCGACTGAGTACGGTCGGGGTCGCGTCCCCTCCTACCCCACCGGGTGGGGCGGGTGGCGGCGACGGGGTATCATCAGTATCATCGTAGGAGTAGAAGGAGTCGAAGGAACTTCCGACTGTGTCGTACGGGTTGGAACCGGGCAGCAGCTGGTTGGCGCTGCGCTCGACCAGCCCTCGCTTCGCGTGCGGCGCGAAGGCGACCTTCCAATCAGCCTCACTCCGGCACACGACGAGAGGCTCGGCTTCGTCATTCACCACGTACTCCTTGAGCGTTGCGCGGATCTCATTCGACCCATCGTCGACACTCACGCCCAGGCATTCGACGTGCGCTATGCAGTGCCGGTAGGCGTCAGCACAGTCACGCTCTTGGCAGACGATCTCGCAGCTATCTGGACGGCTTCCTTCAGAGAGCGCGCAGCCGAAGTCGTGCCCGGCCGAAGGCGCCCATGAGAGGGCGACTGCTCGCGGCGGCGCGCCGCTACTGAGCTCGCCGCCGCTGCCGCTGCCCGCCAAGTGCTCAAGCGCCTGTAGCTGCTGCCCCCACGCCGACTGGGCAAACGGGACGAGAGCACGAGCGTTCGAGTCGGTGGCGTTGGCCGCGAGAGACGCAGCTCGATAGGCGATGTGCCACTCGGACACGTTCGCAAGCCGCTTGCTGCCGCCCCACATCGAGTGCCCCGCGCGGTTGGCGAGGGCCGCCGCCGCAACGAGCGTGGACGCATCCCACTCCGGCGCCGTCTTGAGCGTCGCCCAGCCCAAATCGGGTACCTCGAGCTCGATGGCCGCGCACTGCGCGTGGGCGATGCATGCGGCGTACGCCTCGGTGCAATGGGGCAGGATGCACTGGATGCGACACGAACTCTCGTCATCGTCATCGTCCGAGTCGGGGCAGTGGAAGTCGGTCGCGTTCGCGAGCGCGGAGCCCAGCGTCAGCCACAAGTCACGGGGCCGTCCGTCAAAGTGAGAGCTCATGTTGCTCAGGTACGAGCGCCAATCGGCGGCCGAGTTGAGCTCAGCGGCCGACGGCAGAATCGACGGATACAGGTAGCGCTTGAGCGTGGCGAAGCTCAGGTCAGCGTTCATCGCGAGGCCCGAGCACTCAGCGTGCGCGAGGCAGAGCCGATAGGGCTCGTGGCACGGGAGCGGGCGTACGCACTCGATCTGGCACGCGAGGTTCTTATCGGGTCCGTCGCTATCGTCGCATGGGTAGTCGGCGCCCGCCCCGTTGCGCATCGTCACGTGCATTCGCTTCGGAGGGTGCGCGGCGTCGTGGAAGGCCATCGCGGCGGCCGACGCTGAAGCCGAGGCGGCCGCCGTCGCCGTCACCGCGGAGGAGGGGGACGAAGCCGAGGCCGAGGTGGCGCTGCTGGCCGCACTCGGCGGCTGCTGCGCCCCGGCCTGCTGCGCCGCGGTCCCCTTGCTGGTCGCACCGATGCAGACGAGGCTTCCGTCGACGTTGGCGTAGCCAAACAAGCACTCGGCGAGAGGCACCGGCGCGGTGGACGCGACGTGCGACCCGTCATCTCGTGCGCAGCTCGCGCATGAGAGAACTCCAACCTCGACCGCGCAGCCACCGCATCCAGACGAGTAGCTGCCCATGGGCAAGACCTGGCGCGTCTCGCGCTGCCACCAGGCCTGCCAGCAGCTCAGCGAGGTGCAGGTCGTGGTGCTGGCCGAGGCCGCCACGTGTCCGTATAGCCCACGCTTGAGCGTCGCAAAGGTCAGATCGGCGTTGATGGAGATAGCTCTACATTCCGGGTAGGCAAGGCACAGACGATACGGCTCAATGCACGGGCGACCGCAGCGGATCTGGCACGCGGAGGTCTTGTCGGCCCCGTCCGCATCATCGCATGGGAAATCATTGCCCGAGTGCGACGCCATAGTGATCTGCAGAGCCTTGTGCTGGCCAGGATGATAAGCGGCTGGCAGCATCGCCGAGTCCGCCATGGATTCGAGTCCACGCCCCACGAGGTAAAGGAGGATGAGGGCAATGAGGCAAACGAAGGCGAGCGTGGTGCCGCGTTGCTGCTGTTTCTGCGCGCCACGCTGCGGCGAGAGCGGGACATCTGGGTCTGTCCTGTCAGCATACATTTTCGCGAGTCCTTTTTAGGGAAGAAGAGTTGGTGGTGTGAACAGGTACATGTAAGCAAGTAGCTCTCTCTTATCTCGCGCGTTCCCTCAGGAGTCAGGTCGTCCAGATTGCAATCTCAGCTTCGCAGCCAGCGAGGGCGCATACGGCACATTACGGGATTGTGCGAGATGCGACCTTTTACGCTTAGCAGCATCGTGGCGGGGCGGCAAGCAAGTTCGGTCAAGGCTAGCTTTCGAGCGAGACGTGCTGCTCGGTGGAACTAGTCTGCACTCGGGCCGCCGACAGTCGGCTCCAGACAACGCAACGCACGCCGTCCTCGAGCCATGAGTGCTCGCCCGTGCGCGCGTTGCCAGTGTACAAAAACCAAGACGAGCCCTCGGCATGAGGTGAGAGATGGGGCGAGCACTGGCCGCTCTCGCAGCGTCGATAAAAGAAGCCGCACGCCGCGCCCGCCTCACTACGCTGCTGGGCGTGCCACAGCCCATGCTCGCGGTTGAAAGCGATGCAGCGCTGCCGATCCTCGCAATGGAGCCAGATCGGTGCTCCATTGACCTGCACGCCCTCGTCAAGCTTGTAGAGGCCGAGGAAGGCCCGCGCCTCGTCGCATACCGTCACGTCCTTGATGCCATGCCGAACCAGCCGCGTCATGTCGGGCAGCTCCCAATTAAGCTCGAGCTCGAGCAGCCTCGGCAGATCGCGATCACGCACCTCCGCCCTCGAGTGCGCATGCAAATCGGCCATCCGATCGAGCTCGCGTGCCGCCTCGGCCTTCTGCCCACGGATCACACTCGCCTCAGCCTCGATGGCCGCCACTTCCAGCGAGAGCGCCGCCATCTCCGCTTCGCTCTGCGCGAGCGAGCCTCGGGATTCGTCAACCAAACGACGGGATTCGTCAACCATGGAACGGAGCCTTTCGCACCGCTGCCGAGCAAGGTGCTGCTCGTGGAGGGCACGCTTCGCACTCGCGAGCTCCTCTTCGAGCCTCTGCTCTGTGGCTGCGAGCTCGTCGCGTTCCGCCCGCGAGCTCGCGAGCTCAAGCTGCAGCTCGGCCATCGAGATCTCGAGAGATCTCGACGAGTCACGCAGAGTTCTACCCTCGGTCCGCAGGGCCTGCAGCGTGAGCTGCGCCGTCTCGCGTGCGCTCTGCATTTGCACCAAGGCGCTCTTGGCGCTCTCGAGCAGCCCGAGCTCCTCCTCGAGCTCCTGCTGCGTCGCGGCGAGACTGCCCACAAGACGTGTCCGCTCCTCATTGAGGATGGTCAGAGCTGCCTGCAGCTCAGAAAGCGTCGCCTCGAGGGCGCTCGTCTTTGCGTTCAGCTGGGATATGTCCGGAGGTAATTCCACAAGCATGCGGTGGTACTCGGACTCCTGTTTGGCAAGCTCATCGAGCTTGGCCATGGGGCTGAGTCGCTCGGGCCGGACGAGGACCTCGTCAGCACTCAAACCGTCACGGTTCATGCCACCATGTTTCTTTGCCTTCTTCTCCCGCAGCGGCGTCCTTGCCCGAAGCTTTTCGATAGTCGCGGCGGTGCTCGGCACGGTCCATGGCACCGGCGCCATCGGTGCTATTGTGCTCGGATTCCCACCAACGCTCTCTGCGGATAGGCGGGCCACCGCAAAGCGTGGCTGATGTTGCAGCGCTGAAGTGCAGTATGGCGATCGAACCAATGGCCATGTGCTATGCAGCGCTGAAGTCGCCGTCAACAGCGCCGCCAGCATTGAAGTGAACTAGAGAAGAATGGTTGCGTCCATTTTCTCGACGGTTTCGATTTCCTATCTCAGCACACACAGGTTCGCAGCACTTTCGTCAATTACCCGGTATCGGTAAAAAGACACCGGGGGGAGCCGGGACATCGGTAAAAGACACCGGGGGTGCCGGGTCCCACACGGGACACACACGGGACACACACGGGACACGCGGACGCACAGGCACACGGACCACGCAGACGAACCGTCAATTATCGGGGATCGGTACCGGTGTAAGACACCGGGGGAGCGGGAGCCGGGACACACAGACACACGGGACACACAATAATGCAGTACCCGTATGTCATGTCCTCCCGCTCAACACAATCCGACGCTCAGGGACTCGCCTTTTTGTTCACAAGCCACCAAACTCTGACTGATTGACCCTTCGTTGACCCAAGGGGGAGTGGTCTACTATTTTTCATGTTTATAAGGCCCTAACCCCACACCTGTTTGGGAACTGAATGGTTGACCCAAGGGGGAGTGGTCTACTATTTTTCATGTTTATAAGGCCCTAACCCCACACCTGTTTGGGAACTCGGAGACCGAACTGAATGGTTGACCCAAGGGGGAGTGGTCTACTATTTTTCATGTTTATAAGGCCCTAACCCCACACCTGTTTGGGAACTGAATGTTCTGTTCACTATAGTTCCCCAACGTAGTTCCTATTCGATAGTTCCCCTACGTAGTTCCCCTAGTTCTACACAGTGACAGTCGAGTACCACTTTGTCTGTTGAAAGACAGATCAATTGAGACGGATAGAGGGCTCCTTCTGCAGTTGTCCCCACGGCCGAAACGCGAAGCGCGCAAGTCCCATGCACTCAGACTCTGAGTCGGACTCTCCTGCTGGCTCCACGACTCTGTCCCTCTGGGCTGCCCCAATACGCCCCGCACTCCCGGTGGAGCATGATGGTGCGCGCCATCCGAGGGCCACGATTTCATAGCTCGTGCAGCCCAAGCTCATTGAGCAGCTGGTGGTGCACGTCCGCAAGTCGCACGAGCTCCGCGAGCACATGAGCACTCAACAGGGTACGTTGGGTCGCGTTGTGCCCCGTGTACTGCGAGTGCGTGTTGACCATCGGAGTCAGGTCGTCGGTCTCGTTGTGCTCGGACGCCCACCCGCTGTGTTGGCGGGGCGCCTTCTTGTGTCGTCTGGCGCCCGTGGCTGAGGCATGCTCCTTGGCAATGTCGGGTGCCTCACAATGTGCACGGAGCTCCTCGCCGCGGTCGTCGAGTACGGCGCGGTTATGATGCAGCCCCGTAAAGTTGGCCAATGCGGGCAGCAGCACGTCCGCCCGCAGTCGGCGCAGCCTCTCCTGCCGCACAAGCATAAACTGATCCTTACGGAATCCAGCGGCAAGCCACGAGCGGATGCACACGTAAGGCAGGATGTTCGTCACATGGTCGTGCCACACGCCCCGCCAGCATCGCCCAAAATAAGCGAGCACTTCGTTTGGTGAGAGCGCGCGCAACAGCTCGGGCTCCCGGTACAGCGTGCCGTTGCACTTTTGGAGCTTCTCGAGCTGCTCGGTCACGTCCTTTTCGAGGTTTACCGAGCGCACCTGCAATCATGGGTTCGGGTTCGGGTTAGGGTGAGTCCTTTTCGAGGTTCGCCGAGCGCACCTGCAATCATGGTGTACTCCGAGGCACTCCGAGGTGACGAACCTGCAATCATGGTGCAATCATGGTGTACTCCGAGGCACTCCGAGGTGACGAACCTGCAATCATGGTGCAATCATGGTGTACTCCGAGGCACTCCGAGGTGACGAACCTGCAATCATGGTGCAATCATGGTGTACTCCGAGGCACTCCGAGGTGACGAACCTGCAATCATGGTGCAATCATGGTGTACTCCGAGGCACTCCGAGGTGACTCAGAGGCACTTAGAGGTGACTCAGGGGCTCTTGGAGGAACTTGGAGGCACTCGGCACTTGGAGGCGTCCTCGTCAGAGACGCTCAGAGGCACTCGGGAGACGTTTCGCCGTACACGCGTACCCATCCCCAGCGCACGAACATCTTATAGGAGGCCGTGAGCATCGAGAGGGGAGGTCGCATGAGCAGCAGCAGCCTCCAGTGCGCCGGAGCGCCGACCGACCCCGCGAGGTTGCGCAGGGCCTTGGGAGCACATAGGTAGTTGGGCGTCATGTCGGAGACTACAGCGCCCGAGTGGCTCGTCGGGACCACGCGCGGCAGCGCCTTGGTGGCTTGGTACTGCCAGCGCGGCATCGTCGCCTTGTTGTACTCGTGCTCGTACGCGGGGCTCAGGCGCACCTTGTGTAGATCGAGCGGAATGCAAGCACGGTGAAGGCATGCTCGCGCGTCGTGTGAATATGAAGGCCCCATGCAAAGCCGGCGCGCGTGGGCCAGCGTATCGTCGAGCGGGCGCTCCCGCAGCGCCTGCATGAACTCGGGCTCCCAATAGCACAGCGGCAGCTCGACGCCCACGTAATCTTGCCACCCCTTGTTCCACGCGGCCGAGCCGCCGCCGTAGAAGAACCACTCCTTGCGGTACCCATAGTGCCCCTCGATGTTGCCGGTCAGGCCGGGCAGCAGATACCGCCGGCGCGCACAGCGGTCCGCGGTCCAATCGCTTTGCCTTTCCGCGTAGGTCGGGTTCTGCAACGTGGCACCGAGGCGGCCGCATACGCGCTTCGGGTGGAAGGCGTACTCCATGCACCGCCACAGAAACGTTGTACCGCTGTGCGCGCAGCACGGCACGATAAGCGACGGCAGAACCGGGATGGCGCCCAGCGGCCGCTGGCTGGGATCGGCCTTGCGGCGCTCCTGCCACTCGAGCGCGAGCTCATCGAGCGAGCGCGATGGCGGAGGCTGCGAAGACGCCTCGCACCACGGTACTGGCATCTTGACGTCCGTGCCACGCCAGTGACTCAGGTTGGCGCTCGGCGGGAAGGCGCAACGGTTGGAGAAGCGTTCTCCGTCGACTTTCGCCTTGCCAGGATTTGCAAGACTGTTGCGCGTCGCGTAGAGGCGCGAGAGCTGCGCCTCGACGATGCCGATCTGCGAATCGACCTGAATCAGCGCCGCGTCCGCTCCCGACGAAGAGGCGGCCATGGGCATTGCATCGCCGATTTTTCCCACGAACTTGTCCGAGAAAGGAAGTTTGCATTCCATTCTTGAGAACAAGAGATCAGTTCCGGGTGGTGAGAGAGTCAGTCGAGAAACGTTTCAGAGGTTCTGTACATTAATTGAGCGCGCGCCGTGTGCCACCCGCGCAGGAATGAGCTAGTCCAAGTGTTATCCAAGTGCAAGAAGCAAGTCCGGCTCGCGGCTGCGGCAAACCGCCCAAGCCGGAATAAAGCCGGAAAGGGACCGATGTGAGGGCCACCCGACTTCAGCGGCAGCAACCTCAGCGACTCAAACTTCGAGATCTAGAACGCAGCGGTGCGCGACGCCGCAAAAGAGTTTACGCGTCAGGCGCGCGCGGCCGCGCGCCTTAATGTACTTAATCTTCGCCGACCGCTTTTCATTTTGAGCAGCAGCAGGCCGGCGGGGAGGCGCGCTCTGGGAGCCTCGGAGCGGGAGGCGGCAGGCGGTCGGGTTCGCACCGGGGGCGGCCTTTCTGAGTTGGCCGCGGGGGTCGGGTTGGCCGCGTCCTGGGGTTGTAGCTGCGAGTCGGCCGCGATTCGGGATTCCACGGTCGCGTCGCGCGCGCGCGGTCTCGACAATACGATACCGAATTACAACAATCATCGGCACACCCGAAATACGAAGCCCGCGTTGATTCGCGACTAGTTGGTAGTTGAAAGACTATTTTTGTCGACTCGTGTCGACTCGAGCGTTCGACAAAGGTCAGAGCGTCGGCCACGGGCTTGCTCCGCAAGTGGCGTGTGTTACTTACTTAGCCCGCTTCGATCGTGGGGAGCCTGGCGGTGGCGCGAACATCAGGGATGCAGGTGGGGGACTCGGCTGCACTTTGCCGCCGGAAGCTGGGCGGGTCAGAGCGACTCCTCCGCCATGACTCAGAGCCACATATTCTATGTTCCTGTAGTACTTGCCACCGCTTCTCTCGGCCAGCGGCCCCCGAAGGCTGGTGCTCGCGCTCAAGGCAGCGCGCCCGAGGCCCGGATCGGGCTGATGATTTGAAGCCAAGGAAGGAGGAACCGTTTGCTGTCCTCCACCCAGGCTCAGAGGCTCTGGCTGTACATGCCTCGAGGCATACCATATCAAAGGTACATGTCCGCCGGCGTGGCTAAGAGCACAGTATCCTCGGCTTCGGCTCGGGCGCCATGCAAGCGCTGCGTCTCCGGGTTCGCCGCCCTGACTCAATGCCGCATGCCCGGCGCTGAGGAATGATCCGCTGAGATGAGGTTCCAGGTTCGAGTGCGTGCGCGCTGAGATGGTCGTGCCTGGGCGCCATGTTCGTGTTCGGCCATGCGCGTCGCGGCTGGCCATGTTTGTAGTGCTTGGGCGCGCCTCTTCGTGCTTGGTCGGCCATTTGGCGACGGACATAGCCGCCCAGCCTTGATCGCCCAAAGAATGCCAGCCAGGCGCAGGTATGGCTGACTGCTGGGCCTGCGGAGGTTTGGCTAAATGCTGAACGGTACTAGGCCGCACTGAGGCGCCTGGACTGGGTCGGAGTGAAAGGATGTGAGAGGCGAACAAGTCATCTCTCACCGAGGCGTCGCTCATCGGGGTCTGCTGCTGCACATGGTATAAGTGCTCATGCCCAGCCGTGTTCCGTTTGTTGTCAAGGTGATCGAACACCGCTTTTCGATCGTGGCCCAGTGCACTGGGAACGGAGGGCAGTTGGGCCGTCGGAAAAGCAGAGCCCGATTGCAGAGGAGCATCGACGATGCCCGGGCGTACGAGCAGACTGTCTACTCCCGAAAAAGAATGAGATTCGTCGTCGAAGGGCGGCACTGGCGAAGAGTGTCTTGAGGGAGCTTCCAAGGATCGAGGACTGCCCACGGCCTGAGGACGCTCCACCATCTGAGGTTTTGCCTGCGTATGCGCGCGCACATTGGCCAACGTGGGCTGCACCACCGGAGGACGCCCCACCACCTGAGGTATCACCAGCACTCGAGCACCCTGGCTGAAGTTGAGGCTGCTGAAGGTCGTGAAGCTGAGTCGTGCACTAACGTCACCGTGAGGGCTACGGCCATCTTCCTTTGGGAGCATAGGTGGTGCCGTCCTCTGGAATAGCAGCTTCAGTGTCGACCCCTGACTCCCCTCCATCGCGTCTGCCGTCGCCGCCGCGGTGGCCTCCGTGTTTGCCTCCCCTGCCGCTTCGGCTCCCCCAAATAGCTGAATCATCATCTGCTCCAGGCGTATATTGAGGTGCTTGAGCTCGGCCTCCTCTTCGGGCGAGCGCTTGCGCTTGAGCACGGCGATTCGCTCCAGGAGCTTCATGAGCTCCTCCAACAGCGCCAAGCGGACCTCAAGGCGCTTGAGCTCGGCCTTCTCTTCGGGCGTCAACAATCCGCCCCCCCTCCTGCGCTTCAGCTCTGCGAGTCGATCCTTGATGGCGGCTACCTCTGCTGTGATGAGGGCTCGGCAGAGGCCCATACCGACCGCCTGGCGCAACGTCCCCGTCTCGGCCTGCGACCACACGATAGCTCGTAGCAACATGCGCTCGTAGAGCATCCTCTTCTCGCCTTTGTCAGCACGTTCGATCGCGTCTGCTCGCCGCAGGAGAAAGATCACGCGCTTCTCCGGAGAGAGATTAGCTACTGCGGACTGATCGGCCCTAGTCAGATCATCAAATATCGCCAATAGATGAGGATCGAGCAGTTTGCGCGCCTCGATCACGTGTCTCGGCACACCTCTGTTCGTAACGTTTTTCAAGTACTTGACACGCTTCTCAGCGGAAAGGTTTGCAAGATTGGCCTGATCCTCATCGGGAAGCTCGTCAAAGGCTTCCTGCAGGCGAGGCGGCAACCCCTTGCGAAGCGCCCAGTACTGCAACTTTCCCCGCGTACCAGCGATGCCTTGCCTCTCTGTCACCTTCTTTTCGCGTTCGCGGCGGCGGACTACCGGGGCTTCCGTCACTCTTTTATGAATGATGAGGACTGCCTCCTTGCGCTTCTCTTTCTCCCTCACGGCCTTTTGCTTTCGACGCGTCGACTGGATTTTCGTGGCGGCCTTGTTCTTTTTGGCTGTCACCTCGCCTTTTTTCTTGACGCTCTCTTTGGCGCGAGTGCGATACTCTTTTGTCTTCTTCGTCGCGATAGGCTCCGGCGTCGCTGTCGGCTCCGGCGTCGCTGTCGGCTTAGGCGTCGCGGTAGGCTCCCGCGTTGCGATCGTCTCCGGTGTCGGCACATTCAAAGGTGCTGCACTGGGAGTTGTCACACCGGGAGTTGCGACCTGCACTACCTTTGAGACGACGGCAGGGTCCTCCGCCTCCTCCTCAGCGTACGTTTCGTCGAAGACACAGTCGACCTCGTCCTTCCATACGAATGCGACCATCATCACCTTCCCGTCTGGTCCGATGACCTCTTTTTGGACGGTGACCGAGACGAAGAGAACCTTCAAGAAAGCTGCGTACTCATGAGCATCAATATGAGCGGTCCACGTATCTGCTAGCTCGAAGAATGCGTCGCAAAATGCCTTGCGTGTGAGCTTCCCCCTCCCCTTTGTGTCCCGCACCCAGTCCTCGGCAATCGAGCGCTCGCAGTCTTCGGGGTCAAAGTCCTTGATCATGATGCGGTAGATGCGCCGCAGCATCATGGCATGGCCCTCCTGGTGCAGCTCATCGGCAGAGGAGTCACCCCCTGACTGCAAGCTGCGCTGCGCTGCTTCCCAATAAATCTGGAGCGCTTCGAGCACAACTTTGTGATATCTCAGCGCCTTCCGCGCTTCCATATTCTCCTTGGTCGCCAGGTTCGCATCGCCTTGCTGCCAGTACTCTACTTTTTCGAGGTCAGCAGCATCTTCGACGGATGTCACAATGCCACCCGTAGCCATCAACTGCTCCGCCTCTTCTGCCGCTTGCCGTGCGGACGCAGTCAAATCAAATGCAGCAGCTGCGGCACCACTCTTTACTCCTTGGCGCAGCTTTCCAATGTACTCAGAGTGAATCTTTATGCTGTGTCCTTTGCGTGGCGACTGAGGGGGCTTCACCGCTCGTTGAATGCATGTGCGGATCGACCCGAGCGCTTGTGCAAAGGTCCTTACCTTTGCCCAGTGCACCTTGTGGAAGGTTTTATCCGCCATAGGTGAAACGGGGTGTTTCATTTCGAGTGCCGCACTCGCACTCGCCGGCCGCTGGCCAAGCTGATGGTTCTTGGGAACCCTCAGCCGGCGCTCTAGAACTCTGAGGCGAAACGAGAGCGCCTGATCAACGACTTCTCGTGACCCTCTTCGTTTCTGTGCACGCGTGCTTTGTCGTCGTTCGTTCGTTTCTCGGAATCTGCGACATGGAGACATGTTTTCCAAACCCGGTCTCCGCGGCGAGCGGATACACAGCGAGTCTCTTACTCACGAGTGGGATCCCCGAATACATTACTCGTCATGATAACGTTGTACTGCAACGGTTGTACGCGGCTCAGATGAGAAGGATACAGCCGTGCGACCTGTGTAGTCGGAAGTCGCCTAATTATTTCCGTCGAGAGCTTGATAGGTCCAACCTCGATACCTTCAAATCGAAGCTCAAGCATTCGTCCACGCTCGGCGCAAAGAAGCTCGAGGCGGCCTTACTCGCGACGAAGACGTGCGGATCGATGAGTGTGTCGCCGGCAATGGTGCGGCGGAGCGCAGGGCTGCCGGGGCAGCCCTTCTCGATCAACTCGCGCTTGAGGTCTTGGTCCGTCGAGAGTTCACGCAAGGCGGCAGCCGCTAGCTTACGCCCTACCTTGGTCGTCGACGAGCCCTCAGCTTCGTCGAGCAGCGCGATGAGTGGCTCAAAGGCGCTCGCCTCACGGATGGCCAACCAGTTCCGTTCCTCCATCGCCAAGTTTCTGAGAGCGCCAGCTGCGATCTCGCGGCCGTTTGGTGAGCCGTTGCGCAGCATCGACACGAACGGGGCGATGGCACCTGAGCGTGCGACCCTGAGCTTGTTGTCTGCATGGCTGCTGATGTTCCAAAGCGTGCGTGCCACCATCTCGTCCACGCTCTGAGACGTGCCACGGACGAGAAGTGCAGTGAGTGCCTCGATGGCACCCGCCTCGGCAAGGGCCACGTGCGACGCCGGGTCCATAGACTGCACCTTAAGGGCTCGGACTGCGAGCGCGCTACCTCCAGGCTCCTTGCTGTCGAGCATGGCCACGAGTGACGCAAAGCCGCCCAAGCGCGCCGTTGACGCTTGCTTCTCACGCTCGGCCACCATTGACATACGACGTGATTCCTCAAGCCGTTGCTCCTCAAGAAGTTGCTTAGCTTCCCTCAGGTCGACGACAGCACGCACTTGATGGGTACCGTCGTAACGCCTTGGTGTCGCCCTCTGGGCATGTGCCAGCTCATAATGGTGAGTGAAGATCCTGTCGGGTTCCAACATGTCGGAATGTTCCAGTTGAAGCTCAGAGAAGAGCACTAGCGCTCCTTTCCCACACAAAGCGGTGCGACGGGGACGGCTGGCTTTCGAAGGTCCCGTCTAAACATATCAACTCGACGTTCCAGCTCCTGCGCGGCCGCGCGGCGTCTGTAGAAGTACGCGCGTCATCGTGAGCGCGCGCCTTCGCTGTGGATGACATGCGCAACACCACTGAAAGCTCAGTTAAATAAGTCGTGGGGGCGCTATGTATCGAGCCAGGTTCCACACAAACTAGCACATTCCACATACTTGCCCGTGGGCTTCTAGTACCGAGTATCTCGAACTCGTGCATGTTCTCGTCATCTCCGATCTCGTGCACAACCCTGTCGCATCTATGGCGCCTCTGTGCATGCAAAGTAGCACAGTCGCTCTCGAAATGAGCCTCGTCTACAATCGTACGTGTGCTGTCAGGCGTCGGGGTCCATGGCGGCGGCGCGCGCGGCGGCGGCATCGCGCTCCTCCCACGAGTCCAGTTTGGTGGCCATGTCGTCCGCCTCCTTTTTGATGTTCTCGAGCACGCTCAGAAAGGTGCGCAGGGCCATCGCGCCCAGCCGCAGCGCGAGCGTGTCAGCATCCGACAGCTGCGCATGCACGCCCATGCTCACGTGTGTCTCGATGGCGGAGCAGTAGCGCGGAAGCTTGGCCGCCGCGTGCGCCACCACCATCAGGAACAGGTCGAGCCGCAGTAGCGCTTCATTCGTCGCACGAAGCTCGCGGAGCTCGTGGCTCCCGAGCCTACCTACCGTCCCCGCATAGTCTGCATCCTTGAGTGAGATCGCCAGCTCTGCGTAGAAAGCCTCCGCTTGGGAGGCCGACGCACCGCCCGCGCGCGCTGCGCTGCTGTGCCCGCCGCCCACGCCGCCCGCAGCACCGCCGGCGCCGCCGGCGCCCACACTGCCGCTCGGTGCGCTGGTCGCTCCGCGACGACGGCGACATCCACCCGTAGAAGCAGTGGCGGCGCCCGTGGCGGTGCCGCTGGCGGCCTTGGCGCTGACCAACGGTGTCGCGCCGACGACGGCGCCCGCGACGGCGCCCGCGACGGCGGAAGACGAAGGTGGCGGCGGTGGCGGCATGTAGGCTGCGGCCGGCATCGCACATCCATTGGCTGCCGCGGAGGCATCGACGGACGCGCCGCTGAGCGCCGCCGTGAGCGCCGCCGCCTCCGCGCCGGCAGCAGCGTCCTCGGCCGCCTCCTCCCGGGCCGCTCGTCGACTCTCCCTGCGAATGGCGCGTAGCTGGGCGCGATGTGCCGAGAGCGAGTCGGGAGCACCAGCGCCCGTCGCCGCGCTCGGCTGCCGTGCGTGCTCGCGCCGTGGCCGGCGCTGCTTGACTTGGGTTTCAGAGCCATTGGCATTGGGCTTGGGCCGTCGAGGGATTGGCGTGGGCGGCATACTCTCATCGCCGGAGGCGACGTCGGCGAAGCTTGGCGGTGCGTCGGAGGCCACACTGGCCGAGTCGACTGAGAGCAACGACTCCACATCCGCCTCGACCGAATCCGTCACCGAGGAGTTCTCCCCGGCATGCCACCCGAGAGAGGGGTCCCGAGCGCCGTCCCAAGCGTGGCGCGGAGGCCGAAGCTTGCCTCCAGATTGACGAACCCCAGACTGGCGAAGCTCAGCACGCAGCCCGGCGCCCAGGTCAGTACCGGTCAGCGAATCGAGCGCCGCCGACGGATGATACATCGACACCTGCGAGAGCAGCAGTGGTTCGGGCGGCGCCGGCGCGCCCGCACCAACGGCGCCCACGGAGGCCGCGGGGATGGCGGCGGCGGCGGCGATGGCGGCGGCGGCGGCGATGGCGTCGGCGTCGGCGTCGGTGCCGACGGCTTCTGGTGCGGTGGCAGCGGCCGCGGCCGCGGCGGTGGCGTCGGGTGCGGGTGTGGGTGCGGGTGCGGCGTCGGTGGGGGTATTGGAGACGCTACACACAGCCACGGCGTGCGTCAGCCAGTCAGGCGCGTCGTCGTCCCACTTTGGAGACTTTGGTTCTTCTGGGGACATGAAGGTCGACACAGCGGCTGGAGCGCGCTCAGGAGAGTTGCCTACAATGGCGCGCTCGGGAGAGTTGCCTAAAATGGCGCGCTCGGGAGAGTTGCCTAAAATGGCGCGCTCGGGAGAGGACATCGAGGAGGGCATCTCGTCCTCGTCCGTGTGAAGTCGGCTGTCGGTGTGAAGTCGGCTGTCGGTGTGAAGTCGGCTGTCGGTTTGCGGAGGTCGCCAAACCGGTTGTACCGCACTAGGACTCGTGGGCGTGTAGGGCGTTGCTCCCGGTGGTGAAAGGAGAAGGTCGTCATCAGCGGCAGGGGCAGCAGCGGCGGCAGGGGCAGCAGCGGTTGCAGCCTCCGACCCTGCCGCGGCTGCCCCTGCCTTCTGCTCCGCTGCCGCATCCTCGGCTGCCCCCTCGTCGGCCGCCTCCTCTGCAATTGTCTGTGCTGCCTCCCTCGGCCTCTGCACCGCCTGCGCCGCCTGCGCCGCCTGCGCCTCCTGCGCCTCCTGCGCCGCCTGCGCCGCCTGCGCTTTTTTGAGGAGCGCCGCCGCCTCGGCCTCCTCCGGGGTGGGCACCTGCCGCTGCTCCATATGGAGGCGGCGAAGGCAGAGCGGCAGCTCGTTCTCCTCCGCATGCGCGTACCGCTCGGCCAGTAGCTTGGCCGCTCCGACGAGGTCGCTCCTGAGGATGGACGGTTGGCAGGTGAGGCCATCAGAGGTCATCAGAGGCAATCAGAGGTCATCAGAGGTCATCAGAGGTCGCTCCTGAGGATGGACGGTTGGCAGGTGAGGCAGGTGAGGTAGGTGAGGCAGGTGAGGCAGTAGAGGCAGTAGAACAGGCATGTACCTGAGGATGGACGGTTGCCGCTTGGCCGGCCGCACTAGGTACCGGCAGTGGCCCTTGGCTGGACTCGTCAGCGCGGCGGCCGGCGCACCACTGTCGCCACCGCCGGCTATGGCGCCCACGACGGCGCCACTTTGGCTGCTGCTGCTGCTGCTGCTGCTGCCAGCAGTCGCCGCCGAGGCCACCACCGCCGCCTCGGCCGTCGCCGCCGAGGCCACCACCGCCGCCTCGGCCGACGCCGCCGAGGCCACCACCGCCGCCTCGGCCGACGCTGGATCCGAAGCGAACGCCGTCGTGGGCGGAAGGCGTACCTCACAGTGGGCCATCAAGCGCACCAGCTGCAGAGCGTCCTCTTCGCCAAGGCCGCCTCCCCCGCCACCGCCGCCGCTGCCGCCGGGTGCGGCGGGTGCTGCGACGAAGACGCCCACGACGGCGGTCACGCGCAGCACCTGGGCTCCTAAGTCGAGGGCAAAGCGCACCGAGGTGGCCCTCACGCTCGCGCCTGATGAGGGAGGCAATTGGGGGTCATCAGAGGTGATCAGAGGTGATCAGAGGTGATCAGAGGTGATCAGAGGTGATCAGAGGTGATCAGAGGTGATCAGAGGTGATCAGAGGTGATCAGAGGTGATCAGAGGTGGCCCTCACGCTCGCACCGAGAGCGATGTCAACGAAACCGTTGGCATGGAGCTCGCTGATGAGGTCCGCGAGCAACGACTGGTTCGCCAGCCGCCAGAGCAGGCCACCCTGACCAGCCTCATCGAGCGACTCATAGTGCGCTCGGATCGACTCAGTGCTCCGTAGCTCCACACCGTCCGCCGTTCGCACCCGATACTCCATCCGAGTCAGCTCGTGCTCGAGGGTGTACTTGGCCAGCTCGGGGCGCGGGACGTAGTACGCAAGCAGCTCGGCCAAGGGGCGCGCGTTTAGCGCCGTATTGAGCACCTGCAGCTGGCGCGTGCGCAGCAGCGCCGAGGCGAACTCGGCCAGCCCGTTGAGGAGCGCGCGCACCTGCATGCAATGAGGGAGGCACTCATTGGCACTCATTGGCACTCATTGGCAATCAGAGGCACTCAGTGGCAATCAGAGGCAATCAGTGGCAATCAATGGCAATCAATGGCAATCAATGGCAATCAGAGGCCATCCCGTTGAGGAGCGCGCGCACCTCGCGCTCGCGCCCCTGCCTGCGTCGACCCTCCTCAGTACGCACGGCGAGCAGCCCGAGGGCATGCATGGCCTCGAAGCGCGCGACCGCGCCGCGCGACGTGTGCACGATCGAGAGCAGCGGATGCAGGCAGCCCGCGTGCAGCAGCAGCAGCCGGAGCCGCTCGTCGGCGGCGAGGGCACCGAAGAGGCGTGCGGCCGCTGTCTGCATCACCTGTCAGGCAGGAATCCGAGGTCATCACCTGGTCATCGGAGAGCTGATGAGGAAGGCAATCAGCATGCAATCCGAGGTCATCACCTGGTCCTCTGAGCGCTGATGAGGAAGGCAATCAGCATGCAATCCGAGGTCATCACCTGGTCCTCTGAGCGGCAGATCATCACGAGGACCGGAGGCGGCAGCGCCTGTACGATGCGCGCGGGCGCCTCCGCGTGCGCCGCCACCTCTGCGAGCGCGCACGCTGCGCACCGCACCGCATCCGGGTTGCGGGAGCCAAGCAGCGCCTCGATCGCCGGGAGTGCCCGTCCGGCGAGCATCGTGGAACGGAGTGCCTCCTGACCGGCCATCAGGGCGAGCGCGAGCGCTGCCGCACCCTGCGCATCGGGCTCCTCATTCACGTCGCACGCGAGCTCTAAGACCGCCTGCACCGCGCCGCACTCGAGCAGCAGCGGTGCACGTGCCGGGTCGAGCGCGGCGAAAGCGATGCCGAGCGCCGCCATCCCACGCGAGCTCGGTGTGAAGCGGCCGACAAGGCTGGCGAGCGCGCGCAGCTGCGCGGGCGGTGGCTCCTGGCTGCCTGCCGCCGCCAGGTGCACAAGCGTCGCGATGTTCGACGCCGCTTGCGATTGCAGCACCGGGTCGCTCTCCGAGGAGATTGCGTGAAGCGAGCGCACGCCGCGCAGGCCGAGGTTGTCGGGCAGCTGCCGCCGCCGCGCCTCGACGTCGAAGAGATTACCCGTGAAGTGGTCGAGCACCTTCCAGTCGAGCGAGGGTGGCTGCTGCATGCGCAGGAAGAAGCGCGAGCCGTACTCGAGGCACACAAGCATGAAGATGAAAATGAGGACGGACGAGAGCGGCGAGATGAAGAGCTGGTCCGAAGAGAGCGTGCCGGCGGCGACGGGCTGCGCGAGCAGCAGCCAGCCGATGCAGCTGAGCGCTGAGTGCAGCGACGCTCCGGGAGTCCCGAGCAGCGAGGGGCGCATGAACAGGCGGCGCATTGCCTCCGCGCGATTATTCCTTCGGGGCCCCGCTATGTGAAGGTTGCCTCCATTGGACTACATGTTCATGAACGGCTGGTCCCAAAGGGTTCACTGTGTCCTGTTTCGCTGATTACAAAAGAGCCCAAAGGGCGGCGCAAGGGTGGCGCTCGCAGATTTTTCAGAACGTCGTCTGACCGATCGATGGCGCTCATCGCGTTGCTGGTCCTGCTCATCAGCTCGACGTGCCAGGCCTTCGGCGTGCCCTCCGCCTCGCGATGCCGCGCGCCCGCCGCGGCCACCACCTTTGCCGGCTCCTCCATCGTCATGAAGGAGCAAAAAGACGTGCTCGAGCTTGAGGGCATTGTACTCGAGGCGATGCCGAATGCCAACTTCCGCGTGCAGCTGGACGACACCGAGCAGGTGCGAACTCTGCTGTGAACTCCACTCGCAGCTGCACTGCCACGCAGCGCTGGCCGGTTCTTTTGGACGTTGTCGACGCTTGCTCACAAGCCTGTGTCTCTCTCTTGCTCGGGCGCCGCAGGTCATCCTCGCGCATATCTCAGGCAGAATTCGCAAGAACTCGATCAAAATCCTCGTGGGTGACAAGGTCACGTGCGAAATATCGCCCTACGACCTCACCAAAGGCCGGATCACCTTCCGCAAGAGGTGAGGTTGATGCAGGCCCAGCCCCGCCTAGATGGAACATGCGCAAATATGCACGTGCGGACTGTGACTCGGCAACAGCACTTCTGAGGTCGAGCTCTAGAGTCGAGGACGTGAGATCATGTTATAGGTGTCTTTCCACTTGGAATCATCGTACATGGTCATGGACACAGAAGACACATGCACACTGCACTTGAAACCACTCTCTGACATTCGGATTCTCGCGTACCCTCGGAGCGCGTGTCCGCATGGCCATGGACGGACATAACCACACACATGACACACATGTCCATTTAATGAGAGTCCGCGTGCCGTCGGTAAGCACCGCGATGACGTGCCCCTCCCCCCACGCCATTCCCGACGCCAATCATGCGTCCTTCTCCTCGGCCTCGCGCCGCTTGAAGAGGGCGAGCACCATCTCGTCATGCTCCGCCTTCGTCTCGGCAAAAGAGCGCGCCTCGGGGATCTCGACGAAGGGTCGCAGGTGCTCATGGAGTGGGATGGGTTCGCCTGTCTCTTCGTCGACGCCGCGCATCGTGACGAGGTGCGTCACGCGCGACTGGAGCGTCTGCAGCAGAGCGTCAAGCTGCTCCATGGAGACAGACACCTGCACGTGTGACGGCTGCTTGTCGCGCGGCGCTTCGAGCCCCTTGGGTACGTACCTGGCGGGCAGCGGCGGGCGCAGGCCGTTGGGCGCCGTCCCGAGCGTGGCGAACGCCTCGTGCAGCCGCGCGAGGCAACTCTCAAGCTGAGGCGCGACGCTCGCGAGTTGACTGAGCAGTTGCTCCTGACGGCGCGCCTCGCGATCGGCCGTCGCAACCTGGTCGAGGAGGTGCTTGCCTTTGGACCAATTGGCGGCCGTGGCGGCCTTGGAGCGCTTCGTGAGGATCTCCTCTTCCACCTCGAGCTCTGTGAGCTCCCTGATGGCCTCCTCCACCAGGTCGGCCTGCTCCTGGTAGAAGGCGAGCTCCGATGCGTTGCGCGTCTCGTTGGCCTTATGCGTCCGGAGCAGAATCTCCTTGCAGCTGTTCGGGTCGCTCACCTCGTACCTCTCGGCCTCTGTCGCCGACGCGTTCTGGCCGGAGACGCCCGCGCACTGGCCGAGGTGCAGCAGCTGCCTGGCATTCCCCTCGAGCTGCGCGCGAATGTAGCCCGCCTTGAGCGAGATCTTCTGCGTGTACGCGTACGCCACGCGCATCTGGTGGCTCTCGGCGCGCTTGAACGCCTGCAGATCCTTCTCTTCGGCCGCCTCGCCGATCGCGATCACCTTATCGAGCTCATCCTCCATGGTACGCAGGCTCTGCAAGTCAGACTCGGCCGAGGCCGTCTCAGACTTCCACTCGTGCCGCATCCGGCGCAGCCGGCCGCGGACGCGCTCCTTGTCATCGAGCGCTGAGTGCGCCGCCGCCCGGAACGCTCGCATGTCCTTATCCATCTGCTTCTCCCTCGCGTCCGTTTCCAGGAGGAAGCGTTTCTGGTCCTGGCGCTCGGCCCTGTACTTGTTGATGGCGCCCTCGAGCGCCGTATTGATGTTGATTGACTCGCTCGCCCGGGCCTCCAGCAGCTCCACCTTGACGCACATCTTGTCGTGCGTGATGAGCAGCGCTTGGTCCGCAGCCGAGCCCGCCGCCTGCAGGCCTGCCCTGCCGCCCTGCCTCACCAACTCGGCGATGTTGCTCTTGAGCAGCCGCTTCATCTTCTCGTGATCGGCGTCATTGAATTGCTTCTGGAGCACCTGCTTATCGTACTCGTTGCTGTAGTGGCTGATGAGCGCCTGCTTCTCTCGCACGTTGCGGTCATGACGTGCTATCATCGCTGCGAGCTCCGCCGTCATATTGTTCTCGACGCCCATCTCGTCCTCCGCCGCGTCCGCGTCCGCTGGGGTCGCTGACGCGCTCGCGGCATGGCTGCGCGCGGACGCGGGCCGGCTGCTCTGGCGGCTGTTGCCGGCCGACGGCGGCGCGGGCTCGGACGTCGACGGCGCGTGAAGCTCATGCTTGCTGCTCAACGGGCGCGGCGACTCCGCATCTCGCTGCCCGCGGGCCGACGCGGCGCGGCTCGTGGCCTTGCCAGCGGCCGCGAGGCTGTCGGCGGTCGTCATCGCCTCCAGCCGAGCCATCTCCTGCTTCTCCTTTTCGAGCGCCTCCGCGGCCAGCTTTTCGGCCGCACACTTGGCCTCATAGTCCTTGACCGCCTGGTGGGCCGCTGCGCGCCGCCGCACATTATCGACGAGATCCTCTTTCCACGTGGGCACTGTGGCGGGCAGCACGTCCTTTTGGCCGTTGCCCTCCTTGTTACTCAGGATCTTGCTCAGGAAGTTAATCGTGGGCGACGACGAGGCGGGGCGCGACGTGACTGCACCCCGCGCTGAAGCCGGCCGAGAACCACCGTTGGACAAGGTGCCGTTGGCCGCCGACGGCGGCCGTGACCCACCGTTGCGGGAGTGATCGCGGGAGTGATGCGCCTCGCGCGCCGTCTGAGGCGGCACGGGCACGAGCGGCGGTGCCATCATGCCCGACGCCGACGACGCCGCCGCGCTGCCACCGCACATGGCCGCCACAACTGCCTCACCACCGCTGCCGGCGACTGTGGGCGCACCAGCCGCCTCTGCCTCCGCCTCCGAAAGTATCTTGAAGAGCGACGTGAGCACCTGATCACGGCTGATCAGCGCCGGAACCGGAGCGAGCTTCTTCTTCGCCTGCTCCGCCTTCCTCTTCTTGAGCTCACTCACACCCAACGTAGATTGTCTTTTGAGAGGCGAGGGAGGAGCGCCGTGAGGAGCGCCGCCCTCCTCGACGGACAAAACGGCCTCCAGGATGGCCAGCACCTTGGGCCCGCGAGAACCATGGCTTCCATCAACGGTGGACGGGCGGATCGCTGGCGGCAGCGCGCCCGGACGAGCGTTGGCTGCGCTGGATGGCACCTGGATGGACAGCGAGACGGGTAGGGTTTCAGGGACAGCGGCGCGTGGAGAGTCACGGCGGCGCGCGTGCGCATGATGCAGCGCTGTGTGGGTGCCGCACCGTTCGCGGCGAACGTCGGGGAGACTCCTCGGTGATGTTGGCCAGCGGCGGCATTCAGCGTGGCCTGGCGTCCCTGTGGCTGTTCGACCGGCCGGGGAGTGCCGCGACGGCGCGATTTGCCATTTCATGCACCAACAACCGCCGATGGCAATATGTAAGCTGCGCGTAGGATTCTTCTGTGGGCTCTGTTATTGATGAGCCGTATTTTCCCTTCACAATTCGTGTAACTTCTTCGATTTTATTTCCTGAACAAAGATGGCCGTCCTCTCTGTTCTCGCTCTGGCCATCGCTGGACGTCCTCTCTGTTCTTATGCTTGCGCTTTCCACAAATACGCGTCGCCGCGCGCGACTCCAGCACCGAGAATGATCGCAGATGAGAACCGCGACGCGCCACGCGATGAACTTGCCATAGTGGACGGCCAGCGTAGAGGAGTGCTGGCAGCGCTCTTCGCCTGGCAAGCTGCTGAGGTTGCGCTGTGGTGTGGTAGCCGACCGGAGAACGCATCTGCCGACACTCTTCCACCAGAGGAGGCCTTTCCTTTCAGCAAGGAGCCATGGTGGGACAAGCCCGGAGCCGTTGCACGCGGCGCCATCGAGCGTGACAGGTTCACGCAAGAGCAGGCATTCGCGGCTCAGCTAGCTGAGACACAGGATCTGATGAGCGCTGGGCTGGACTCACGTACTGCAGCACGCCAGGCCACAGATTTGATTCGGAGGCAGTTCCCGATGGCCAACCTGCCAGAGGATACCATTCCCTTGGTTGCAGAAGAAGCGCTGAGGAGACGAAAAGGCGCGATGTAGCGCGCGTGGAGTTTGGAGGAGTAAAACTAGACTCAACCCAAGTTTAGTATTCGAGATTCTGATGGTCAACTATCCTCTAATCTACGAACCTGGACATGGACTGTGAGTATCTAACGGACATCTCCTAACGGACCGTTGTGTAACCGGGTGCAACTGCCGAGATGCGGCCCGAGTGCCCCGAATGTCGTAACGCTGTCACAGGTGGGTGTCACATCAGACGGTTCGACAGCGAACGAACAACGGCTGCACTCCTCGTCTTCCACGCATCAAGTTGGTTGTAAATGACCTCGGCGCTCATAAAGATGATCCCTGAGCCTGGCACCACCCTGGCGCAGCGAGCTAGGATGCCGCTGAACAGGACCTTCGCACCTTCCTCGCGCACAATATACCGGAAGCATTGGAGCGTCGTCGTGTATGGCTTCCTTCCCGAGGATTGCATGCGCGTCTTCACCACATCGAATGGCTGCGTGGCGAAACTCGCGACCAGCCCGGACCCAACGCCTCCGAGGAAGGATTCGGAAGGGCTTAGCTTCGCCTCGGCGCTGCCTTTGAGCCATCGTGTGTACTCGGACATGAAGAGGAACCGAACACTGACCGATCCGCCCTGCTTGAGTGCCGTGGAGAGGCCGCCTTGGTACAGCCCCGCCACGCCTTCCCTCTCGACGATGAGGCGGACGCCACTCCGGAAGCCCATGTTCAGGCTGATGAGCTTCGTCTTGATGGTCTCCTGAGGTGTGACTACCAGAACGGCCTCGGCGATGCCCGCGAACAAGCCGGCCACAAAGCTTGCGCCGGCGGAGAGCGTACCGTCCGCGGAGCGCAGCTGGTCGCGGAAGTATGCATTCGCCCCAAAGCGGCAGCTGGACTTTGGGATGGAGAGGATGAGCGTGGGCGTGAGACCCGTGTAGACCGAGAAGAAGCCCGCCGTCTTGATGTTGTACTGTAGGCCTTCGACGATTCCCTTGTACGGCTGCGGTGCCGACACTATGCCGCCGCGCACGACAATCTTCCGTGGCTGCTGCTGCTGAGTCTTGATGTATTCGACAGGCCATGTGGCACCGGCCTCTATAGCACCGGCGATCCCCCCTGCAAGCATGGTGAGCACGGTATCCTTTTTCCGACGGGGCTTCTCAGGGACAGCCGAACTGCTGCTGGACTGGCTCATGAGCCGCGGCTCGCGGGCTGCGGCTCCGCGTCCGTAGGCTGAAGACCCAAGTGCAGGAAGTCGCGACCGTCGTGGTGTCTGTGCGCTGACAAAACGAACCCTAGTGTGAACTGGCTGTTAATACTGGGCGCGCTTTTCCTTCATCGCTCGCTACCGCGCGAGATACGATCTCGTCTGCTCCTCTCACTCTCAGGATTCCACGCGCCTCTGGCCCTCAAGTTTCTCGACTGCCACGCTGCCGATGTCACAGCATGGCTTAGTTTTCACAGCATCGGCATCTCGTCAGTCTCACAAGGCATCCTCGCACGCGGGCACGACTCATCAGGCCGCGTCGCCAGCAGCAGGTCAGCAGCCGCAGCATGCAGCAGGCCACTGCCTGCCACCAGGAAGCATTACATGAACCCCCGCCTGTCAGCATGGGCGCTAGGCCGCCACATGACCTGCCCCGCCCCGTTACCGCCACCGTCATCATCGCCGCCGCCGCTGCCGCTGCCGCCGCCGCTGCGCGCTCAGGGTCTCGCCACCTCGCCCGATCAGGGTCTCCGGCCATCCTCTCTGCAGGTGTTGGTCCCTCATCGGCCAATTGCTCTGCGGGGAGCTTCTTCGGAGAGCTCGGCGAGCCCACTCGAGGAAGTCGATCTCGTTCGGCGAGCCCACTCGGGGAAGTCGATCTCGTTCGGCGAGCTCACTCGGGGAAGTCGATCTTGTTCGGCGAGCTCACTCGGGGAAGTCGATCTCGCCTTGCATGATCCGAGAGCTCTCCACTGAGAAGCCGAGCATCGAGGGGTCGGCCACTTTCTTCTTGGGCGCGCCCTTACGCCCCTTGGGGGCCGAGAAACCGTTCTCGTCCTCCTTGGGTGGCGTCGCCGCCGCCGCCTTCTTGCCGCCCGCCGTTTGCCACTCGCGGCTCTCGCCGACGCCGCGCGCCGCGCGCTTCCGAAGCGTAAACTCGTTGGCGAAGGTGTCGACAGCCTTCGAGGTGCCGAGGTACGTGGCAAAGTACGAGTGCACCTCGTCCTCTGAGTGGAGCGAAAAGACGAACTGCGCGAGCGTCGTGTCGTCGTTGCCCGTAAGTGCCTTCATCTGCTGCCCACACCACTTGATCATGTCGGGTGGCATCGGGGCGTCGCTACCGCCAAACGAAGCGGCCGCTTCGAGAGCGGTACCAGCGCCGGCGCCGGCGCCGTTGGCATCGGGCGAGTCGCCGCCCTTGCCCTTCTTCCCTCGTTTCGCCTTCTCGGACCCGGGCTGCGCGGGCGACGAGGCGGCGGCGGCGGCGGCGGCGGCGCCCAGGACGGCGCCCTTGGTGGGCGACCCGCCCGCTCGCAGCGGCGCGCTCGCTGTTGGTGGCGCGGGCGCTCCGTAGTCCCAAAGCAAGCCATCATCCGCCGCGGCGGTGGCGGCGGCCGAGGGCGAGGGCCGACCCTGCGCCACCGCCATAAGCTCGGCGAACGACGTTGGTGCCTTGGACGGCGGCCCGGCCGCCGACACGGGCGCGGCCGGTGGCAGCCCACCGGTCGGTGCCAAGATCTGGCTGATCGAGGTCCCTGAGCCCCACGCCGAGTTGTTGGCCGCACCGGCGGCGGCGGCGGCCTGGCGGCGCTGCTCGGCGGCGGCGGCGGCCTCGGCCTCACGCTTACGACGCTCGATCTCTTCAGCAGCTTGGATCTGCGCGAGCGAGAGCGGCGCCGCCTGCTGCTGGCCCCATCCCGAGAAGGCGGGCTGCCCGGTGCCCAGTGGCGGCTGCCCCGGCTGCGGCGTGTTCATCGACTCGGCGAGGGCGGCAGCGAGCATACGCTCTTCCTCTGCGGCGAGGGCGGCCGCCGAGCGTTGGGCGGCGGACGCGGCCACGGACGCAAAGTCCTCAGCTTCCTTTTTGCCGCGCTTCTTGCGGGCACCCTTGCCCTTGCCGCCCTCGTCGTCCTCGTCGGCGCCGCCGGTGACGCCCGCGACGTCGGCATGGGAGAAGCCCGCGGGCATGGACGGTAGGTTGCCGCCCGCGCCGTCGGACCCTTCAAACCCGAGGCCGCCGAGCGCCGCGCCGAGCGCCGAAAGGAGCGGACCGCCATCGCCAGCCACTCCCTCGCGCATCCGCGCCGTCCCAAGCGCCGCTGAGCACACGCCGCGCCCGCGACCGCGCCCGCGGCCCCAGCCGGTCAGGTCGAGCGTCGTGCCGGGCAGGTCGCCCTCCGCCGGAGCGCTCGCGTCGTGCCGAGCGCTCGCGTCCGGCTGCGCCCCCGGCTGCTCCAGCACCGGCGGCCCGCCCGCCATCACCGCAGGTGAAGAACGATTGCCCTGGAGCAGCGAGAGCAGCGCCGAGCCCGGCGCTGGTTGAGGCGGGGGCACCGCCGCGCTGCCCTGGAGCAGCGAGAGCAGCGCCGAGCCAGCGTTCGCCGCGCCCGCGGGCGGGAGCATCGAGAGCATTCGCTGCTGCTGCTCGAGCGCCACCTGCCGCCGGGCCACCTCCTCCGCCTGCCGTCGAGCGAGAGCTTCGTTCTCGGCCTGCCGACGTTTCGCCTCCTCGAGTGCCACCTGACGAAACGCAAGCTCCTCGGCCTGCTGGCGGGCCAGATGCTCGCGCGCCAGATGCTCGTGACGAAACGCAAGCTCCTCGGCCTGTGCGCGCGCCATATGCTCGGCAGCCTGCCGTCGCGTCTCCGCCTCGGTCTGTGCGCGCGCCTGCTCGATCATCTGTCGGTGGCGCTCCTCCTCGGCCGCCTGTAGCTGCTGCTGCTGCCTCTGCAGCAGCAGCTGCTGCTGCTGCTGCTGCATCACCAGCATCTGCTGCTGCTGCTGCTGCTGCTGCAGCAGCAGCTTCTGCTCCGCCTCCGCGGCGGCCTGCGCGGCGGCCTGCGCGGCGGCCTGCGCGGCCGCCGCCGCGGCACGCATGGCCTCCGCCTGCTGCTGCTGCTGCGCCTGCTGCTGCGCCTGCTGCTGCGCCTGCGCCGCCGCTATCGCCGCCTTCTGCGCCGCCGCCAACTGCTCGGCCTCGAGTTGCTTCTGCGAGGCGATCAGCGCGGCTGTGCTCGTCCCAAACGGTGCCATTGGGCTGGCTGCGAGGGCCTCCTGCTCGGCGTCGTACTTGGCGCGCAAGCGCGACGCGCGCACGAACGGCGGCTCGCCCCCCCCGGCTTGCGTCAGGTCGGCCAGCGATTTGTACGCTGTATCGGACTGCTCCGCCTCGCGCATCATCAGCTGGGCAGGAAGGTAACCGGCAGAGTACCACTCGGCGATCTGCGCCTCGTCAAAGGGGCCCTGGACCGTGCCCTCGAGGTCGCGGTAGTACCAGTCCTTGGGCGGCGGAGGCGCGGGCGTCGGCGTCGCGCCCATTACAACGCCGCCGGCGGGTGCGCTGCTGCCCGGAGCGGGCAAGCCCGCGGGAAGCGCCGCTTCGGCGCCGTCCGAGTCGCGTGGGTCGCGATCCCAGGGCGCGGCAGAGCCGCCGCTGGTGCGTGCTTCGGTGCTCGAGCGCCCTTCGCGGCCCGCCCGCTCACCCTTGCCGCCCTTGCCCTTGCCGCCCTCGTCGCCGTCGCGACCCCAGGCAGCACGGTCATCGCGCTCGCCCTTGCCGCCCTTGCCCTTGCCCTTGCCGCCGCCCTCGCGGTCCTGGAAGCCGCGACCGCCCTTGCCCCCGCCCTTGCCCTCGCCCGGGTTGCCGACGATGACCGGATTGAGGCGCAGCTCGACCTCGTCCGGCTCGATGGGCAGCAGCGCGAGCGGGATGAGGTACTCGGGAGTCGTCGCATTCGGCACGTGCAGGAACTTTGATGTGAACTCGGCGTCCTTGAAGTGGCCATCCTTGTAAATCTGTAGCATCTCATCCTTGCCGTAGACGAACCCGTCCGTCTGCGCAGCGGGGGGGGGAAGCACGCAGTCAGCCAAGAGCAATGTCAGGCGAGAGTGGTTCCACGCAGAGCTCGCAGAGCAGAGGCCCCGAGCACGCGAGAGCCGCAGCCGCCTGCGAGCGGCGCCTGGCTGCTTGCAACGCTGCTGCACAGCGCAGGCGCGAGGGCGCCAAAGGAGTGGCACGGCGCAGCGTTTTGCGCGCGCGGCGCGCAGCGCAATGCGCTCGACCATGACTCTCGCGCGATGAATGGAAAGCGTCCTCGACGAAACTGTGCTCGCCATGGCGCCTCAAAACACAAGCCATCGAATTGGCGGTTGTCTCGGTTGATGAACCGCAATCACCAACCTGGCGACCAAGTTTCCCCATTGACAATAGAACAGTATTCATACACATTTCATACATGGACATGCGCGGTTTTCGGCTCCTCGTCACCGCGCTGCTGCTCACCACCGCTGTGGTGCTTGTCACGGCCTCGTTCGATCACTGGAGTACGTGGTCGAGGCATGCGCTCGATCTGGCCGCGCGCCGCGCTGCGGAAACGCCAATGACGGCCGCGGTTGCTCTCGTTTTCTTCATCGCCATCTGGATCATGTGCCTCATCCCGTCGACGCCCATTGAGCTCGTGATCATGATTGCCTACGGTCTCGTGGGCGGCTTCGCGCTCGTCTACACGGGCAAGGTCCTCGGCTGCTTAGCCTCGTATGCTCTTGGCCGCAGCCTCCTCGGCCGCCGTAGGCTCCCACTTTGGCTTGAGCAGCATCAGCTGCTGCGCGCGATGCGGCTCACGGTCACGCAGGCGCCGTGGCGCATCTGCTTCCTGAGCCGCGCAGCCTACATCCCAATCGCCTTGAAAAACTACGGTCTGGCCGCGCTCGCGGCGCCGCCGCTCCCCTTCGCGGTGGCGCTGTGCGTCGTCGAGGTGTACAACACGGGCACGCTCGCACTCGTGGGCGTGAGCGTGCATCGCGTGAGCGTGGCGGTCGGTGGCGCCGAAGCTGGGAGCAGCTCGTTGCGATGGTCGACCATCGGCCCGCTCGTCGCCGTGAGCGCCCTCGTCGCTCTGGGCGTCTACCTTGCCGCTGCCACGCGACGGGCGCTCGACGCGCTGAACCGCGAGGGGTCCTCCGAGGAGGACGAGGACGAAGTCGGATCAACTGCCGCAGCAGCAACGGCGGCGGACTCAGTGGCTCTCAGGGGGTCTCCCGTGCAGACTGCCGCCGATCGACGAGGCTTGCTCACGCCCTCGCCGACGGGCTCCACGACATCGTACACAAACGACCACGAGGTGGTGCCGTACGGCGCCAAGAGGAGGTCGATGTCGCCGCATCCGCAAGGGGGGGAGGCGGCGCGCGATTTATTGTGACTCTTATCAGTTTGATCTTGAAAGAGTCCAGCGAAGAGCTCGTACCCCACACTTGACTTGACTTGACTTGACTTCACCTCTGGAATCCCAGGGAATTGGGGAGCGACCAACGCGGAGCTGCTGCAGTGCTGGCCCCACAAGGATGGGGAGGAAACGCAGCTCGTTGCTGCAGGCGCTGGCCGAGCTCAACGCCCGCATCCCCAACCTCGACGCGCTGCGTCGACCCGGGTTCAAGGGCTCGGAGGTGCGCGGACCAAGCGGCAAATTGTATGCCGGCGTGCTCGGATGCTTACCTGGCTTGCCCATTTGGCGCGAGCCGAGACGCAGCGCTATCCTGATGGTAGAGTCCAAGTGGTTCGACCCGATCATCCTGGTCACTATTTTGGTGAATTGCTGCACGATGGCATCTGAGTCGCCACTTGATCCGGAGGGCACAGAAAAGGAAGCCATCCTTGGCGTGTTCGAGTGGGTCTTCCTTATCATCTTTACTCTCGAGCTCCTGAGTAAGGTGCTCGCCTACTCTTTTATTTGGCACCGTGAGGCCTACCTGCGCGACCCGTGGTGCCAGCTCGACTTCCTCGTCGTCTCGCTCGCGTGGTTGCCCATCCTGTTCCCGTCGATGGGTAATTACTCGGTGCTACGAGCGTTCCGCGCACTGCGACCGCTGCGCGCACTCAAGCGCGTGCCAGGCATGCCCCTGCTCGTACAGTGGATCCTGTCGGTGCTCCCCAAGATGGGCAACGTTTTGGGGCTGGGTGGCTTCGTCTTCCTCGTCTTCGGCATCGTGGGCATGGAGCTCTTCAAAGGGTCACTGCACTACCGGTGCGCTCTGCCCGGCTTCGAGGAGACGCCTGGGCACCCGGTCAGCGATGTGCGTCGCCGGTTGCTTGAGGCGCGCGTGGCTGCCGATGCTGGTGTCAGCGACATTGACCAAACGGCTTGGGACAGCGGCATCCCGTGCAACCCGCACCTCGACCACGCGCAGCAGTGCCCGAATGGGTCGGCGTGCGCCTACTTCGACATGGATCCGAATCACGGGCTGACCTCGTTCGACTCGGTCGCCATCTTCTTCATCACCTTCTTCCAATCGATCACGTGCGACTTCTGGGCGACGTCCATGTACTCTCTCATGGCTGCGTTCAGTCCATTGGTGTGGATGTACTTCGTCCTGATCATCATGGTCGTTGGCTTCTTCGTAATCAACCTCTTCCTGGCGGTCATCTTCCTCGAATACTCCGACACGCGGGCGCAGTTGAAGCTCGAGAGGAGCACCGCGACTTCTGCTCGATCCTCTTGCTCCGCGCGCACGCAGAGCTCCTCGCGCTCCACCGATGCTCTCGGCGCCGATGGCAGCGAGGAGACTTCTTCCGATTCGGTCCTCGGCGGCCACGGCCAGAGGGCTGGCAACGACGAGCGAGCAACGCTGCTCGCGGGCGAGTCCGCGCTCTCAGACGGCACGACTAAGCCACCTCGCAGCTTCTCGGACGCCTGTGCTGACTGCTCGCCGGATGGGCTGTGCCGTCGCCCATTCAGGGTGATCGCGAACGCAGAGTGGCTCAACCACACCTCGACGGCGCTAGTGCTGGTCAACATGGTGTTGATGTGCATGGCCTATGAGGGCATGAGCGAAGAGTATGCTGCGGATCTGGAAAGTGCAGCCACCGTCATCACGTGGTGCTTCATCATCGAGATGGGCATCAAGCTGATTGGGCTGGGTTGTGCGGCCTATTGGGCCGATGGCTGGAACTGCCTCGACGGCACGATTGTCATCCTCAGCATCATCGAGATGCTTGTCACGTGGCTCGCAACCGCGAGCGGTGCCAATGTGTCCGCCTTTCGGGTGCTACGAATGCTGAGAATGCTTCGCGTGCTTCGCGTGCTGCGCCTCATGCGCAGCTGGAAAGGCCTGTACAAGATTGTCATCACATTCATCCGAGCGATTCCCCAGATGAACAACCTCGTGGTGCTCATGGTGCTCACGATGTTCATGTTCGCGCTGCTTGGCATGCAGCTCCTTGGCGGCCTCTATACCCCGAAGACGGGCTACTCGCTCGAACCTTGCCCCGGTGGGCTGTGCGCCGACGAGTCGCTCGAGGAGAAGCCCTACTATCATTTTGACTATTGTGGGCCGGCGATGATTACCATTTTCATCTTGCTAACAGGCGAGTGGTTTGAGGCGCTGGAGCCGGCCGCGGCCATCCTGGGCGCACCCGTATCGCTCTTCTTCATCTTCGTGGTGATGCTCGGCAAGTTCCTTCTCTTGAATCTCCTCATAGCGGTGATCTTGAATGAGTTTGCCGAGGAGTCGTCCTCGCCACTGTCATCGCTCGCGAGCACGTCGCGCGACAGGTTGACGAACCGGGCGACGGAGAGTGCTAGAAATCCTTCCGACACGAGCCGTTACGCGGAGGAGGGTGAGCACGCGAGCCACGACGCGGACGCCGGTGACCACAACCGCAAGGCTCTGCTCGGTAGCAAAGCTGCCGCTGACGCCGACCCACCGTGGCCCGAGGAGCACTCGCTCTGCTGCTTTGGGCCACACCACCCGCTCCGATGCTTCTGCCGTGACCTCATCGCCAAGCCGCAGTTCGATCAGGTGATCATCGCCGCCATCATCGTCTCGTCGATCTGCCTCGCACTCGACTCGCCGCGCCTCGACCCTGAGTCCGATCTGGCGCACACGTTGCAGAAGATGGACATCTTCTTCACGGGCCTCTTCTTCGGCGAGATGATGACCAAGGTGATTACGTTTGGCTTCCTCTTTACCAAGGACGCCTACCTCAAGTCCCCGTGGAACCAGCTCGACTTTTGTATCGTGATGATCTCGTTGATCCTGCTGCTCGCCGAGTCGATACCGCAGCTGCAGCCGCTGCGCGTCCTGCGAATCACTCGCGTGCTGCGCCCGCTGCGTCTCATCTCGCGTAACGCTGGAATGAGGCTCATCATCACCTCCCTCTTCAAGGCCATGCCTGCCGTCGGCAACGTGTTCGGCGTCATCTTCGTCCTTCAGTTCGTCTTCTCTGTCGTCGGTATGCAGCTCTTCAGCGGCTCCTTTGGAAGCTGTAACGACCCCACCATCCTCACACGGCTCGAGTGCGACGACAACTACGTACCGCCACTGGCTCGAGCGCCCCCTCTCGAGGCGAATTTGCCGACAGCGGCGGTATTGGCGCGCCGCGAGCTGCACGGGCATGCGCCCATCAGCGATGGCGGCTGGGAGGGAGCTGGCAGCGGCGCACTGCGTTGGTCAAACCCTCCGAGGGGCTCCTTCGACGACTTTGGGCAGTCCATGCTCGTGCTTTATGTCATGAGCTCCGGCGACTCGTGGGAGAAGCCGATGTGGATCATGATGGGCGCGTCGGGCTCGGGCCACGCGGCAGTGCGCAACGACTTCTCGGCCGCGTCGGTCTTTGCGCTCGTGTGGATGTGTATGAGCTACATCTTTGCCATCAATCTCTTTGTGGGCGTCGTCGTGGATAACTTCAGGCGCATCCAGCAGCAGGAGAGCGGCAGCGCAACCATGACCAACGAGCAGCAGCAGTGGGCGGCCACTATGAAGGCTCTTGCGAACGCGCTGCCCGTCAAAGCGCAAGTCCCTCCCAAGGGCTACGTGCGTCGCATCTGCTACCATGTGATCACCAGTCAGATTTTTGACAGCTTCATCACCACTGCGATCATCGCCAACATCGGCGTGATGGCGTGCGACTTTTGGGGCATCGAGCAGGACGAGCAGCTGTTCGGCTATTATAATACGGCGATGCAGTCATTCTCGTACATCTACTACATCGAGTGCATCCTCAAGATGACTGCGATGGGTACTGACAACTACTTTGCCGATAACTGGTGCCGCTTCGACTTCTTCTTGGTGTGCACCTCGTTGCTCGACCAGTTCGCGTCCCAGCTGCTCGCCCAGTACTTTCCACTGCCGCCGATGCTGCTGCGTGTCTTGCGCGTGCTGCGCATTCTACGCATCCTGCGCCTGCTCAAGGGTGCGCGCGAGCTTCGCAACCTCATAGTGACGATGGTGCTCTCCTTCCCGGCGCTGTTCAACGTGGGCTCGCTGCTCTGTCTGATTCTCTTCATCTACGCCGTCCTCGGGGTCAACCTCTTCACCTTCGTCTCTCACCACGGCGTACAGGGCGGCATCACCAGCTTCCGCAATCTCGACACGTTCAACTCGGCCTTCCTCGTCCTCTTCCAGTGCATGACGGGCGACGACTGGTCAAGCATCATGGCCGACGCGATGCAGAACGAGGAAAGCGGCACTTGCACGCAGGCCGCGGGTGACTGTGGCTCGACCGTGGCCGTGCCATACTTCATCTCTTACCAAGTCCTGAGCAGCTTCATATTCCTCAATCTTGTGGTGGCCGTCATCATCGAGAACTTTGCGACTCTCCACCACACCAGCAGCGATCTCGCCTCGGCATCCGACCTCGAGATGTTCAGCGAGGCGTGGGCGCAGTACGACCCGGACGCGACCAATTTCATGAAGATGGAAGACGTGCCAAAGTTGATTTTCCAGCTGCCGCGTCCCCTCGGCGTCAAGGGCAAGACTTTCAAACAGGCCTCGACTCTCTGCCTCTCGCTCAAGGTGCCCCAGCTCAATGGGCGAGTGGCCTTCCGCGACCTACTCAGGGAGATCATCCAGAGCAACTACTACAAATCCGGTGCGGACCTTGACCTATTCAAGGAGGTAGTGCCGGGTGTGGTCATTCCGCCGCTCATGGTGACTTTGTCGCCCGGAAACGCTGATGAGCCCGAGGATTTGAATGAGATCATTGCTATGAAGATTATCGAGCAGGACCATGTGAGGAGTGCGATTGAAAGAATGCGTCGACGCGCGATCCGGAGGCTCCATGGGCATAGCACCACAAATGGAGGCAAGACCGTACCTGCCGCGCCGCCTGAGCGAATCGAGGCGTACAAGGCAGCAAAAGCAGCTCAAAGAGCGTCGCCGGTTCCGCCGCCGCCAAAGGCACCGCCGCCGCCCAGTCTTGCTCCCGCCCCGTTGCCGCCACCCGAAGTCTCGACCCAAGTCTCGGTGGCCTCGTCAAAGAAGCCTGCGAGGCCACCCAGAGTCGCCAGCCTCCCTCACGGCCCTATACGTCCAGACAGGTCGGCAGGGCCGCCGGTGGCTAGCGAGGGGAAGCCGTGCAAAGCCCACATGATTGTCAATTGCCGGCTGTGTGCGGCGTCGCTCTGCAGCGACAAGAGGCGCCGCTCTGCAGCGAGCTCGCCAACGAAACTCCCCTTCGAAACACGCCCGCCCAAGCCCGTATTCGTCAATCCCATCCAGCTTCTGGATGGCGCCGTGGCCGTGCCTCAGCCATCCAACCGCACACATTCGGTTACTGGTAGACGCGATCTCCCGACAAGCCCAACACGGCGTGATGACCCTGCGAGCCCCGACGCCAATGATGGCTCGATCGTCACCACCGTACAGCTCCAGGACGGCAGTACGGTCACGTCGCATGGGGCGATGCTCGTCACCTCGCATGGGGTGACCCACTGGGCGCCGCAAACTGATGCGACGCCGGCGCCGCAAAACGAAGAGCGGGTCACAAAGCGGCGACCTCGCCCTGTTGAGAGCTGCAGCACTGAGGCACGCGCTTGCGAGAGCGATCTGCGGGCCAAAGGGCGTGGGGGCTGTGGGAGACCTCTCACCAACGGCAAGGATGGCTCGTCGCTCTCGTTTCGCGAGCGGCTTCGCGAAGACTCTCGCCAGTGGCGACTACCGCCAGCGGGTGCTACCACGGATAGTGTCTCGGCCCGCGAAAGTACGGCCTTTGAACGGCGGTTGGCCTGCAGTACGCACGCTGGTGAACGGACGTACGAGATACCGCGCGGCCGCTTACCGCCTCCGGACGACCCGAACCGCTGGCCTGCATGCTGTGAGGCGAAGCGTCAGGAGCGTCTCCTCTCGTACCCGAAGCAATGGGTGCACGACGAGCCGTTCTCAGCGCGAGGAGGCTCTGGTGCTGCTCACCCGCCGCCGATGCCGCCGCTACGGGCGTACCCGGCCGTGCGTATGCGAGAGCAGGAGAAGTCGCAATTGTGGCGCGTGCCTTCAAGCCGCGCGACACAGCAATCCGAGGCTTATGATCGTCGCGCATTCGCGGACCGCTGGTAGTGCGGAGAACGAACACTGACACGGAGAACGCAACACGCGGGCTTCACGCACTGACAATGCCTCGATGCGCTAGTGCACGGGGTCGAGAATGCTCCTTAGGAGTAGAGAGAGAGAGAGAGTTAACTTGCATGTACTGAGCGTACTCTTACTGCCCTGGTAGGTTCGTTGACGGAGCGGTGGAGAGCACGCGCGTGCGTGTCTAAGCGGAGAGAGCATAGAGAGAGCAGAGACCGTTAGGACCTTCGGTAGGAGAGCGCCGGGCAAGTCAGCCAGCTGCTTTGTATTTTTCATGACGAAATTCGCGCGTCAAGTTATAAGTTCGGAGTACGGAGACGAGAGGCAGAGGGAGAGACGGTCCGACCCGGAGGGACCGGGTCATACGCGCACGGCCGGGTGCGCGTGCGTTGCGCGGTTTAGAGAGCGGAGTACCCGCCTGTCGCGTCGTGGTTCGGGACGGAGCGGCCTAGATCGGATGTTATAACAACCTGTTTAGAGTGCACACATGTTCACATGGATACGGCACAAAAACAACTCCTCTCTGTGATGAGCGCCATGCTGGCCATTGTCACCCACTCGTCCTTCGCGGGATTGTACTGCTCGACGGAGCTGAGCAGGCTTAGGCCGCCAGAGCCGCCCATCACATACAGCTTGCCATCAGACACCGCCGCCGCCAGAGCGCATCGTGCCATGGACATCGGTGCAGCTGCCTCCCAGGCATTCTTCGCCGGATCGTATCGCTCGACGGAGCTAAGCGGGTGTTGGCCGTCATGGCCGCCCATCACATACAGCTTGCCATCAACCACCGCCGCCGCCGAAGCGTATCGTGCCGTGGACATCGGTGTGACTGCCTCCCAGGCATTCTTCGCCGGATCGTACCGCTCGACGGAGCTGAGTCCACCATCAGCATCAGAGCCGCCCATCACATACAGCTTGCCATCAACCACCGCCGCATCCAAATCACGTCGTGCCGTGGACATTGGTGCGACTGCCTCCCAGGCATTCTTCGCCGGATCGTACCGCTCGACGGAGCTGTGCGCGTCGTTTTGGTCGTCATAGCCGCCCATCACATACAGCTTGCCATCAACCACCGCCGCCGCCGAACAGTATCGTGCCGTGGACGTCGGTGCGACTGCCTCCCAGGCATTCTTCGCCGGATCGTACCGCTCAACGGAGCTGAGCGACTCATAATCTGTACCATGGCCGCCCATCACATACAGCTTGCCATCGACCACCGCCGCCGCCAAATCGTCTCGTGCCGTAGACATCGGCGCCATCGCCTCCCACACATTTGCCATTGAGTCGTACCGGAAAAAGGTGGCCAACGGACCACTGCCATCGTCGTACCCGCCCACAATGTAGAGCTTCTCAAAGTTCATACGACGACGCGCCGAGTCGCCATGCAGTGCGCCAAGCAAGGACTTAATAAGCATCTGCATGCCAGCAAACGTCCTCAGCAGCGGCTCGTTGTGCACCGTCTCTTGCACAAACTCGCGACTCAGCAGCGGAAAGCGCACCAGCCGAAGCAGTGCCAGCGCGTCGTCCTCGGCGGG
>Ga0210247_100156_pt1 | contig 59136 bp, 51 predicted proteins | sample ChrtobMetP3_16mM_FD_155449 | JGI IMG/M metagenome (GOLD analysis project Ga0210247, IMG submission 155449) | Chrysochromulina tobin associated microbial communities from unialgal haptophyte culture, Seattle, Washington, United States - P3_16mM | ecosystem: Host-associated > Algae > Haptophytes >... | reverse complement strand
GGGGGGGGGGGGGGGGGGGGGGGGGGGGGGGGGGGGGGGGGGGGGGGGGGGGGGGGGGGGAGGGGGGGGGGGGGGGGGGGGTAGCGACGGCGGGGTCGTGGGGGATGGCGGCAGAGACGGAGGAGGTGACGGTGGCCGCGAGGGAGGTGGCGGAGTTGGCGGCGGCGATGGCGGCGGCGGTACTGGTGGAGGTGGCGACGGTGGTGGCACAGGTGGTGGATATGGCGGTGGCGAGGGTGGTGGCGGATGGGGCGGTGGCGGCGATGGCGGTGGCAACGGTGGCAACGGTGGCGCAGATGGCGGCGGTGGCGAAGGCGGCGGAAGCGTGGGCGGTGGTGGTAAGAGTGGTGACGGCGGCGGTATTCTGGGTGGAGGCGAGACAGCCGCGCACCTCAGCAGCAGCAGCAATCGTAGCACGCCCAACGGACCCGAACGGCCCAATGACGGCCAGAGGCCGGTGGACCTTCGGCCGCCTGGCACCTTGACGAGTACCCTGGGTAGCATTGCAGCAGCCTTCACACCGAAGCCTCTGTGAATGGAGCGGGCGGAAAACAGTTTGTGTGAAATTCACACCGGCGGCGTGTGCACCTTGAGGTGAGGCCATGTCGTCGCTTGTAATTCACCTCATCGTCAAAGCCATTTGCTCGCTCGCTTTTTCTCGCGCGCTCGCTCGCTTCTCGCCGCGCGCCGCTTATGGCGAAGCTCTACCACCAAACCGACGCTGAGACGGCCGAAATCATCCTTCGCACGCAGCAGATGAAGCCAGGAATTGGTGGGCTCGCTGGGGGTGGCATCTACTTTGCCACGACTCCAGAGCTCACGGGCCACAAGGCGCACAAGAACGGCGTGATCCTGGAGGCGACGGTTTCCCTCGGTAAGGTCCTTACCCTTGATGCCACCGGGGACCCTGACATGACGCTGCAGAAGCTCAAGTCCATGGGCTTTGATTCCGTCTGCATCGCCCGGGCGGTTTCGAGCGGCCAGGAGTACGTCGTGTACGACCCGGAGCAGGTGCTGAGCATCGTCCGCGCGATGGACAGCCCGATTTCGAGGCTCGTCGACTCTGCACGCGACGAGGTCGGGAGCCTGTTCTGTGTCAAGCCCAAGCGCGTCGTGGAGAGCGAGGGTGTGCCGGGGAACCCGTCTGCCTCCGAGCCCTCGCCGCAGCCCCCGGCGAGCCCGGCCAAGCCCAAGCCGCAGCCCACGCCGCAGCCACCACCAAAGGCGCCCGCGATGGCGGCACGGGAACCGCAGCCGCCACCGTCGCAGCCGCCGGTCGCACCCTTGGCCACGAAGCGCAGATTGTGGTGGGGATCAAGGCTGACTGCCCCTCTCATCAGGTGGAGAAAGGAGAAGGCCCTGAAGGATGCGCTGGCCTCGGGCCGGACGCTGAAGCAGCTGCGAGCCAGGGTTTCGTTGAGGGGCTCAAGGCGGTGGGGATTATATGCGCCGAGGCCAAGGCCGCGGGCTATACTTTAGAAGAGGTCAAGCGAGCTGGCTATACGGCACGCGAGGCCAAGGCCGCCGGGTTCGAGATCAAGGCGGGCGGCTACACGTGCGCCGAGATCAAGGCGGCGGGGCTCACATGCGCCGAGGCCAAGAGCGCAGGCTATGGGGTGGAGGAGGTCCAGCGAGGTGGCTATACGGCACGTGAGGCCAAGGACGTCGGGTACGAGATCAGGGCGGGCTACACGTGCGCCGAGGTCAAGGCGGCGGGGCTCACATGCGCCGAGGCCAAGAGCGCTGGCTATACTTTGGAGGAGGTCAAGCGAGCTAACTATGTCGAGGGCCTCAAGGAGGCAGGCTTTCAGCTGGAGGACGTCATGGAGGCGGGGTACGCGTTACCTGAGATCCTGCGCGGCGGCTTTACCAAGGCGGACGCTGTCCATGCTGGGTACGCGGTGGCGCAGCTCCAGGTCGCGCTGAAGGCGGCCAGGGCGGCGGGCTATGCATGCAAGGACGCGAGGGCGGCTGGCATGCTTTCGACCTGCAAGGACGCGAAGGAGGCTGGGTTCACCTGCAAGGACGCGAAGGAGGCTCGGTTCACCTGCAAGGACGCGAGGGAGGCTGGTATGCTGTCAACCTGCAAGGACGCGAAGGAGGCTGGGTTCACCTGCAAGGACGCGAAGGAGGCTGGGTTCACCTGCAAGGACGCGAGGGCGGCTGGCATGCTTTCGACCTGCAAGGACGCGAAGGAGGCTGGGTTCACCTGCAAGGGCGCGAAGGAGGCTGGGTTCACCTGCAAGGACGCGAAGGAGGCTGGGTTCACCTGCAAGGACGCGAGGGCGGCTGGCATGCTTTCGACCTGCAAGGACGCGAAGGAGGCTGGGTTCACCTGCAAGGACGCGAGGGAGGCTGGGTTCACCTGCAAGGACGCGAGGGAGGCTGGTATGCTGTCAACCTGCAAGGACGCGAAGGAGGCTGGGTTCACCTGCAAGGACGCGAGGGCGGCTGGCATGCTTTCGACCTGCAAGGACGCGAAGGAGGCTGGGTTCACCTGCAAGGGCGCGAAGGAGGCTGGGTTCACCTGCAAGGACGCGAGGGAGGCTGGTATGCTGTCAACTTTCAAGGACGTGAAGGAGGCTGGGTTCACCTGCAAGGACGCGAGGGAGGCTGGGTTCATGCCGAGGGAGTGCGCGCAGGCCGGCTTCACCTACGAAGAGGGCAGGGCGGCTGGTTTTCCTTCGCGTCCCCCTTCCAGTATTACTTATGGCGCTTATTATGACTGGGTGGGTTATTTTTTTGTTTTGTAAGTCCCCCTCCTAGAATTCGTACCCAGGTTGCCCCTTGCCACCGCGCCCCCCTCCGCCTGGCGAGCATCGCCGCGGCGGCCACACCGTGCCGCCGCGCGTGCGGCCCGCCCATTTCAAGTACTTCCCCTTAACCACTCTTCCCTCTCCCCCGTATGCGCAGGTAATTTTGACTGGGTTGCGAATCATCTTTAAAAAGCTTGGTTGATAAACGTAGTGCCGCCCACACCATGCCGCGACGACCCCAGATAGCAGCCACCATACCAAGGGCGCGCCGGCCACCTACACCAGCCGACGTGGAGCCGCCTTCCAGCCGAGATGCAGGGAGGGGAGATGGGAGTGATTGCCGCAGATGTGCACAGGGGTTCCTCGTGCTGTAAGCCCTCCGAGAATCGAACTCAGATAGACCCTCGCCGCGCGCGCGCCCACATCGCCCTCCCGCGCGCCCCCCCATCCTCCGCCCGGCGAGGCGGCCGCGTCGTGCCGCCACGCCGTGCGGCCCACGCCCTGCGTGCGGCCCGGCGCCGGCGTGGCGAGCCCGCGCTGCCGCGACTCTCACGCCCGCTCGTGCGCGTGGCGTCCTCGCGTGTGGCGGCGCAGGTCCGGTCTGAGTGTGGGAAGGGAAGGAGTTGCGCGGATGGCGCCATGCCATGGGCCCCCCCCGGGAGTCTTTACCTGCATCTGTGCCGTGTGGAGCAAGGGTGGCAGCCGCCGCGCTCAGGCGGCCGCCGACGCTGGCCCAGATGGTGCAGGTGACGACGGCTGACGACAGCATATAAGAGTATAATATGAGAGCGATGAGCCATCAGCCAATACGATAACATGACAGAGCGATTGAGCCAATAACATGAAAGAGCATCGCATCGTCGGGACCGACGAAGAATGCTTGGAGTGCCGGGTCACCCGAGATAGACCGTATACCTGTACTTCTGCGCTGTGGGTATCTCTGTCGTCTGTGTGCCCGTCGTCACTTCGCTAGTTCGCTGTCTGTGTGCGGGGTCCGGAAATAGCGAAAACAAAACGGCCTTGGCGTCACAGGTCGGGACTATTTTTCCGCGATCATTGTCAATCTTATCTCTCAACACTCAACTGAACGGGTACTAGGGCCGTAACCCCGTATTCTAACCACACCCGTCGAAGCCATGATTAGCGGTGCGCGGAGTGGCGCCCATTCCAGAGGCAACGCCGCTCACGACGAAGGACAGCACCCGCCCGCCGTCTGCCGACTTCTCTTCTCAGCTCACTTCCAGCGCTCCGATGCCGGCTGAGTGCACCTCTGACTGTGCCTGATTGCAGCTCACTTCCAGCGCTCCGATGCCGGCTGAGTGCACCTCTGATTGCGCCTGATTGCAGCTCACTTCCAGCGCTCCGATGCCGCCTGAGTGGCGGCCGCCTGGCCGCGCTGGATCAGATACTCCTTGAGCAGAGAGGAGTTGGCCGGGGTGCTGGGTAGCGGCGGGGCGCCCCCCTCCCGCGCCTCCCTCGATCTGGAGAGCTCCGTGGGGGCGCCGAGCTGGGCGCCGCCCTGGATCACGAGGGTGTGTGCATCGGGCGGGGGCCCAAAGGACGGGTGCGTCGCAGGCTGTCCACTCAGCTCGGCGGCCTTTCGGAACGGGTTGCCCCTGTGCACCCGCCCAGTGAACGCATGCCCTCCGGTGCCATTCGTGCCATTCGTGCCCGAGCGCGCCCCACCCGTCCCACCCGCCACACCCGCCGCACCCGCCGTACTCGGACGGACGCGAGCTGGAGCCGTGCTGGGCGCCGAGCGGCTCAGGGGACGGCTCAGAGGTTCGACACTCAGCAGCTCGCCGAGATTGGCATCGAGATTCGTGTCGAGATTCTCGTCGCTCAGCAGCATGCCGCCGACGCCGCCGGCCGCGGTCGGTGCGCCAACCGGCGTGCAACCACGCGCCGTCGTGAGCGCATACGAGCCCGCGGTCGAGCGTTGTCTTGGGCGCGGCAACGGCTCGTCGGGATGGTGGCGGCGGCGTGGGGCCGTCGCGGCCGTCGCCCAACATGGCGCGGGTACCTCGGCCGGCGGCGGCTCTGGAGGCGGGTAGAGGGCTTGCTGCGAATACGCTTGCTGCTTGTACGCTTGCTGCGCGTAATACGTCTGCACGGCTGGCGAGGAGAGCGCCTGCTGCGAGTCAGGGTACATCAGGTGCTGTCCGTGGTACATCGGGTGCAGTCCGGGGTGCGTTGGCTGCGGCGGTGAGCAGCCGGCGTACCCCTGCGCGTCGCCCAACACAGCGCGCGCGTGCGCCTCAGCCTCTGGCGACGTGTGCTCGTCGGTCCAGTGAGGCTGCGCTGTGTTGGGCGCGTGGCTGAGCGAGGGCATGGGCGAAGGCGTGGGCAGCGCTGTGTTGGGCAACGGCTGCGCTCCGGCGACGCCGAGCTCATCGGCAGATGGCATCTCCCGCGATCTCGCGTGCTCCAACGGCCGATCGTACCGCGGTCGAGCGCCGTCCCGAGCGCCGTCCCTGCCGAGCGAGGCGCCGTACCGAGCACCACCCCCGCCCACGACGGTCGAGCGCTCCGGCTCGGCAGGGTCGGCGCTCGTTACGGCGCCCACGCTCGGTACGGCGCTCAGCCCGCCGATGCGTAGGCAGGCGCACGCGTGCCTCGCCGCCTCGACGGCCTCATGCAGGGCCTCGTTCTCGCTCTGCAGCCGCTCGAGCCGCTTCTCATCCTCCTCGGCCAGCCGACCGCTCCCCTCCGCATCGGCCGGGTGGACGCCGTCCCGAGCATCAGCGCCGTCCCGAGCACCAGCGCCGTCCCGAGCGTGTAGCACGATCGCTGCGCCGGCGCTGACCGACTCGCTGTGCACGAGCGTCCTCTCAGACAAGGCCATCGCCTCCTCCGCCGTCGCCATGGCCTTCGACGCCGTCGCCATCGCGTCGCCGGCGCCCGCCTCCCCCTGTGGAAACGGCGCCTCCCCCTGTGGAAACGGCCACGGACGCACTGCGTCAGCCTCCGCGGCGGCAGCGAGCCCGGCCCGCACCGCCGCGGCCGCCTCCATTTTGGCACGCACGCTCGAGCCCGCGCTGTGAAGCATCTTGTTCACACGCTCCATGGCCTGGGCCTTGGTCCGGTGCCTGAGGAGCTCGCCTGTCTGCGACGAGAGCTTGTCGCGTCAGATGCAATCCAGTGGCAATCAGATGTAATCAAGGGGCCATCAGTGGCCCTCACCTGCTTCGATAGCTTGTCGCGCAGCTCGTTGCGCTCGCGCTCGAGGGCAGCGTTCTTAGCCGCCAAGGCCGCGAGGCCATCGCTCAGCCCTCGCATCTCGCCCATCGCGAGATCGCGCCGGCGCTCGTATGCGGCGGCCTCGCGCCGCCACGGGCGCCCCGCCTCCTTGGCCCAGCTGGTGCTCACGCCGAGCACAATCACGAGCACCTGCTTCATCCGATGCAATCCAGTGGCAATCAGATTTAATCCAGTGGCAATCCGATGCAATCAAGTGGCCGAGCACAATCACGAGCACCTGCTTCAAGAGCGTTCATCAGATGCAATCCAGTGGCAATCAGATGCAATCATGTGGCCATCAGATGCAATCAAGTGGACGAGCACCTCGCCAGCGTCCATCGCGGGGAAGCTGCTGCCACCGCCGGCGCCGTCCTGGGCGCTCTCGACGCTGGTCAGGTAGGTGCGCCTGAGGTCGAGCGCGCACACGGGTGGGAAGACCGCATCGGCGCGGCTCTCGTACTGCGACAACCACGAGATGTCGGCCGCCCGGTCGACGGCGCTTTGCTCGAGCTGCAGCACGGTCTGCGCGCCCGCGACGACGCTCGCAAAGCTCATCGCATGCTGCCGACTGCTGGTGCAGGCAAGCACGCCCCACTCGACGCCCGCGACGGCGCCCGCCAACGCGGCACCTCCGCTGCCGCTGCTCGTCAACGGGGCGGCGGTGGCGCCGCCGCTCACCGGCAAGGGCGTCGTGCCGGGCGTGACGAGGGGATGGGACGGTGCCGCGCTGTGTTGGGCGGCGCCTGGCGTCGGCAGGCCAGCGGCAGGCGGCGCGCGGTACAAGGGTGTCGAGGCCTCCGCGATGCGCCCGAGTTTGCCCAGGCACGCCGCGAGCGTGTGCAGCGTCGCCGGGTACGCGTTCGCGCGGTTGGTGACCTCAAACGCGCGCGCGAGCTCAGCGGCCGCGCGGCCGAAGCGCGCGGCCGCATACTCGCCCAAGACGGCGCGTCGCTCGTCGGCGGGCAGCTTGGCGAGGCGCGCCGTGCCGAGCGCGCGCAGCGCCACGTTGTACTTGGCCTGCAGATGCAATCAGATGCAGTCAGGTGCAGTCAGATGCAGTCAGATGCAATCAGATGCAATCAGCTGCAGTCAGATGCAGTCAGCTGCACTCAGAGGCACTCAGAGGCACTCAGATGCACTCAGAGGCACTCAGCTGCATTCAGATGCAATCATCTGCACTCAGCTGCACTCAGCTGCACTCAGACGCAAAAAGCTGCACTCAGAGGCAATCAGCTGCACTCAGTGGCACCTCGCCGCACGGTCCTGTGAAGAGGCGCGCCGCTGTGAACTCTGCGTCGCTCAGGTTGGACTCGCCGAGTTTTCGTAACCGCACGCCCACGCGCTTGCGCCCCGCGACGAAGCGCTCAGCACGGCGCGCGAGCGGTTCGCGCGGGAGCCACGCGCCCTTGGGGGCGTGCCCCGTCGCCTGATGAGGGAGGTCATCAGTGGTCATCAGAGGTCATCAGGGGTCATCATCATCATTGGGGGCGTGCCCCGTCGCCTGATCGATGGTGGCGGTGGTCATCAGTGGTCATCAGTGGTCATCAGTGGTCATCAGTGGTCATCAGTGGTCATCAGTGGCCATCAGTGGTCATCAGTGGTCATCAGTGGCCATCAGTGGTCCTCAGTGGTCATCAGTGGTCATCAGTGGTCATCAGTGGCCACACGCCTGATCAATGGTGGCGATGGGTCGGTACGTCTCCGTCGGCCAAGCTCCCGGCATCAGGCCCAGGCGCTCGCGCGCCGTGTCGAGCGCCTCGCGGTCCGCCTCCGTCGCGCCTCCGTCGATGCCCCCCTCCATGGTCGGGTCCACCACGAACCACCACTCCACACACGAGGTCGTGTGCACGCCATACGTGCCCGCGAACACGAGATGCGCATCTGGCCCGCTCGTGTGTTCATGCCGCATCGCCTCGAGGGTCAATACGCCTTCCTCGAGGCCTCCTACGAGCCCGTGGAGCCCGCTGAAAAAGTCCGACGGCCCACCGAGCACTGAGGCACGCCCGAGGCGCTCGAAGCTCTCCGCCTCAAACTCGCGCGCTGGAACGAAGCGCTTGCGGGGGCGCGCGCGCGTCAGATGGGACTGTGGAGGCGCCGTGCCGGGCTCGGCCGTTGAGCCGCTGACCTCTTCGGCCACAGACTGCTGTGAAGGCTGCTGTGAAGGCTGGTGTGAAGGCTGCTGTGAAGACGGCTCCGAGATCGGCTCCGTGGGCTCCTCAGCCGACGAGGCCTCGGCCGCCCCGGCGCCCGGCACGGCGCCCGGCACGGCGCCCGGCACGGCGCCCGGCACGGCGCGTTGGCGCGCCGCTCGTTCCGCCAGAGCGTGTGCGCGCGCCTCGGCCTGCCCATGCAGCAGCTGGGCGCGTGCCACCACGCGCTGCGCCACCAGCCCGAGCAGGTCGTCGCCTGCGCCTCCCTCGGTGAGCATGCTCTTGACGAGCGCGCGCGCCGTGCTGAGCGCCCCCTCGTGCGCGAGCGCGCCGCCGCCGCTTGCGAGCGCGCCGCCGCCGCTTGCGAGCGCGCCGCTGCCGCTTGCGAGCGCGCCGAGTTCTCTCACGAACTCCCTCTCGAGCGCACACAGCTGCGCCTCGGCCTTGGCAGGCGCCGGATCGAGCGCGAGGCGCTTCGAGCTGCGCTGGAGATACCGGCGCACGCTCAGCCGATCGCGAAGCAGCGCGGTGAGCTCGAGGCCCTCCAGCCAAGCACCGAGCTGCCACCGCGCCGGCGAAGCGGCGGCGACCTCGAGCGCAGTCTCGCCAACGTAGTCCGACACGGCTCGGAGCTCCGCCTCGGCCGCGGCCGTCGCCCGGCTGACGGCGGCGGTCAGAGACGCCTCCAGTGCCTCCGAGCGCGCTCCGCGGCCGAGCTCGGCGCGCAGCCGCGCCACCTCTGCGTCGCGCTCGCGCAGCTTCTCCTCGCTCGCGTGCAGCCTGTCCTTGGTCTCGCGCATCTGCCTAGAGAGCAGCGACTTATCGGAGCGCGCCAGAATCTCCGACAGCTGCTCCTCTTCGACTTCCGGCCTCTTTGGCTTGGCAGCGGGCGCGGCCTGCTGCGGCGCCGCCTGCGCCGAGCGCAGCTTGATGCGAAGCGACGCATTCTCCGCCTTTATGCTAAGCATCTCCGACAGAGATGTCTTGAGGCTGCTATTCTCCTCGACGAGTCGCTGGTAAGCCATGTGCAGGCGCTGCAGCTCGTTGACCAGCTCGGTGGCAGTGTCGAGTGACATGACGGTTGCGGCCGTTCGTTACATGAAAATTCGGTCCTCGTATGAGGGGTTACCTGGAGCAGACATCCGTGCTTCAGAAATGTTAGTTCTGACGGGGTCATCAAGTTTCGTTCCGTGCCCGCGCAGGGGCGTCGCGTTGCGAGACGAGTGCTTGCTTGCGTGAAGCTCCTCTCGGATCCGGATGAGCCGGACTCTGGAGGCTCAGGCAGAGCACGCGCCCCGTGCAAGGTGGCCGACCCCCCCAAGTGGAGAGTACGTTCATGATGTGGCATACGACTACTACGGCCAGCGGGTGGCGACGTGTTCTTCCGATAACACGATAAAGATCTTCAACGAGCACGGTCGCAAGGTTGCCGAGTGGAGAGCGCATGGTGGCTCCATCTGGCGACTCTCGTGGATGCATCCCGAGTTCGGGGTGGCGCTGGCCTCCTGCTCCTTTGACCGCAAGGTGTGCGTCTGGGAGGACGTGGCCGATGCCGAAGAGGCAGCTGCGCAGCTCGACAGTGCAGCCGGCCGCGTGGCGTGGACACGCACCGCCGAGCTCGCCGATGCGCGCGACTCGGTGGTGGATGTGCAGTTTGCGCCACACCACCTTGGCGTGCGCCTCGCCTCTTGCAGCATGGACGGATTTGTGCGCATCCACGAGGCGGCCGACGTGCTCGACTTGTCCACGTGGGAACGGCACTCGGACTTCCATGCGGCGGCCGACACAGCCGCCTCCAAGGAGGGCGCGGGCGGCGCCGAGGCTGGAGGCGAGGGCGGCTACGCAGGCACCAGTCCTCTTTGCCTGTCTTGGTGCCCTTCGATCGTTGAGAACGAGCCGATGCTCGTGGTCGGCCTCTCCGACGGCTCTGCAAGGCTCTGGCGAGGCCACGAGAGCAGCTGGTCCTGCGTGCTCAGCCTGGGCCTCGGCGGCGCCCGCTGCCACGCCGACTGCGTGCGCTCGGTGAGCTGGGCCATGGATGCGGGCCGCTCGTACCAGCTCGTCGCCACAGCGTCGCGCGACCAGACGGTAAAGCTGTGGGCTTTGCGACGCACATCGGTGGCCGAGGAAGACGATGCCGCGGGCGCTGGGCCCGAGGGCGGCGGAGGCGCTGGCGCCGGTGGCGCCGTTAACCCCCCTGCGGATGCCCTCGGCGACGGATGGAGCGCAAGGTGCTGCGCCGAGCTGCCGCATCGTTCGCAGGTCTGGCGTGTCTCTTGGAACGCAACCGGATCGATGCTCGCTACGTCGGAAGATGATGGCACTGTGACCGTCTACCAAATGGACGCAACCGGCGGTTGGCGCTTCGCCAGGCCTGTGGCCTGCCAGTGAAGAGCCATTAGTGCCATCAGTGCCATCAGTGCCATCAGTGCCATCAGTGCCATTAGTGCCAGGCCTGTGGCCTGCCAGTGAAGAGCGCTCATACGGAAGCCTCAGCGGAAGCGTGTGGGGCTCGGCCGGGCTCGACGGCCGGGCTCCCCCCCGCGCTCCCGCGTCCTGCTATTCTCCCGCTAGGATCCCGCCGGCTCCGCCCGCCCCCCCTCTCAGCTTGGCTCTGGCTGAGCCCAGCGGCTCGGCTCTCCGCGCTCCTTGCGCGACCTAGTGCTGTTCGATCACGGTCTCGACCCGACCCCTGGGCTCCTGATCTCGTGATCTGAGATCTCCCCGAAGTCCGATCTCATCCGATCTCGTGGATCTCTGGATCTGGACGGGATGGGTCGCGGTGTTCGGGTGCGTGCGGTGCCCGGGTGCGTGGTAGCCCTACGGCGTCATACGATACGTAGAAGAAAGTGCGAACTTCGCCCGGCGGGACGCGTTCAAGAAACAGAAACAGCCGCCACCAACACCGAACACGACCTCGGAATCTTCGGAACGGTATACGGTTCAAAACACAAAAGTTCGGGTCGCGGGGCTCGCGATGACCCCATGAACGGTTGGCGTGAAGTCTGAAGAGCGATTCATATAATCAGTAAATCAACGTTGACGCGAAGGCGAACCCGCGCTAATATCGCAATCCGGTAAAGCGGGACTCGAGCCCAGCGGAGCCGACCCGGCGCGTTTACCTCACAACTGACAACGCCCACATTACACGCCAGTGACCTAATGTGGTTTGTGAAGTTCGATGTCTTTCCTTCGATCCGCACGGCGTCGCAGCAAAACCCGAAACCCCTGAGCGGTTTCGGGCATGCATGCCCTCACGCGGCGAGAGTCCTGCTCCGCTGGTGCGCTTACGCAATCCGCTGCCGGGTCACCTTGCGGGCCGAGCCGGTGTTTTCGAACATATCAAAAGCATCGATAGCCTCCCTTGGCGCAGGTGATGGCGAGGCCTTCGCCTTGAGAGAGGAAACCGTTGGCTCAGGCGATGGCGAGGCCTGGAGAGAGGACACCGTTGGCTCAGGCGAAGGCGAGGCCTGGAGAGAGGACACCGTTGGCTCAGGCGAAGGCGAGGCCTGGAGAGAGGACACCGTTGGCTCAGGCGATGGCGAGGCCTGGAGAGAGGACATCCTTGTCTTGTCCCGTTTCATGGCCTTAAATTGCGCAAACTTTGCGATGCGCTCGCTCTTCGACAGTTGCTTGGAGGGCAGCAACGCATTCTCCGCGGCTAGATGCGCCTCGAACATCTCGTGCGTGCGCTTCCAGTGCTGCTTCTGCTTCCACCAGTGCTTCTGCGCAAGGTTGCGGATCATCGACTTGTCGGTCAGGAAGTTCTCGGTTGCGACCTCGTAGCCGCAGAGGATGGCGAGCGAGGCCGCGACGATCAACGCAAGGGATCGGTAAGTAGAGGCTTGCATGGAAGCTTCTTGAGCGTAAGCTTGTTCCCGCGGGGTTGCGCGGCACCGCGACGAGGGGGTCCAGGTCACAGAGTTAGATTCCGAAGCGACCGAAGCGGTGCGCCTAATTTGGTTAGAGCGACTTCTCCTTCGAGGGGTTTTCGATTTCCCCATTTCCGCACAAACGTGCCGCAAAAATACAAACTGATGATTACAGCGGTAATTTGGTCCCAGGAATAGTGCGCGGTGCGTCTACAACACGACGTGTTCTCGTCGTTGCCTAAAAGCTTTGAGGTTGACCTCGCTCGGGAAAGAATTCCGAATCCCTAATGTTGTTACTGAGTTGGGGTTGGGCGACAGCGTGGTTAGGTGCAGGACAAGGACTGGTCCAAGCACTCGCGCGGGCCAACTGTAGGAGCCGCTTCGTGGGCGCTTCTGAGGCCAAGTGTGCAAGGATGCGTGCTGGATGTGCCTTAGGATTCGTGAGATTCATTGGATACCTCATGGGGTATCAGACAATGTAGATAAGTGTTTGTTCGTCATCGGCAACGTGTAGGGGATTGGGTGCAGCGAAGCAGGGAGCAGACCCGTGGCAACGGCCATGCGAGTTCGAGGCCCGGGTTCACTGTTGCCGTGTTCACAGTTGCCATGCGAGTTCGAGGCCCGGGCAGCTCACCTGTTCACAGCGACGTCAGCGAAGGTGGCGGGCCGGAGCTAATGAAGTGCGTGATTGGGTCTGATCAGGTCTGACGATGGTGGCGGGCCGGAGCTCATGAAGTATTAGGTCTGATTAGGTCTGAAGAAGTGCGGCGACGCACAGGCTGAGATGGGGCAGAAGACCGAATCCACTCGCATGCCGTCCTCAACGGCCTCGGCCTGCCTGTCAGCACCGGTAAGGGCTTCGTCACCTGTAACGGCTTCGTCAGCCTTGGCCAGCGATGGTGCCGGCGAGCGTGGTGTAGGCTCGAGCGAGGCGACGGACGAGTCAGTGGCAGACCAGCCGCACACAAGCCCACGCCAGCGCGTGAGGCGCCGTCCCTCGGCATCCAACGAAGGTTTTAGCCGTTGCCGCTCCATTCCCGCGCTCCACGGCGCGATTCGACTGGCAGCGGGAGGCTCCCCCCCAGAACTCATGGCTGCTTGGCGCACAGCGTAGCTGCGTGCTTTGCCCACAGCGCGCAGCACGCGATCGCGCGTCAGCAGCCGCAGCCCCATCGCGGCCAAGTCGGCGGTCCCCAGCTTCACGGCGGCGTCGAGGGAGGTCACTCCGGCACGCTCGAGAGCCTCAATGGACGGCCGGTCGACCCCGAGCAGACTCAGTAGCGCCGCGAACGAGTCGGGTTGATAGCTCGAGGCGGCCGTGTCCACTGGGCGCTCGCGGGCGGGCGACGCAAAGGGCGACGAGCCAGGTGACGGTCTCGGCGAGGCGTGCACAGAGGAAGCTCGGAATGTGCTGGAATGTGCCCGATACGACGCGTCGAACGAGGCGCTGCGAACGAGGCGCCGCCGCGCCGGGCTCGGGGCGTCGGGGCGTGCGTGAAGCATCGTGTCCAGACTCAGGACGCTCCCACGAAAGTTGCCCGTCGGCCCGGCGTTGCGCCACGTCTTCGGCAACGGCCTCTCGGCCTCGGCGACGGCGGCGGCGGCGGCGCGAGCGGAGGCGACAGCGGCGGCGGCCTCGACGGCGGCGGCGACGGCGGCGGCGGCGGCGGTTCCAGCGGCACAGCTGCTGCTGCCTCCATTGCCGCCGGCGCTCACGGAAGCCACAGCGTAGCTGCCGAGCTTGGCGGCCGGCGGCGGCTTGCTGCGGATCGCCGTGCGTGAGGCAGACGCGTGCGGCCGCGCGTACCAGGGTGGCGACGCGTCTGCTCGCGTGTTGGTCACCTCACGGTGTCGGCATTCCTCGTCCCAGAGCGCGCGCAGCCGCGCAGACTCGACGGCACCCTCCGCGTGCAGCCGACTCCAAAGGGTCTGATTGGGCGCTTGCATGGCCTCCGACAAGATGGCGTCATCCACCACGACTGACAGGTCGAGTATTGGCATCCGCAGCGCAGGCGGCGGAGGCGGCGGAGGTGCAGGTGGCTTGGGAGTCGGCTGTCGCACGCCGATCACCTCCATCAGGGATGGCCCCTGCCGGGGCGAGAACTCAGCCGAATTCGCCAGCTTTGCAGGCGTGTAGCCTGTTGAGAGCAGGTGCTGGGCGATGGCGGAGATCTGAACAGCTGGCATGATCTCCGGCGTTTTCGAAAATGGCATAAAATGGGATGAAATGGCATGATCTCCGGCGTCGGGCGTCGAGGCCTCGCACTCGAGCCGTTTGCGATGACTTCGCTCCTGCGCATATCGGCGCTCCTCCTCCTCTTGTTGGCGCACGTGTGAGGCCAGAGCTGACACGTCGCCTGCCATAATCGTTCCTTCGAAGAAACGACCTCGAAGAAATGTCGTTTCTTCACAGCAACACAACAAAACGGCGGCCTGCACACTGGCGCTCCGTCGCCAACCGCGCTACCGGTACGCGTACTGTACACACAAAACGATTCGTGATTGGCACTGAAGCCGCTGGGCGCCATGCTCGTGAGCTGTGCCATTTACATCTCGTCGGGCGTGGCCTCGATCGCCTCACGCGTGGCGGCGTCCGCACTTGCGGCGCACCCACGTGTCGCCGTCGTCGACACCTTCACTGACGTGGCGTACGCGCGCTCCTCGGTCAAGCTCGTCGGTGAAACAGGGCCGCTCGTCGCCGCCGCCCGAGCAGCAGCGGCTGAGGCCCTCTCGCTTATCGATCTCTCGCAAGAGCCGCATCCGGCGCCCCACCCACGACAGGGCGCAGTCGACATGGTCTCGTTCATGCCGCTCTCGGAGGCCAGCGCCGACGCGCTCGCGGACGAGTTGGCAGCGTGCGACGTGGCAGCGTGGCAGCTTGGCGGTGCGCTCGGCGAGCTCGGCTGCCCGGTGCTCATGTACGGCCCACGGGCTGCGCGTTCGCTACTTGAGACGCGGCGCGGTACCTCCTTCTTCGCTTCGGTCCGCGCTGGGTCACCGCGCGAAGCGAGCACGTCGCTCGTGCTCGACTTTGGCGGTGGTGGCATTGTTCCAGGCGCGGACGGCGCCGCGGCGGCGGCGATGGCGGCGCCGAGCGGCACGAGTGCCGCGGGGCCACCGCTGCCGCTGCGAGCCGGCGTCGCCATCGTTGGTGTGCAGCCGTACGTGACCAACTTCAACATCCAGGTAGAGGAGGCGACGCTAGACGAGTGCAGGGGTGCGGCGGGCGCGTTGCGCCGCGAGATAGGTGTGCAGGTGATGGCGCTGCCACACGAGGCGTCAGGCACCGTGGAGATTGGGTGCAACTTGCAGGCGTCGCAGCAGCATGGCAGCCCGGCACGCGAGGCGGTGCTCGCGCTCGTGGCGAGTTCGCTGCCCGCGAGAGCGCGCGTGCGCAAGAGCTACGTGATCGGGCTGACTCCGGACGAGGCGCGCGGCGAGGGAGTGAGGTGGCTGGCGGCGGCGGCGTGAAACCGTGATTCGTGCGCACCGGTCCTTGTGGGTGTTTAGCTGAGGACCTACAAGCAAGTTTAAAGGTTGCTGTCCACCTGGACTGTGCTAGACTGTGCCGAAGGGGAACGGACGAAACGTCCCTCGACTCGTTTGCCGCGAAAAGCGAGGTCGAGAGCAAGGTCCAAGGAGGAGTCCGCCCAGGGAGCGCCAAGCCACACCCTCTCGCCTCGCAGTCGTCGTTGGCGCGACCATGTTCTACTCACAACTGGTGCTGAGCAAGAAGGGCGCGCTGGGCAAGATCTGGCTCGCCGCACACATGGGCCTCGAGAAGAAGGGCTCCAAGCCGATGATCATGCAGACAAACATTCCCGAGTCAGTCAACGAGATCGAGAACCCCCCGCAGAACGTGCCGCTCGCGCTGCGCGTGTCGGGGCATCTGCTGCTCGGCGTGGTGCGCATCTTCTCCAAGAAGGTCGTCTACCTGCTTACCGACTGCTCCGATGCGCTTACCAAGATCAAGGACGCCTTCAAGCAGCCGGGCAACGTGGAGCTCGCCCCAGGCGCGGGCGTCAAGGGCTACCATGAGCTGACGCGCGGCACCGAGCTGGCCGACGAGGATGAGCTCGATCCGGAGCTCATGCCTTCGATGGACTACGACGACGAGGACCAGCAGCTCGAGGGCATCCAGCTCGATGACGAGGACGAGTTTGGCACCGCTGGGCTGACGGGCATCGATCCGTCCTTCGCCGAGGAGGAGGAGGACGACGAGCATTTCGGCGCGACGAGCAAGTTCGAGCACTTCTTCCGGAAGCCGAGCGCTGAGGTGGAAGACGAGGACGAAGGCGCGCGTGGGGGCAAGCGCGCACGCAAGAGCCGCGAGCCCGACGTGGCGGCGGCGGCCGCGGCCGCCGCTGAGGAGGAGGACGCGGAGGAGGACGATCTGCCTCCGATCGAGATAAGCCGGCGCGAGGAGCGGAAGAGCATGGAGCGGCGGACCGATGAGGACGAGGAGCTGCTTCAGCAGGTCGAGGAGGACGAGGACGCCCTTGGGCCGAACGCCTTCGGCTTCGGCGGCGAGGAGGAGGTTGGCCTGGGGCCGATGGAGGCAGAGGAGGGCGAGGAGGGCGAGGAGGGCGAGGAGGGCGAGGAACCGGATTCGCTCGCGCCAGTGATGCAGGATGCGCCGCCTGCACGCGGTGCGCGCGCCGCCGCCGCCGACAAGGCGGCGGGGCGCGCGGCCCAGGCCAAGCTCCCGCCCAAGGGCAAGCCGAAGCGTAAGATGGTCCTCGACGTCGAGACGATGATCTCGACGGAGCAGATCCGGAAGCAGCTGACAGACCCGGAGGAGCTGCGCAAGATCACGCGCGACTTCGACGCGGAGGAGGCCGCGCACGCCGCCGCCGCCACGCGCGACGATGAGTGGGATCCGATCGCTGGCCCGCCGCGCGGCCTGTCCTACTTGCCACGCGGAGCCGAGTCCTTTGCGTGCTTCCGGCCGAATGCGCCGCGGGTGGCGCCCAAGAAGGCGCGCTTCTCTGACGCAGTGGACGTGGCGAGCGGCCGCGCGGCGAAGCAGCCCGCCGCCGCCGCCGCCGCCGCGTCCGCGTCCGCGTCCGCGTCCGCCGCGCTCGACGACGAGGATGACGCGCCCGAGCAGTTCCGCTCCGCCGACACTCCGGGGAGAGGTCCAACCGCGGCGGCTCACGCGCGCGCCAGTCTCGAGCCGCCCTCGTCGGGCGGCCGAGGCTCCTTTGGTGCGGTGCCCATGGGCGACGAGGAGGAGGAGCCGGTGCCCTTTGACAACGAGGAGGAGCCGCTGGACGACGAAGAGGAGGGGCTCGGCAGCATGGAGGCGCCCGACGACTTTGGCGCCGCGTATGTGGCGCCCAGTGACGAGCCTGAGGTGGACACGGGCTTCGACCCGAAGCTCAAGCTGCCCAACGTGGCGGCCGACAACTCGTTCGCCGACGCGGCCGACGGCGCCGGCGCCACTCAAGAGGATCCGAAGCACTGGAACCCGCGCACGCGCAAAATGTACGAGGTGCTCGCGATGGCCTTCGATGCCGCGGGCGACGAGCCGGTCTCGTACAAGGCGATGATCAGCAGCACGTGCCGCTCCTCCAAGCCGAACTCCGAGAAGCGCAAGATCGTCGCCGGCTGCTTCCAGGAGGTGCTCTTCCTCGCCACGCATGGCCTTGTGGAGCTTGACCAGAAGCGTGCCTACGGTAACCTGCTCATCGCGAAGACGGAGCTGTTCGCCGACGCGGCCGCCTGAGCGGCACACATCCAACGCCTGGCCTGCATGCGATGAGGGACGCAACCAGCATGCATTGTCCACGAAGACGGTCGCCAGAGCGGCGCGCTCCCCGCGGGCATGCACTAGTGCAGGCGGCGCTCCGCAGCAGAGTTAGAGCAGAGGCGGCAGCCACAGCAGCTCAGGTGAGAGCGATCGTGCGTGGCGGGCCGCCCGCTAGCTTGCCATCGGCGGCCCAGTACAGTGCATGTTTGTGTGCCTCAACGAGGGGCAACACACCGCGACTCGCCCGTCGATGCGCCGACGCGGAACGTACAACGTGTCCGAATCGACCTACGCGCAGCAGACCCAAGACCGGTCGCAGAGAGTCTAGACCCATACGCATAATACTGAGTAGTACTGAGTACAGTAAAGCTGCTGGTGAAAGTCGCGAAGTACAGTTGGCGCGAAACCGCGCGGAACGCGGCACTCTCTGCGCGAATAGACCGTAACTCCGTAAGACCGAAGCGAATTTCCGCGCCGCCGCCGCGGGCGCGTGGCCAGGACCGCGTGCGATCTGCGAACCAGAACGGAGCCGCGCACGCCCACGGACAAACGCCGGACTCTCCTCGCGACTCGCGGGCGACCGCGTCGTGCGGTCCCAAAATCGACCGTACACACAAGTCAACGCACAATTGTCACGTGCCTCGCTTTCCGCGTTCGCATCACACGCCGCTGACCGCTCTGCGCCGCCCTCCCATCACGTGGTGGGCGCGCCGTGCTAATCACGCCGCGAGGAAGTCCGCGAGTGAGTCGTCCTCGACGTCGTCGTCGGCCTGGTGCGGCAGGATGGTGTGAAAGGTCTGGAACATGGGCCAGAAGACCGAGTCGGCCGAGCGGGTGCCGAAGCAAGCCTCGATCTCGGGCAGGGTGTACCCGAGCACCCCGGCGGACTCGAAGGGGGAGCGAAAGGCGTGGCGGGTGAGCACCGACGCCGTGCAGCTCGGATCGTCGAGCAGCTTTGTCCGCAGCTCGTGCAGCAGCGTCATCGCGCGGCGGGTGTTGGGCGGAAGCCGCGGGTCCGTGGATAAGAAGGTGCGCACCGCAGCAAGCGCGTCGGCAGCCGGCGCGGCGGCGAGCGCTTCGGAGAGTGCGCGCTCACGCCCGCCCGCGGCTGCGGTGGACACGGACAGGGACACGCTCACGTGCCCTGCGGGCTTCGACGGTGTAACCACCTCCCTCTTGGCCGCAGGTGTAACCTCCCTGGGCCAGGGGCGGGGCTCTGCCTTGAAGACAGCGGCCGGCGGTCCGGCGGGTACGGCCACGTCACTTCGGCTGCTGCAGCCTCCTCCTCCGCCGCCGCCGCCGCCGCTGCCGCCGCCGCCGCTTCCGCCCGGGAACATGGGGGGCGGCGGGCCACTGCTCAAGCTGCGTTGCATCTCTACCGGCCGTGTCATAGACAGCATACCGTCACGCTGCGTCGCTGTTAGCCCGTCACCGCCGTAGCCGGGCAACGTGCCTCCACGCCCATCGCTACCCGGCCGGAAGATATTTGGCGTGCCCGGGTCGAGACGCTGCAGAATGACCTGTCGGCCACAAAGGAATTCGCTCTGCTTGCGCAGCCCTGCGTTCAGGTCGGCCGTTGAGCGAAGGCGCACGTACACCATGCCCGAGAAGCGGCCCGCGTGGTCCTTGCCCATCTCAATCGCATCGCGGTCGAGCACGAGCGGCTTGTAAAAGTTACGAATGTCCTCTTCCTTGGCTGTCCAGAGCACGGAGCGCATCTTGAGGACGCGGTTCTCGTGCACGTCGCGCTCCATGCGTTCGGGCAGGAAAAAGGGCGGCAGCTTGCTCCCGGGAAAGCCGTTCACGAAGCCATTCATCGGCATAGCGCCCGTGAAGCCGCCCGGTCCGCCCGGCGCCGGCGCGGGCCTGGGCATCACGGGTGGTTGCATCGCGGGTGTGGGCAGAGGTGGCTTTGGCGTAGGTGGCGCAGGTGGGGCCGACGATTGCGGCTGTTGCGACTGCGTTGAGGGCTCGTTGCGGGCGCTGTCAAAGACAACTGTCATGGTGCTTCCGCGGAGCGGCATTTCGTTGAGCCGGCGCTTGGCGCTCGTGGCCTCGCGCGTGCACGACATCTCCACAAGCGCGAGCATGCCGCCGCCGCTCGCCCTCGCGACCTGCACCTCCTCCACCTTGCCGAGCGGCTCGAGAAGCGTCTTGAGCTCATCAGAGGAGCAGCCGTGCGGCAGGTTGGAGAAGCGCAGGTAGCGGCAGCGCGGCTCGTCGTCCGCCGCGCGCGGTCGCTTGGCCTCGGACTCCATCGATCGGCACGTCTTCGGATTGTGAACAAGACTGTGAACACAGTAGATTGATCGAAAAAAACTACCTCGAAACTTCAGCCGGAGGAGCAGCACGCCACCGTTCGAGCAGCACGCTCGCACTCTCGAGCATGCGACGCACGGCGACGGCGCCTTCTGGCGGCGCTGCGGCGCGCTGGCAGATCGGGGCGGGGAAGTCTGTGTGACGTGGTGCTGGTGGCGCGGGCGGCTCCGCGCCCGCGCCGTCCTCTGTCATCGGGCGCGGGCGCCGCGGCGGCACGACGGGTGACGCGTCGAGGCCGATCAGTGCATGACCGAAGAGCGCGGCCAATGGAATGGGGGATCGAGGAGCACTTGCGAGCCATGCCTCCTCTTCCACAGCAAGGCGAGCGCTCACGCGCCGGCACTCGTCGTATATGAGAAGGCGGCCGAGCAGCTGGAGGGCCGCGTCCGACGCGAGCGGCACGAGCACGCGCAGCGGCACGGGCGGCAGGCCCGCGGGCAACTCAATCTTGTGAAAGTCGGGCAGCGCTTCGACTCCGGGCCAGCTCTCTCTTGTGGGGCTACCTAGGAAGGCGACGACGCGGAAGAGCTGGTCGATGTCCGACTCGCCGGGCAGGAGAGCGCAGAGCGTGTGCAGCTGCGCGAGCACGCATCCCGCCGCCCACAGGTCCACCCCCATGCCATAACGGCGCGATCCCAAGAGCAACTCGGGAGCACGGTACCAGCGCGACGCGACGGCATGCGAGAGCGAGGCGTCGTGCGCCGTCGGCAGCAGCCGTGCCTGCCCAAAGTCAGCGATGCGCAGCATGCCCGATGCGGAGAGCAGCAGGTTGTGTGGCTTGATGTCGCGGTGCAGCAAGCCGTCGGAGTGGATGGCACAAAGACCGCAGAACAGCATACGGCCCAGCGTGCTCGCATGCTCGTCGCAGAGAGGTAAATCACGCTGTGCTAGGAGTGACGCCAGCGAGCTCGACTCGAACGGCATGACGAGCACGATGTTCGAGCCGTGCGTGTGCACGCCGAGAAGCGGCACCACGTTCGGGTGGCTCACGCGGCGGAGCGCGTTCATCTCACGCACTGCATTGGTTGGAAGCTCGCGCACGTCACGTACGCGGATCCGCTTGAGCGCGACCTCAGTGCCCGTGCGGTCCCGCGCACGAAACACTGTTCCAAAGGCGCCCTCGCCCACCTTACCGAGGACCCGATAGTCGCCCGCGCAGGCAGAACCGCAATCCGCCATATCGGGTTTCGTCGCGAACTTGCAGCAGGCCTCACCGCACGTTCGTCTCGAAGTAGATGTGTCCGGATTCGACCAAGTGTAACATTCACAAGTCGAACCTCAGGTACGATTCCAATTGGCACATTCCAAATTAGGCCATCATCAGGCACGGCTCCGGCGGGTGTGAGAACTGGTGTGAGGCTCGTCAACGCTCGCGGGCCGCCCTTGTAGGCGGCGATGCCCAAGAAGGGCGGCAAGAAGGGCAAAAAGGGCCCAGCGCTGGTGACAGACGCAGCTTCCCTTGCCCCTTTCAACGTCAACGTGCGCGACATCATCGCGACACCCCTTGGTGTCGAGACTACGGTGGTCGGCGTCAAGGATGGCGCCCTCATGGTGATGTGGCCGGGTGGACTGGTCACCGCAGCGACCTGCGCACCGAGCAAGGCCTGCAACGCTCATGAGCTCAGCGTATTCGGGTACAACAAGCGGCCGGCGTCTGCCCACATCGAGCGATCCATCAACGAGCGTGAAAAGGCTCTTTACGAGCACCGACGATATGACAAGCCGCTCCCACTGACGGCGCGTATCAACCTGCCACTCGGCAAGAAGGGCGTAGCGCGTGGCAAGACTGGCCTCGATGGCACTGAGAAATACGAGGCCTTCCAAGCGTACCTCAGTAACCCCTCGGCTCCGCGTGCGGGGAGCGCGCCCGCGGGCAAGGACGCCAAGAAGAAGAAGTGAGCCCAGATAACTTGCGTTCGAGTGCTTGCACTGCTGGAAGCTCGCTTCAGACCGGAGCATCACGGCTCCGAAATTCTACTGTACGGTCAATAGTCCCGTAGCATGCGATGATTAGGCCATGTGAGTACTACGCTGCGCCGAGCGCCGGTTTGCGGCGCCTGCGTGCTCTGCGGACATGAGTCGTGTATCAGGACCGCACCTGCAGGGCCCCGCCCATTACTTGATCTGCCCAAGACCTCCAGACCTCAATTACATGGGTATAGTTAGTAAGAGTCCGAAAACGTGACTAAACTCACAAGCGTCGGATTACGTGGCACGCTCCTCGCTCGGGTCGTTCGTGCTCGTTCTCGACGATGCCGGCCCATTAGCCGCGCGCGGCCCCCGACCGGCGAACCCGACGGTGTACCATGCGGTGAACCCACATGCGGCCATGCGCGATACATGCCGCGTTTACGAGTACGCGGTTCCATTACGTAACGTGTCTTTGTGCCCGCACTGTCCGCGGAGTACTCCGCGACGGGTGCCGGAACGCCCGCGCAGCAAGCGCCCAAGCGAAAATCCAACGCGCCTCTCGGACCGACGCGCGACAGCCGAGCTGGGAGGCGTGAGCCACCCGCAATAGCACGGTTCGCACCCACAGCCACTGGTGTATCTCGACCAAAGCGGCCCTGGGCGGCTATCGGGGCGACACAAAAAGCCGCCTTGTACAGCTTGCGATTGGCTGTGCTCAGATCGATTCGCGCCTCCCAGTACCGGTAGCATCCCAGGATCTACCCAGGATCGATTCGCGCAATGTACTCGGTCGTAGAAGGCCCGTTCCTTGTAGTGTAAGTCAAGTCGGGCGAGCGCTCCTTGGCGCGTTCGATGCGCCAGCGCATCAAGCTGCCGATACAATGGCCGATGGCACCGATCGAGAGTACGACGACGAAGGCGACCGTGTTCTCCCATGAGGAGTAGAGATTCGTCAAAAGAGCGCTGACGGCAAAGCAGAACGGCAGCAAGCAGTAGCAGACGGCGGTCTGCACGCCGCCCGGCAGCTGGAAGGGACGCTCGACGTTCGGGCGCTGTACTCGCAGCGCGATGAAAGAGTACAGGAAGAGGCAGTGCGAGCATGCGAACAGCATCATCTCCACCTCGACGAGCGCCTCGAGGTGAAACTGATGAGGGAGGCAATCATGGGTCATCAGTGATCATCAGAGGTCATCAGAGCGCCTCAAGGTGCACCTGATGAGGGAGGCAATCCATCGCACTCAATGGCACTCGTTCATTCAATCGCAACGTGAGTCGCACAGCTGAGCGAAACAAGGAGCTATGCAGGAGCTATGCGTGGCCATCCGTGGCGATCTCCGGCACTCGAGATCAGCTCGGGATGATCTCCGGCACTCGAGATCAGCTCGGGATGCACCTGGGTCAGGCAGCCCGCAATCGTCGCGTTGAAGAGTACGTTGGCGCGCGACATGCCGCCGCCCTCTGGCTCGGTCTTCAGCCAGAGGGTGAGCGAAGCCAAGCAGCGTCGGTGCAGCATCGGGGTCTGCGCGGCCTCCAGCGGGGGCTCATTCATGCGGGGGGTGAGCCTCGACGGCGGCGGGGCCTCTCGATTCAACGGCAGCAGGCACGTGAACCCAAGGTCACTCAAGTACGCGTGAACAAAGGCGCCGCACGAGCGCTCCGCCGCGATGACCTGCGAGTGGTACAGGCCGACCTGCGCCATGTTCGCGCCAACCACGAAGAGCGTCTTGAGCCACAGGCCGGAGAGCTGACCAGCGAGGGTTCCAAAGTAGCCCGCGTCGTAATGCTCAGTGTCGGGGTCGAGAGAGAGCGCGACGGCAAAGGGCATCACGTTGAGCGCGATGACGAGCGGCAGCAGGAATGCGACGACGGCTGGGTAGGTGTACTTGGGATTTTCGACTTCACCCGCCATCGATCCGAGCGTCGAGAAGCCCGAGTAGAGCCACTGGAGTTCAACAAGGTGCCACAATGAGTCAGAGGGACAAGAGCACTCAGAGGCCCTCAGAAGCACTCAGAGGCACCCAGAAGCATTCAGAAGCAATCGTACCAGCGCCCACGAGATGAGGAGAGCCCAGTCAGCATGCAATCAGCATGCAATCAGCATGCAATCAGCATGCAATCAGCATGCAATCGTACCAGCGCCCACGAGATGAGGAGAGCCCAGTCAGTCTCGCCTTCCGTCGAGGTGAGCACCTCGGGCTCGAGCCGACCGAGACCGATGACGATGAAGATGAGGCTCGGGGTGAGAGAGAGGAAGAAGACGACGCTCTGCGAGGCCGTCACCCAGTCGAGGCCCATGCAGTTGGTCACCGCCACGCAGACGACCATGGCCAAGCAGATCCCCTGCTCGCTGCCCAGCCCCAGTTGGAGTGCCTTGCTCACGTACTTAGCGGCGATCTGCGGGTACACCGCCGCGTCGAGCAGGTTGGTGAACCACACCCAAAAGCAGTTGTGGCCGCCGATGCGCGGCCCGCACGCCTCGGCCGTCCACACGACCTGACCGCCGTCCACCGGGAAGGCGGTGGCAAGCTCGGCCGTCATGAGTGCGTTCGGGAGCGCGAAGCAGAGTCCAGCGAGCACCGTCCAGAGGAAGACGATCAGCGGCGGCCCCGACGAGACCATCGTCTCATTGCCGTACAGGCCGCCCGAGACCCAGAAGAAGCCGATGACCACGAGCGTGCACACGCCCACTCGCTTTTTTGCCTCGCTCTCCGATGTCGGTAACAAAACCTGCCGCTCGCCGCCAGGCGCGGGCATCATCGCGGATGCGGGTGCCGAGGCGGCGCCCGGGACGGCAGGCGCTCCCTCTGCTGTGGCGGCGACGCTCGCCGTGGCGTCCGCACCACCCGTGTGGACCCGCCCCCGGTGGTCCCGCTCGAGTTGCAGCCCGGTCGTGTCATGTTAGGTCAAGTCAAGTCAAGTTCAAGTCAAGTCAAGTCAAGTCACATAAGAATAGTCTGCATACGAGTGAGGCACTCACTCACTCACTCACTCACTCACTCACTCACTCACTCACTCACTCACTCACTCACTCACTCACTCACTCACTCACTCACTCACTCACTCACTCGCTCACTCCCTGGACTCCCTGCTTACGAAATCGAAATTGGTCGTCTTGAACTCACATCTGAAAACGGGAGATTCTGCGGACAAGTTCGAGGAGTTTTGAGGCATCGATTTTTTGACGAAGCGAGATGTTCGAGGTCTACATGCGCGTAATCTCACCGGCTGAGTGTGTGTCTCTTTTCATTAGTAATCCGCAATGGCGAGCGGCTTGGCTGCCCCGAACTATGGAATGGCCCCCTGCGGACGCGTGCGCGTGCAGCCGGCGAGCCCTCAGCTCCTGAGCGCCGTCGACAATCCCTCGTCCACCATCGGTGGGCGCTGGATCATCTCGTCGTCGGCGCTTTACTTGCTCGAGCAAGTGTACAAGATCGAGAACTACCCCTCACTGCACATGCGCCAGCGGCTCGCAACGGACTTGGAAGTATCGCAGCGGCAGGTATTTGCGCGCGCATGGCCGCCCGTGCGGCCGGGCTCCCTTCCCCCTCCCACTTGCAACCGGGAGATCTGCAACCGGGGCTCCGCAGATCTCTCCCTTACCGTTGCTGTGCTTGCCACCCCTTCGCTCGACGCGACGCAGATCCAGGTGTGGTTCCAGAACCGGCGCCAGCGCGACCGCAACCTCATCAAGGCGTCCGAGAAGCTCTCTCCCAAGATGGAGTCGTCGGGGCTGCGCCCCAGCGATGCGAGCCGCTCGGCCAAGGACGGCGATGAGTCCATGGAGAAGGACGAGGCGAGCGACCACTGTGATGCGGGATCGGACGCGTCGGGGGCGTCGCACTCGCGGGCCAAGAAGGCACCGTGCGCCTCCGACAAGACTCCGACGAGCGGCCACTCGAGCACGCCTTCGTCATTGGCCTCCCCGTCACCGGAGCTCTCGCCGCCTTCCAGCCCGGGCCTTCTCTCGGAGCACTCGCACTCCCGAAAGACCGTGCCGTCGTTGCAGATGGCGCCACCGACGGCGCGACCGTGGCAGACCCTCGGGCTCTTGCCCCTGATGCCGCAGCCAATGGGCAATCGCTCCTCGGCTGCGCATGCAAGTGCTCACCACGGCGCCGGTCCGTCGTCTTCTTCCGCTGAGCGCGCGACCCACGCCGAAAGGGGGGTCGCGAGGGCGGGGGCCGGCCAGTCGTTCAGGCCGTCCCTGGCATCGATGCCCGCGCCCCCGCTCCCAGGCGTACCGTCGTGGGGCGCTCCCCCTCCGCAGGCCGGCATCGGCGGAAGCGCTCGCCCCAGCGCTCGACCCTCCCTTCTCACCCAAGGGTTGGGACTTGAGCCCTCAGTGGCCGCCGCGCTGCCCAATGTGGCAGTCTATCTGCAGCACATTGAGCGGCTGCAATCGGCCTATCTGCGCCTCGGCAGCGGCGTGAACGCGCCTAGCCTTGAGGGCGAGGCGCCGCCGCTGCCTCAACCTTCGAAAGCGGCGCATTCCACACACCCGCTGCCTCGTCTCCCCTCTTCCTCCGTTGCCGCCTCGCCGATGCCGCTGCCGACCAACCCGCCCTTCTTTGCCACCGCCCTTGGCACGCCTCTGTTCGATCTGCCGCTGTCCCAAGGCATCCCGGGCCTGTGGGGTGGCTACCCTCCTCCGGCGTTGAGTCTGGACCCGTCGGTCTTTTACAATTTGCACATGTCGGACCTCTCGGCGCACGTCCTGCGTGCTCACACTGCAGCGCTCTCGCAGGCCTTTTCGGCGCCCCCCCTTTCGATCCCCCCCCTTTCGATCCCCCCCCTTTCGAGCCTCCCCCTTTCGAGCCTTCCCCTTTCGAGCCCCCCAATGGCCACCGGCACCGCGATGCCCGCCCCGACCGCTTCCTCGAGTTTCCCGTTCCAACGGTCATCGTCCACGATGGACGACGCACCGGAGCTGGGCAAATGCTTCAAGAAGCCGCGCAGCAACACGGACCCCTTCCCGCAAAGCTATGCGCGGGCCACCTCCGTCGACGCGACCTCCGCGACCACGTTCGAGCAGCCCTCGACAGAGACCTCGGCCATCGGCTCAGATTATGGGACCAACTCGAACGACCTGAACGTCGACCAGGCCTTCGACTGGCGCGGCGCCAACAGTATGATGGACCTGGACATGGACCTGATCATGGGCATGGCGGGCGTGGTCGACTCGAAGGTGGCCGTCGTCTGAGCCGCAGGCTCGCGGGACTGAATGCCACAAGAGAAACGCCAAAGGCCCGCCGCCTTCACATGCATGCTGGCGGCAACGCGGCATCATGTCATAGACGTAAGACGAAAGTATAGCGCTGAGCCTGAGGCCCTGAGCGGGTCCGGCGTGTGTAAGGACTAATGCGAAATGACGGAAATGACCTGCTGATGTCCTGCTCTCGTGAATCGGTTTCGTTCAACCCCGTGCGGTGACACCTGTCTCACCTGTCGACTGTGCACAGAGATCAGAGTGAGCAGTGACGCTTCGAAGTAGTCTCAGCCGGAGCCGAGAGCTCTGACACTTTTGTCTTTTCGTGTTTCGACGTCGCGTGGATCTTGGTTCTATCTCGTCTTCTTGTTGGCTTGGTGTTGGTGGCTGGTGCCGCCGCTCCGCCTGTATCCGCCTGTCCCACTCAGAGTGGCTTTACTGTGCGGTGGCTGTCGCGCTGTGCGCCTCGACTGCGGACTGCCTCGTTGGCGTGGACCGGTCGGGAAGTCGGGGATCGACGGTCCTGGACAGGAGCCTGCTGTGGGCCTGGTGTGATTCGTTTCTCGCGCGTGTGCCAGTCCCCGCCCTCGCACGTGGGTCGCACCGCACACCACAGCCCCGCCCTGGTGAGGGAGGTGAACATGAAACGTCAAATGACAGGACAGTCAGAGAATGGACAACTCCGCGCGGTCGAAACGGGTCTTACACGGGTCTCCGGGGAGGGTCGAGGGATTGAGCCCGCCCGTCGCCGGGGATCCCTTGTTCGTCTGATTCGTCCGCGGCGCGTCAGAAACGAAGAAAATGAAACCGCGAGCAGCCTAGATCACGAGTTTGGAAGTGAGAGAAGTGCACGAGTGCACGAGCTGGACTGCCCTCTCCTTCCTTCGTTCATCCTGTGGACGTGTGCGCGCATCTCCGTGCCCACTCTCGAGCGACGTCCAAGACAGACGGTACAAAACGCGCCTATTACCGGCTCGTCCGTCCGCGCAAATTTATCCGTTTCGATGCCCGCTTCGCTCACCGACTATCTGTGCTATGGGGCCGTCGACCTCATCGACGGGCTCTCTGCTGAGCAGGTCAAGGATGCGCTCGCAGTGTCCTGCACAGAGATGGAGGCGCAACGGCAAGCGGCCCTTGCGGCTCTACTCCCGGGCAAGCGCTTGGCGCTGCCAGGTTTGGCGATGCTACACGCATTTCAAGCAACCCACGGCAAAGGATGTGCCTTGTCCAAGCTGCAGCCAGGCCCACTGCCAAACAAGGTACGCGAGGATGTGATGCTCCAGCTTTACCGCAAGATCAGCGGCGACAAGATAACAGACGATGCAACCCTCTTGGACCAGGCAATCAAGATCTATCGGCGGCGAGTCAGTGGTACAAGACCTCCGGATGGCACGCTCTGGAGAAACGTCGGTCCGTCGAGGCCCGAGATTGGCGTCGAGATCCGCAACGCTGCGCTGTCCGCGGCTCTGCAGTGGAAGGTCACGTTTAGCTCTCAGGAGCTCCAGGCGCTGTGTGTCAAGCGTTTGCACCATAATAGCTTCATTAAGGCAGGAGAAGACTATTATGAGGCGCTTGAGAAGCCATCTCTCGGGATGCGCAACTGGTTTGCGAGCTTGTCATTCCAGAAGCGCGAGCCGCTCTCCGGTAGTGGAGGCGCCGAGAGGCTACAGATCGAAGTGGCAGAGAATGGCCTCACGGTGCTGAGAAAGTGCCCAGACATGGACGTGGACGGACTGAAGGTCGGCATGGAGTGCTGGGTCATGGACCCCGCGCAATTTCCCCTGCTTGAAGTGCCAAGAGCTATGAGCAAAGAGGACAAACGGTGGTACCGCGGCCGGATCACCGCGATCAATTATCGATGCATGGTCACTCCAAGTTCTCTTGTTCTTGACACTCCGCCACCGATCAGCATCAGGATCTTGGCCACCGCCGATGGAGCCACAGATGCCGCTCTGCTGCCCGGGCAGAGAGACTTTGTTTGCCGCAAGAAGCACCTCAGGCCGCTCAGGGAGGGTGACCTGGTCGCTTCGAGCACACCGCGACGTAGTGCAGTCGTCGGACCGTCGTCCGCCCGTCGTCACGCCGTGCACATATGATCCGCTAAAGGCGAGGGTGTTTTAATCACCCCCCCTGTCGTAGAAAACGATAGCTAGCGCGCCCCGTGAACAGATTCGTCGATGATTCTCCGAGCGGGTTTGACTAATGAAAGACAATTGTGTCTTCACAGCCAAACTCCAGTTTCATATCCAGTTTCGCGCCATCCTCTCTGCCTCCACGCGCGCGCCTTGACTCGCGCGCTCGAAACCATCGCGACCAACGTCATGTTGACCCAGCGAGCCATACCGCACGTGCAGCCGCTGCTGCCCTCTGGTGCCTCCACCAGCCCGGGCGCAACGCGGCTCGCCGTCTCGGAGAGCATGCACGTCATCCTCGTCGCCAAAGGCCATGCCATCGACTGCTTTGACCTTCAGATGTCCTTCCTATGCACGGCCCGGTTGCCTTCGCCGGCTGTCGAGCTGAGGTTTTCGCCGCACGACTCTAGCCTCCTCGCTGTCGGGACGGCTGCCGGCGATCTGCTCCTGATGCGCCTCCGCCGGGCGCCAGCGGATGGGCAGCTCGTGCTCTTCCACATCTTGCAACAGTGGAGCATGCGACCCGACGCGGCTCCGCTGACGGCCGCCGCGCCGGCCGATGTCGTGCGCTTCCACCCGTCACGTGACGACCTCCTCGCAGTCGTCTGCAGTGGCCAAGTGCGCCTCCTCAGCCACGGCCTTGGCAAGCTCGCGATCTCTTCGCCTTGCTGCCGTGTGGATGACGACGGCGCTCACGACGGCGCCATCGCCACGACGATCACCTGGTGCGGCTCGCTGCTCGCTGTGGGCCGCGCGAGCGGCGCCGTGCACCTGTGGCGCGTCGACGTGCCGCAGCGCTCCGACACACGAGCGGGCCTCGCGCTCGAACTGTCCCTCGGGGCGCAAACTCTCGTGAGCGCACTCCCAGCGCCTCCCACACGTTCGTCAGGCTCGTCAGGCTCGTCAGGGGTGCGCTGCCTCCGCTGGATGCCCTCTGATATCGAGGGGGAGGCCGAGGGCTCCGCGGGCGTGCTTCTCGTCGGCGACGAACCCAGCCGACTGCGAGCCTTCCTGCTGCCCTCTGCATGGTCCACCTCGGCCCATGGAGCCAACGGCGCTCAGTTGCTGGCCAACTTGCCTACTGGTCCTCTGCCCGGCGCGAGCGCCTTGGCGCACGTGAGCGAGCCACTCACGCTGGGTGCGCACATCGGCGGCGAGCTGCGCGCGACCATCGCGCTCTCCGAATGTGACGAATCTCGGCGGCCGGACGATGTGACGAAACTTCGCACCTTCGAGGTGAGCCACCCTCGCTGGCTTCTGCTATCCGGGCCGGGCTCGCCATGCCTCTTCGCGATGCCCTACGGCCAGCCGACGACGGCGGACGCGCATCCCGCCCAACACGACGCGCATCATCCCGCCGCCGCGGCGGTACGCTTTCCGACGCCGACGGAATTGCTGTGCGCGCCCAACGTCGTCCTCGAGCCGCCGCCGTGCCACGTGTACGGCCTGCACCGGATCGCCTCTCGCGACTGCCGTGCCCGGGTCCATGCACGGATGATGGCCTCGACAGAGAGCCTGGCGGAGCCCGACACGGCGCCCAAGATGCCCGACACGGCGTCCATGAAGCCCGACACGGCGCCGACCCATCTTGGAGAAGGCACGGAGCTGCTGCTCGTGTTGAGCGACGTCGCGCTCCATGTCGTCCAACTGCGCGCGGACCCGGCGGGCATGCTCACGACGGCGCGCCACGCGTCCGAGCCGACCGAAGGGCCCAAGCTGAAGCCCAAGATGCCCGGCACGGCGCCACCGCTGGGGCGCGCGCCGCCGCCGCCGCCGCCGCCCGCACGTCCAGAGAAGCCGTACCCACAGCCGCTGGTCGCCCACCTGCTACCCGCCGCGCCTCGTCGGCCAGAGGGGCCCACGACGGCGCCCGTAACGGCCGGCCGTGAGGCGTCGGCGCGGCCGGTTGTGCCCACGACGGCGCCCGTAACGGCCGGCCGTGAGGCGTCGGCGGTCGTCGACACCCACGACGGGCTCGTCCCCGGGTCGAATGCTGCCCTGCTCGCTCAGGTGACGAGCTGATGGCCCCCGATTGCATGCTGATTGCGCCCGATTGCATGCTGATTGCCCCCCGATTGCATGCTGATTGCGCCCTATTCGAATCTGCTCGCGAAGGTGGCGGCTCTGGAAGCGCGCGCGCGCGGTGCAGAGGCCCGCGTCGCCGAGCTCCAAACCTCCTTCGATCTCTTCATGGCGCAGAGCCAGCAGCAGCAACAGCTCCTGCTGGTGGCGCTCGAGACGGCGCTCGAGAAGATGGCTGCCGAGCGCCGTCTCGGGCGCCTCTCCGCCGTCGGGGCGGCACAGGGAAGTGCACCCTACGACTCCGAAGCGTTTGCATTCACACCTCCTGGGTCCCGCCAGCGGCAGGGGCGCCCACCTGAGGCGTCGTCGTGGGCGGCCTTGGATTCGTCTGACGATTCAGAGCTGTCGCCATCGGATGCGTCGAACGAGTCGGAGCCGACGTCGGCGCCCATCTCCCCCACGCCCGTCGCGCGCATGCAAAATGCACGCTAATTGCACGGGTCTCCCCCACGGCCACGCCCGTCGCGCGCTTGCTAGTTGCCGTGCAAGCTAATCACGGCGAGCATGGGTGCGTCGCCCCAACGCACCAGCCACCACACGCTGTGAAGCTGTGTGATGTCGTCGCGCGGAGTTGCCGGTTCCGGTTTTAGTTTATTCGTAATGTTTGCGAGGTATGCTAATTAGCACGCAGAGCACCAACTATCGTGCACCGACGGGCGGGGTCTCCCCCGCCCCAGCACGCGCCCACGCCCGTCGCGCCGCGCAAGCTAATTGCACGGCCACGGGTCTTACTCCACGAGGTATCGAACCACGTCCACGACGCCTGTCGCGCCGGGCGACCGATCACTGCTTTATGTACATCTTTGACCACGCCCAAGCAGCAAGCAGCTCGTTATATGTGTGTGTATTCGTCGATAAGTGCCACACCGACCCACAACCGGCTGTACGGGCAGCGGGATAGTGGTGGCTGTAAGGTGCTATGCTATGAGTGGTGAATGAGTGGTGGTTGGTGCCCCAGCGCGCGCGTGCAGCGCCCAGCGGTCGCATACGGCACGTTCTACGTCAGCAGAAGAGGTCGACCCGGACGCCGGCGGCATGGCTGCCACGTGGCCGCGCCGAGTCGAGCGCCGAGCAGCCGGCAGCGGGCTCGTTCACGGCAGCCACGTCGCTGTGAACCCAGCATTCGTAACGGCCATCGCGCGACCGCACCAGCCGACACGCGCTGCCGCGGGCGCCCAGCCGACACGCGCTGCCGCGGGCGCCGTCGCCGGCCGTTTCGAACGCACCCGCCGTTCCCAACTCGAGCGCCGTTCCGAGCAGCGGCGGGTGCAGCGGGCAGAGCACGTGGTCAAAGAGGAACTTGTACAAGAGCGTACGCACACGGTCGGTGCCGTACCGGACGGAGCCCAACGGCCGCACCTAATGAGGGAGGTCATCAGAGGTCGTCAGAGGTCATCAGAGGTCGTCAGAGGTCATCAGAGGTCATCAGAGGTCATCAGAGGTCATCAAAGGTCATCAGAGGTCGGAGCCCAACGGCCGCACGTTGGTCAGGTGCTCACGCCGCCACGCGATGCTCTCGCTGACGGCGAGACCGTGCACGTCCATGCCGCCGACAGTACTGCCGCTGCCGCCAGCAGCGCCCGCCACAGCGCCCGAATACACGTGGCCTCCGCTCGCCACAGCGCCCGAATACACGTGGCCTCCGCTCCATGAGCTTACAAGCAGCCCGAGGAGCATCGGGCGGGCGGCGGGCGGCGCGGGCAGCAGCAGCGAGCGAGCCTCCTCCATCCGCGCGCGTAGCTGTGCATCGTGCGCGAGGTCGAGGAGGAGCACCTGATGAGGGAGGTCATCAGAGGCTCATCAGAGGTCATCAGAGGTCATCAGAGGTCATCAGAGGTCATCAGAGGCTCATCAGAGGTCATCAGAGGTCATCAGAGGTCATCAGAGGTCATCAGAGGTCATCAGAGGTCATCAGAGGTCATCAGAGGTCGAGGAGTAGCACCTCGGGCAACGAGTCGGCTGGTGCGGCTCGCAGCTCGTCGAGGAGTGCCAAAGGGCGTGCGTACCTGATGAGGATGGTCATCAGAGGTCATCAGAGGTCATCAGAGGTCATCAGAGGTCATCAAGGAGCGCCAGAGGACGCGCGCACATGCATGCAGGCGTGGCCGCCACGACGTCGTAGAAGGTGCCGTCGGCGGGCAGGGGTGTGAACGGATAGGTGCTCGAGAGGACGCCCAGGTGATGAAAGCGCCACACGAGCGCGCCGAAGACTTTGATAGGCTCAGCAGCAGCCAATGGTAGTGGACGGCCAATGGAAGTGGACGGCCGATGGCAGTGGAGCGCCGTCGTGGGCGCCGGGGGCAGTGGACGGCCGATGGCTGTGGTGCTGGCGGACGCGAGCGACGAGGCGCTCACGACGGCGCTCGCGACGGCGCTCGTCGGCGCGCGCAGCTCGACGTGCATGCGCAGCATGCCGGCACGGCGCGGCACGAACTCGAAGGTGAGGTGGAGCGCCGTCGTGGGCGCCGGGTCGCGCGCCGTGTCGAGCGTCGCCAGGGAGTGCAGCAGCGCTTCGCCCTCGTCGACACCATCGTAGCGGCAGCACACCTGCATGCAATCAGCACGCAATCAATATGCAATCAGAACGCAATCAGCATTCACTCAGCATGCAATCAGTATGCAATCAGAATGCAATCATACTGCAATCAGCATGCAATCAGCACCCTCGTAGCGGCAGCATACCGCCGCGCGTGCAAAGGCCTCCGCACGCTCTCGTGCGGCGCCCGTGACGACGCCCAACTCAACGCCAGGACCGCTCCTGAGCCGCAGCTTGAGGTGGGCGTCGAGGCGCGCCGTCTCACCCTCGATAGCGCAGCGCAGCCTGATGGACAAGATCTCGAGGGCGGATACCTCAAAGTCAAACGCGGCTCCGCCCTCGAGATCTCCGCCCTTTGCGATCTCCGCACTCGAGATCTCAAAGTCAGACGCGGCTCCGCCCTCGGACAGCAGCGCCACGTCGCCGGGCGTGCGAGGATGCGACGAAACCCTCTGCTGGAGAGCGCCGTACTGATCGCCCTGAGCGTCGTAATGAGCGCCATGAGCGCCGTGAGCGTCGTCCTGAGCGCCCACCGCAACGCCATCGGGCTCCGTCCCCTTGAGCTCGACGCCCGTGGTGCTGCTCAATACGGCGCCCGGCGCTCCCAAATCGAGCACACGCACCTTGAGAGGCGTGCCTGCAATGAGGGAGCAATCAGCATGCAATCAGGGAGGCAATCAGCATACAATCAGGGAGGCAATCAGCATGCAATCAGGGAGGCAATCAGCCTGCAATCAGGGAGGAAATCAGCATGCAAAGGCGTGCCTGCAATGCGATCGGTTCCGTTGAGGAGGACGGTGAGGTAATGCAGGCCGGCGGTCTGCAGGTAGCCTTCACAGATGTAGACGCCCGCCTCGGCGCTCGGCGTGGTGGAGATGCGAGTGCCCGAGATAATACCCGAGGTGTTGCCCGAGGTAATGCCCGAAGTGGTGCTCGAAGGGCCGCTCACCTGCATCGGGGCAAGGCAACAACCCGCGGTCATCAGGGGCCATCGGGCGAAATTAGTAGCACTCCTAATGAGGCCATCATGAGCACACTCAGAGGCCATCCGCTCACCTGCACCTCAAGGCGGTCCTGCGCCGCGGGCCGTGCGTTACCGTACGTGTCGCACACGGCCACGGAGAAACGCAGCGCCGTGCCGAGCGCATGCGGCGCCGTGAGCAGCGGCCCGGCGGCTCGGACCTGATGAGGATGGTCATTAGAGGTCATCAAAGGTCATCAGAAGTCATCAGAGGTCATCAGAGGTCATCAGAGGTCATCAGAGGTCATCAGCGGCCCTGCGGCTCGGACCTTGCATGCAATGAGGGAGGCAATCAGCATGCAATGAGGGAGGCAATCAGCATGCAATGAGCAGCGGCCCGGCGGCTCGGACCTTGCATGCGGAGGCGGCGGCGGCGGCGGGCAACACATTGAGAAAGTAGGGCGAGTCTCCAAGAGGGGCTGCCCCCTCCGAGCTACGGAAGAAGATGACGAGACGGCCCGAACGGACGGGCTGGAAGATGGCGCGGTAGGTGCCATCTCCGAGGCTCGAGATCCAAACGGCCACGTGGTCCTCGCCCGGGACGGCGTCTGCACGGAGCCCAGCCGCGGAGCTCACGACGACGATCTCCACAGGGGAGATCGTGCCGCCCCCGCCGTTGCCGCCGTTGCCGCCGCCGCCGCCGCCGCCGCTTGCTCGCGGCTTGGAGGAGATGCGATTGCCGAAGCGATCACAGGCGCTGATGAGGAGTTCCTGACGCTCACCTGGGTTGACGAAGCTCATGAGTGGCAATCAATGACAATCAAGGGCAATCAAGGACATTCAAGGACCATCCTGGCGCTCACCTGCGATGGCGGTGCCCAAGCGCAGGCAGTCGCCGGTGAGGGTACAGTGCTCGGGCGACGGGGCGGCCGGTGAGACGAAAATCGACGCCGGCGAGCCAGTGACGTCTACCCCGCCGTCGTCATCCACTAGAGCCGCCTCTCCACACAAACGATCAGTCCGCTGGCCGCCGTCGCCGCCGCCCTGCTCTCCTGGCACACCGCCGCCGCCGCCGCCGCCGCCGCCGCCGCCGCCGCCCTGCTCGCCTGGCACAGCTCCACGGTAGAGCTGCACCCGAAGCTCATACGCCCCTGCCACCTCGCAGCACAGGCTCAGCTCATAGAGGCCAGCACGCACCTGATGAGGATGGTCATCATAAGTCATCAGTGGTCATCAGTGGTCATCAGTGGTCATCAGCACAGGCTGAGCTCGTAGAGGCCAGCACGCACGTGGCGGATCGTCGGTGGCGGCAGCTCGGCACCTCGACGCCCGCTGAGCGACGCGCCGAAGTGAGCGCCTTCCGAAAGCGAGCACTCCACCCCCGCCGCGCTGCGTGCGATGACCTTGAAGTTGAGCGGTGTGCCTGCCACTGCACGGAGACGCCCGCCAGGTCGGGGGGTCGAAGAGCCTGCGCTCGCGCCCGCGACGGCGCCGTCGTCGATGCTGTTGCTGCTGCCGGCGCAGTCGCTGCTGGCGGTCGTGTCGAGAATGCACATGCGCGCCTCGACCGCCACCTTCTTTGCGCGCCTGCTGGCCGGCTTGGGCGAGCGACACAGCGCGGACCGCGCCGACTGGGTGCCACAGAGCACCAGCGTATGAGCGCCGCCGCATGCGACGCCGATGACCCTTACGGGCTCGACTACGTCGCCATCCTCTGTAGGCGCGCTCGAGGGGCGTTCTCGGCCTGGAGGTTCTCGATCTCGGGAGACCTCCATGCCGAGATCGAGGCCGAGATCGAGGCCGAGATCGAGGCCGAGATCGAGGCCCTCGAGAAAGGGGAGCGCCACACCTGCATGCAATCAGCACGCAATCAGCACGCAATCGAGGCCCTCGAGAAAGGTCCGCCCGGCACACCTCGCATCTCACTCGCAGCATCGCGCTCCACCTTGGCGCCGCCGCCGCCGCCGCTGCTCGCCGCCACCGTACCGGTGCCGGTACGTAACGGTCGGCTGCCACCGGTAACCACAATGGCACCGGACGCGCGCGTGTGAGGCGTGGCAAGGCGCGCGGCCGCCTGCACGGTCGCGTGCATGGCGGCGGTTGGCTGGTCGAGTGGCTGATCGGACCCAAGGCGCCCTGAGCACGACCTCCCCCATGAGATCACTCGGCCTGTGCGTGTCAAGGCGACCATGTGGTCCTCCGCACACGCCACCTCGGCTAAGGGATACGCCTCGACCGCCTCGACAAGGCGTGGCTCGAGCTCATCGCCGCGCTGCGTGCCATGCCCGCATTGGTTCCAGGATCCACCTGGTGCGGCAATCAGTGGCAATCAGTGGCGATCAGTGGCAATCAGTGGCCATCAGTGGCCATCAGTGGCCATCAGTGGCAATCAGTTGGCAATTAGTGGCAATCAGTGGCAATCAGTGGCAATCAGTGGCAATCATAGACAGGGCTTGGTCAGAGGCACTCAGTGGCAATCAAAGGCCACCGAGGCAATCAACGACACTCACTTCCCCAAGTCCATAACTGTCCCGCCTCGTCGATGCACGCCGTGCACGCGCCGCCGCATGCAATCATCTGCACGCGCACGCCGGCAAGCGGCCCCAGCACCAACCGCGGCATGCGCTCGGAGCTGTTCAAGCCGTGCCCGAGTCGGCCATACCTGCATGCACAATCAGAGAGGCCATTAGCATGCCACATCAGCCATTAGCATGCACAATCAGAGGGAGGCGCCATCAGCATGCACCATCAGCGAGGCCAGCATGCACAATCAGAGGGAGGCGCCATCAGCATGCACCATCAGCGAGGCCAGCATGCACAATCAGAGGGAGGCGCCATCAGCATGCACCATCAGCGAGGCCAGCATGCACAATCAGAGGGATGCCATCAGGGAGGTCATCAGCGAGGCCAGCATGCACAATCAGAGGGATGCCATCAGGGAGGTCATCAGCGAGGCCAGCATGCACAATCAGGGATGCCATCAGGAAGGTCATCAGAGAAGACACCAGCGAGGCCATCAGGGAGGCCATCACGCAGACCATCGGCAACCTATCAGCACGCAATCAGCACGCAATCGGCACGCAATCAGCACGCAATCGGCACGCAATCAGCACGCAATCGGCACGCAATCAGCACGCAATCAGCACGCAATCAGCACGCAATCAGCACACAATCAGCACGTAATCAGCACGTAATCAGCACACAATCAGCACGCAATCAGCACGCAATCAGCACGCAATCAGCATGCAATCACTCATACCTCCCCTCGCCCCAGGTGTACACGACGCCCTCATCGCGGGAGAGCGCGCAGCTGTGATAGTTGCCACAGGCGATCGCGCTACAGGCGACGCTCGCGAGCTCCGCCACGGAACTGGGCGTGAATACGTCGTGTGGCGCACGGACGGACGTCAATGTGAACACGTCGTGCCCATTTGGCGCGGCGACGCGCGGCTGCTCCTGCTCGGTGCCCAGCACAGCGCTCGATGGCCGCTCGTGCACGCTGCCCAGCCCGAGCTGCCCGAGCTCGCCCGCGCCGCACGCGAGTACAGCGCCCGGGCGCGAGAGGAAGAGCGTGTGCGCGAAGCCGCACGCGACCGCCACGACGCGAGTGCCGCTCAGCGCCGACAACATCTCCGGCCTGAGCACCAGATCGTCGTCGGCTGGCGTGCCGAGGCCCAGCTGTCCGTTGCTGTTGGAGCCGCACGCTAGGACGCGGCCGCGCGAGGTGCAAAAGACCGTGTGCTTCGCGCCGCACGCGACGCCCGCCAGCCGCTGCCCGTCGCACCCGATCGCTTCGGGCGTCATTCTCACGATCTTGTCCCCCATCCCAAGCTGCCCGTGCGCATTGTTGCCCCAGGCATGGGCGACGCCTTCCTCGTCGATGGCGACCGAATGGCTCGAGCCGGCCGCGATCAGGCGCACGCGGATGCCGCTCGTAAACATTGACCGAAGCGGCCGTGGCGCCGCACGCTCGACGCTGTCGCCCAGTCCGAGCTGCCCGTTGCCGTTCCAGCCAAAGGCAAAGCACAGACCGTCAGGAGATGCGGAGCTGCTCCACTCCTCACTGCGCTGTGGCGGAGGCGGAGGTAGCGCTGCGAGTAGGCCCTCGCTCGCGTGGAGCGCTAGAGCTCCCGCGCCGGAGCGCCGCGAGGAACGCTTCATGGGACCCAGCACAAATTGCGAGCGCCTCCGAAACATACATGTTCAGTACAATAGACCACACATGTCGAGGAAATGCGGTTCGGTGTTCTCAGCTCTTCGTGGATTCACCGACAGGTTTTGCACACAAGCGGCTCACAACGCTCTCTCATACTCCCGATTTGTCCAACTTTGGCCTCGCGGTCCGCAGCGACGAGGTGACGAGGGGACGCCGCCACGGAAGGTCACGCAGCGAAAGGCCAGACCATCTCGACCCTCGCGCTACGGGCATCGAGACGGTCGTCAAGAATGCGACCGGAACATGTACAAGAAGGTAAGATCATGATGGCGCCCGCCGCCGCCGCCCACTGCCACCGCCATCGCTACCATCCACCGCCTTCGGTCGCCTGCATACTCGCCCTCGCCCCACTCCAATCTCCTTCCAATCTCCAGCGCTCCAATGCCAACCGTTCCCGCCCATGGGCGGTCGGTCAAAAGCGATACGTACTCTCTGGGACAGTGCCTTGCGGGGTAATGAGCGGGCGCCGCTCTCCTCCATGCGACGCTTCCTCTCCATCTCGCGCACAGCCACTCACCTGACAGCCTGGCCACACAACGGTCCACCCACTTCGCCCCCGCGCGTCCGCCGTGTCACCGTTCTTTTCGCCCTCTCGCCGCCGTGCTGCGCGCAGATGCGCGACTGCAAGCTCCTCACCGCCAGCTTCAACTTCACAAGCTCTCAGCGGCAGCCTTCCTGAATATAATGCGTCCTTTCATCGCTCGCCGAAGAACAAAGACCGAGACAACAGAGTTCACGAACCGTGCCTCAATGCGCTGTACTTGTATGCACGACAAAATTGCGGGTGTGAAAGTGAGCCTTTCTTGTGTGACTCTGACTGAGCACTTTCCCTGAGCGGGAAGTCCGCATGCCCACCGAGGAACCCGACGCGACGGTAGCGCTGTCTTCCCTATGCCGGAACGTAGAACGTTGGTTGGAGCTGCAAGCCGACTCTGCAGCCGCCCTCCTCAGCGCCACCGAGCAGGAGCACCAGCAGTTGCTCACGGCTCTCGACACGGTCGAGAAGCAATGCGCAGACACTCAGTCGCTAGTGCAACTCCGCGCAGCACCAGCAGCAGCACAGTCAGATGCGGCCGCGCCGAGCACGCCACCGCGCTCGGCGGTCGGCACCGCCGCGAGCCTGTTATCCACTAGGAAGGTCAAAACTTCGTTCCCTGCGATCGAGACCGTGCTTGCGGCAAGGGCCCGACGCATCCCGCCGCTGCACGATTCACCTCCGCTTCCGTTTCCGTCGCTTGATGTGGAGTCGCCACCTCGTCCGCGGCTCTCTCCTCCCACGCCGCTAACGATGCTCACCCTCGTCGGCGGCGACTCGCCGGCGGCGCGCCAGCTGCGCCTCGTCTTTGTGCGGCACGGCCTGCGGAAGTGGCGTGCGACGCGTCGGTGCACGGCTGCAGTCACCGAGCTGCTGCTCTCGCGAGGCGCCGCGGCCGCACCGGCGCTGACCAAGGCGGCTGCACTGCGCCGCCTCGCCCATCGCTCGCACGAAGCCCTCGCGATCGAAGTGAATGAGGCGTGGGCGCTGCGCGCGGCCCTCAAGGGTCACTGGCGTCGCCTGTGCACAGGCGGGGTGCGCGCGGCGAGCGCGCTCCGCTGCCTTAGGACGGCAGTGGAGCACTCACGACCCGCGCTGCTGCGGCGTGCGGTGCGCGGCTGGGCCGCATGCTCTGCCGCGGCGCGAGCGTGCTGCCTCGCCTCGGCTCTCGGCGCTGTGAAGGCGCGCCGTGCCGAGCACGCCATGGCCCTCCGTCGCTGGAGAGGGTGGGTGCTGCGACGAGCGGCGTGGCGCCGACGCGTCGTGCGGCGTACGGAGGCCGCTGGCGGCTGGGCGGCGGTCCACTTGCCCGCCATGAAGGCCTTCGATGCGCGGGCCGTCTTCGTTGAGGAGGGTGCCTCCGCGATGGCGGACGCCTACCGGCGCAGGCGCACCGCAGCCGTGGTGCTGTGCCGGTGGCTTAGCGTCGTGGTGCGGACGGCGCCCGCGGTGTAAACATCAGCTGGTGCTCACGTCACGGGGTCCACCCAGAATTGGAAGTGTTAAATGATGCCAATTGTTAACACCCCTCGGCGCTCTGAACGGCGCTCCGATCTGATTTTCATGAGGACGGAGTTCTTCTTGCTGAACGTCGCGTCGACGTAAAGCACACCATAGCACCACATGGGCAGTAGTAGCAGCACGCCGAGTACTCCGGCAAAGGTGCTCCCGAGCCCACGGCAGTCGCTTCCGAGTCCACGGCTGGCTCCACCTCCGAGTCCAAGGCGGGCTCCACTACCGTCCGAAAGCAGCAGCAGCAGCAAGGCTGGAGCGCCGCCGCCGACGACGACTCCGCGGCTGGCCCCGCAGGAACTGCTCCTGCGGCTCGAGGGGCCAAAACTCGAGGCCCCACTCGAGCGGCTCTCCATTGCCGAGCTCCGTATCTTCATCGAGGTGGCCGAGCTCCCTATGCCGGAGGGCAAGCTCGAAAAGGCCGACTTGGTGACTCGCGCGAGGTGTCTCGGACCGCTAAATGGCCTGCGGCCAGCGCAGCTCAAGCGGCTGATTGAGGCGACGGCGCACGAGCACTCCGGCTGCGTCGAGAAGGCCGAGCTGATCGCGTGCCTGCTCGCGGCCATCGAGGCCGGAGGCAAGGCGACGCGGGAGCGGCCCGTGACGGACGAGCACGGACTCGAGCCCGGCAAGAGTAACTTTCGTCTGGCGGCGCAGGAATGGAGCGAGCGCGAGCGCGAGCTGGCCGACGAGATGGCCGCGCGCGCGCGCACGGCGGCCGAGCGCTACCGTACCGAAGAGACGCTCAAGGCGCGCGCGATGCTCGCAGCTGCCGAGGTGGAAGAGCAAAAGGAGGCCGAGGAGCGCGAGGCGGCGGCGGCGGAGAGGCGCTGGCTGCAGGAGCGCAAGGTGCTGCTGCAAGTGGAGGCAGCTAACCAACAGGTCAAGCTGCTCGAGAAGCGCCTCGCCCTCTAATGACCTCTAATGACCTCTAATGACCTCTGATGACGCCCTTGATTGCCTCCCTCATCAGGTCAAGCTGCTCGAGAAGCGCCTCGCCCTCGAGCATGAGCAGCAGAAGCGTCAGGCCGCCGAGCGCGATCATCTCGAGGCGAAGCTTCGAGAGGCGACCCAGGCTACTGTGAGGGCGCATGCCTCGGAGGCAGCCCACGCGGCCGAGTCGCAGATTACGCGCCTGCAGCTCGAGGACAACCAGCGCCAGATGGAGCAGCTGCAGGTGTGGATCCGGCGCTCCAAGGAGGGCCGCCTGATGACCTCTGATGACCTCTGATGACCTCTGATGACGCCCTTGATTGCCTCCCTCATCAGGCCGAGCTGCACACGCTCCAGAAGCAGCATGAGCTCGAGAAGGAGATCTTGATCTCCTCCGCCAAGATTGCCGAGCAGCAGCAGCAGCAGGAGCAGGAGCAGCAGCAGGAGCAGGAGGAGCGGCTGCGCAGGAATGCGCCCTCGGAGCCGCCGCCGACGCCGCCCGCGTCGAAGCAGCAGCACCTGCTTCAGCTCCTGGCGGCGGGCCCTGCGCGTCCGAGGGCGGCTTCTCGTGACTCGGTGGCTTCCACTGCGGCGGCGACCCCCGTGGCCACCAGCGCGGGGCCGTCAAAGTACTACAGCGACGAAGAGGAGGCGATGATGGCCTTGTACGCCGAGGCGGACCAGGCCGATCCGGAACGGGTGGATGAGGACGAGGCCGAGGCATTTGCGTCCCATCGACGTGCCATTGACGCCCTGGCCGCTGCGGCGACGCCTGCGCTCGATGCCCTGGCCGCATCCGCACCGAGGGGGCTGACAGGGGGGGGCGACACAGGGGGGGGCGACACAGGGGGGGTCGTGTCGCCCTCGTCTCGTGTGCAAGCACTGCTCAGCGAAACAGCCCCCGAGGGTACCTGGTCCGCCGTGCCGCACGCCCAGCAGCCGCCCAGCACGGCGCCGCTTGGCCTCGCCCAACTCGGCGCCCGGCCCAACACGACGCTCGGGGTGAGCCGGGGCTCGATGGACAGCGGCGCGCTCCTGAATCGAGGCGCCCAACACGGTGCCCAGCACGGCGCCGGGGGCGAGCCGCTGCCGAATACGAAGCAGCGCGTCGAGGCCGCGCTCGAAGCGCTCTACCGTAAGAACGGGGGTGAGGCGCCTGGGCTCCTGCTGCAGCAAGTTCGCATCCCGAACTCGCGCATCCAACGGTTCCCCCGTCCAGGTGAGCCGCTCAGTACGGCGCTCAGCCCTCCGGACGCGGCGCTGCCGGTGACGTCGACTCTCTTGAGGGGCCTTGCCGCGTGGCCCTCGCCGTCGCCGGCCTCGCGGATGCCCTTGCCGGCCGAGCTATGAACTCGAGCTATGAACGCATGGTTGGCGACGGACCGTCGCCGCGCCCCACGCAGACCCAGCAGCGCAGCAGGCCAAGCATGCTGAATTCAGAATGGTGACTCCGATTAGCGTAGGCTGGTGCACCGGGATCCCAGCGCGAGCGCCCGCCGTGATAAAACTCTTGGGTAGCTCGCGTGTCCGGCGGTTCAGTACCCCGTGGCGACGGCCCCGCGATTTGTACGCGGTTCAGTACCCCGTGGCGACGGCCCCGCGGTTTTTCGTACGCCGATTTGGATTTCTCATTTCGTCGTCGCGAGTGGCCGGAGATCCGCCATCCCGCATCCGGCCCGGGTTCCGGGAGTTCCAGTTAGTGAAAGTTGAGCATGGACGATTGACCGGAGTCGTGCGCGGCGCCGCCGAGACGTTCCGGGAGCGTGTAGTGTTAGGAGTATCGTAGTGGAGTGACGGCCTAGTTACAGTACGGCGCCCGCAAAGACGCGACGGATTGGGCGACACAACCGCCGACACGAGAAGGCTGCGCCTGCGGACCGTGACTCCACAGGAGGTGCTCAAGACCGGCCAGAGCACGGCGGCCTCACAGAGCGTGACCCTCTTCCGAACTCTTCGATCCACGGCTCCGATGCATCACGTGTCGGGGGCTCTCACGGGCGGTGCCGGTGCATGTGCCGGTGGGACACCGAGGTCAGGCACCAAGGCAGCTCTAGGCAGTTCCGCAGACCGGAGCTACAGCCCGAGCTCCGGTATCACCGGTCACCAAGGATCCCCAGCAACGCTCCGCACCGCCTCCCGCCACGTGGACCTCGAAAGTCCATTCGAATTTGAGAGTCCGGGGGCCCCTAATGAGGGATGGCATTGCGCCCGCATTTTGAGCGTCCGGGGCTCGTCCGGGAGCCTGTATCTCAGCTCTGGCGCGCTTAGCGCTTTTCGTCGCTCCTCGCATGCAAGCGCCCACCATGGCGCGCGATCAGCGCATTCCGTCGCTCCGCTACTCGCCGCGCGACCCTCGCGGTGTGCCTGAGCTCGTTGAGGAAGGCGACGCTCCGCCTAACGCTCCGCCGGCGGCCTCGTCGTCAGGCCAAAGTAGCCATGCGACGAGGATGGTGACGTTGTCCATCGAGCCGCTGTCCATCGCCTTGCGCATGAGCGCGCGCGCCGCCGCGAGCGCGCTGCCGTGGCCGTCGACGTCCCCTCCGGGGGGAGGGGGATGCACTACGCCGCGCCCTCGCGCCGCGGTGCATGCAATCTGGACAGCCTGCGAGTCATCGACCACATCCCACAGCCCATCGCTGGCCATGATGAGGAGCCGATCGTGCGGTGAGAGTTCGTGTGAGAGGACCTCGGGCTCGTGCGACACGAGGGGCACGCTTGTGCACCTCTTGAGCTCCCGGTTACCTGATGAGAGGGGCAATCAGACGTCATCAGAGCGAGGAGGGAGGCAATCAGACGTCATCACGGTGGCCCTCTTGAGCTCCCGGTCACCGAAGGCGCGGCTGATGGCAAGCATGGTCGACGTGCAATCAAGGGCGTCATCAGAGGTCATCAGAGGTCATCACCGAAGGCGCGGCTGATGGCAAGCATGGTCGACGTGCCCGGTGGACCGGTGACCCGCCAGCAGCCGTTAATCGAGCGAACAAAGCCGCCCGACGCGCGCACGCGCTCCGCCTCCTTGGGCAGGTCTGGCTTATGGTCGACGCTCAGCCGATGCGCTTCAAGCTCACGCTCACGCATCGAGCGGCCCGAGTTGCCGCTGAAGCGCGCGTGCGGCGCCGCCGGTTTGCGTCCGAGCACCGCGCGCGTGTCGCCGCAGTTGGCGACATCGAGGGTCGTCCCGCGCAGCAGGGCGCAGAGCACGGTCGTGCCGTCCGTGAGCACCTTGCGTGTCGCGAGCTCGAGGAAGTCGGTGTCGACCTGTTTAACGCAGATGCACTCAGAAGCACTCAGAAGCACTCAGAAGCACTCGGATGCACTCAGAAGCACGCAGATGCACTCGGATGCACTCAGAAGCACGCAGATGCACTCGGATGCACTCAGATGCACTCAGGGCTCATCAGAGGGTCCTGCTCGACCTGTTTGAACGCCAACGTGAAGGCGCGAGAGACCGCCTCCGCCGGCACGGCCGCAAGGTCCAAAGTGGGTGGCGCTGTGGTGGGCACGGCCGCAAGGTCCAAAGTGGGTGGCGCTGTGGTGGGCGCGGGGCCCTCCGACGTGTCTGGAGGCGGCGGGAGCGCGGCAGGCGGCAGAGCGGCAGGCGGCGGGAGCGCGGCAGGCGGCGGAGCGGCAGGCGGCGGCGGAGCGGCAGGCGGCGACGCGACATGTGGCGCTGTGGTGGGCGCCAGAGAGCGGTATGTGAGCGCGGGCGCGTCGTCATCCAGCGAGCCCCGAAGCTCAGCGACCACTGCGGCTTCGGCCGCTGCCTCCGCCGTCGCCTCCGCCGCCGCCGCCTCATGCGTCAGCATGCATGTGCTCAAAACGGCGCCTCGACCACGGCGCGCATCGAAAGCGTCATCCAGCCATGCCGGAGCGTCGTGGTGAGCGTCATGGTCGAAGGCAGTGATCTCGTCCGCCTCGGGTGCAGCGCCAGGGCCTGCTGCGGCTCCTGCTGCGGCTCCTGCTGCTGCTGCGGCTCCTGCTGCGGCTGCGGCTGCGGCTGCGGCTGCGGCTGCGGCTCCTGCTGCGGCTGCTGCGGCGGCGGCGGCGGCGGCTTCTGCTGGTGGTGGTTCCGCTGCTGCTGCTTCTGTTGGCGCCGCCGCCGCTGCTGGCGCCGTTGCCGCCGCTGCCTGCTGCTGCTGCCGCTTCTTGCGCTCGCCTTTGCGCTCTTTCCACGCCTGCCAGGCGCCCTCGCCGTCAGTCGACTCGGGCTCCGTCTCGGTCACGTCATCCTCTGCCTCGACGGCACCACTGCCGCGCCGAGCCGCACTCGCACGGCGCGCATCGAAAGCGCCCTCCAGCCATGCCGGAGCGCGGCCACTCGCGGCCAAACCCGAAGGCTCACTCTCCATTTGAGACGGCGGCGCCGACGATCGCGGCGCCGACGACCGCGGCTCGCCCTGGGTGCGGCTCCACCAGCAACCAGGGCGCGTAGCAACCAGGTGCTGCTGGTGGAGCAGCTCGGCGGCAAGTGCAGCCACCAGGCGCCGCGGCAGCTGTGCCTTCGCGAAGTCGCAGCAGTTGATGCCGCCGTGCCCGTCGAGCACGCTCAGGTACGAGGCACCCTCAAGGCCAGCGTGCAGCTCGCCCAGGTTGGCGACGACATCGTGCCGGTCCTCCATGTACGGCCGCCTGCCTTGAGCTTCGACGACAGCCCACGCGAGGCGCGGGCCCGCCGAAGCGTCGGCGGCGGCGCCAGGCGTGGAGGGCAGTGGTCCAGCAGCAGCTGCAGCGGCGGCGGGCGCGGAGGCCTGGGGCTCGCTCGAGGGAGCGGGTGCGTCACCCGACGGGGAGCAGCGCAGAAGCTTACGCGCACGCATCTGGCTGGAGCTCCCCGCCGGCGTGGGGCCGGCATGATCGAATCGAGCCGCTGTCACGTCAGCCAGTGAACGTGCGGGCTGCTCAGCGCCAGTCTCCTCAAGCTCCTCGGCAAAGGAGAGCAACAAGCCGGCTTTGCGCGCCTTGAGCTTGGGCCTGGTGACAGCTGGTGCCGTTGTGGCGCCAGCCATGCTCGCTTCCATGAGCTCGGCGGGTGCGAGACAGCGGACGGTCAGGGGGTAGGCTACCTTCCATCAGTCGCGCGTGTTCTACTTTCGCGGCGAGAAAAAATCTCCGAATTTTTCGGCTACGATGTGGAGCGCAGAGGGTACCCCTGTTTACAGATAAAACTTCGCAGTTCTTTCACACGGGCCGCCTCACGGCCCGACATGGAGCGAGGCTCGACGAATCGATTGACGCCGCTCCTACCATCCGAGGACGCGACGGCTGCGCATCCAGCCCTCGTGCGCGTGTTCCTCACTGTCACTGTGGTCTCGCTGGGCAGCTCCTTCCAGTTCGGCTTCGGCCAGGGCATCGTCAACAACCTCTACCTGATCTTGCCACTGGACCTCGAGAAACGAGGAGGGCACGGGTTGTCGCTGTTCGCGTGGTCGCTCGTCGTGAGCGGCTTCGCCGTCGGCGGGCTCTTCGGGTCCCTCCTCGCCACGCTATACGCGTCGTCGTACGGACGCAGGACCGTGCTGCATGCGACCAACGTGGTGGTCGTGGCCTCCTCAGCACTGTTCATGCTCGGCACCAAGTGGCAGACGGTATTCACGGCCCGCGTGCTCTGCGGCGTGGTGTCAGGCGTGGTCACCGCCGTCGTGCCGCGCTACTTCGCCGAGATCGCGCCCGCCCGCGTGCGCGGCGCCGTCGGCCTCGCGCACCAGCTCGGCGTCTCTGCAGGCCTCGTCGCGTCGCTAGCGCTCACGACCCCGTCGCTGGGGCTGCTCGGCTCGAATGAACTGTGGCGCTACGTCTTCCTCGTGCCCATGGCACTCGCGCTCATAGAGTCCGCCGTGCTCCCCTTGTGCCCCGAGTCGCCCGCGTACCTGTGCAGGCATGCAGGGACGGCCACGGCGGCGGAGGCACTCTCCGAGCTGCACCCAAGTGCCGATGCGGCGCGCGAGCTGCAGCAGATGCGGCACGCGGAGCGCCGAGGGCCGAGCGACGCCAGCCGGTACAGCGTCGCCGAGCTGCTGCGCGCGCCACAGCTGCGGAAGCAGCTGCTCGTGAGCCTCGTCCTCCAACTCTCGATGCAGCTCTGCGGCATCGACGCGCTCCTCTATTATTCTACCTTGGTGCTGAGTGAGGCCGGGCTGACGGACGCGCCGCTCGCCTCAACGTGCCTCGGCGCGGCCAACATTGTGACCTCAGTGCTCGCCGTCAGCGTCGTGGACAAGGCCGGCCGACGCACGCTCTTCCTCAGCTCATTGTCGGCGCTGTGCGTCAGCTATGCCCTGCTCGCCTATGGACTGCTGCAAGGACTGACGGCGCTCACGCTCGTCGCGATGCTCGGCGTGCTCGGCGCCTTCGCGATCGGCCCTGGCTGCGTCGCGTGGTTCATCATCGCCGACATCTTCCCACCGTACGCGCGCGACGCTGCCATGACCCTCGGTGTGAGTCTCACGTGGTTAGCCAATGCCCTCCTCGCCATCGCCTTCCCCGCCGTCTACGAAGCGCTCGGCGAGTACACGTTCCTCCTCTTCGCACTCGCAGCCGCGGCCTCTGGTGCCTTCACGTGGCGCTTCGTGCCCGAGACCAGGGGGAAGACGTCGGCGCAGATCGCGCACGCCTTCGAGATGCTCGAGTGAAACTACTTTCTTAGAGGTACAAATGTTATGCAACAGATTCATGTAACAGCGAATCAGACGTCCTGCACTGGAGACCTTTCATATGTGACCAAGACAGCGCTCAAACTTTTGCCGCGAATGCCGATGAGGAGGGCCGCTTTCGTACTGCTCGCGCCGCCAATCGCGGCATGCGTTGCGTACCTGCTGTACCTCAAGTACTTGAAGCGGGTGAACGCGGACGCGAGTGCCGCGGCGGCGGCAGCGGAAGCGGCTGACGCCGCCGCGGCAGCGCGTACTGCCCGCCATGCAGCTCGGGCGGCGCAAGTAGCAGAAATGGTCCGCCGCGAAAAGATTGCGGCCGCTGTGAAGGCGGCCGTAGACTCTGACGAGGAGGAGGACGAGCACGATGAGAAGAATGATGCGGTTTGGACGAAAGTGGAGGGCGTGCTCGCGGAGTACGGGCTCACTCCGCTCGGCATGGCCGCGGCCAAAAAGTGGGTGCGCCTGATGGGCGACCCGAAGAATGAGGAGCTCGCGCGGATTCGGCAATGGCTGCTGATGCGCGTCAACGGACGCACGCGCGCACCGCCGCCAACGACGTGGCAAGCAGGTTGCCCCGAGATCTTTGCGGGGCTGCGTGCGAAGCCCGTCTGGGACCGCGCCGACTGTCCGTGGGTGAAGCCATTTGAGGAGAATTTTGCGGCGATCCGCGACGAGCTGTGTGCACTCCGAGCACAGCGGGGCTTCCAGCCACTCAAACTGCCCTCCTGGACGTCAAAGAAGAACACCCTGCCGTCGCCCGACGGCTCGGGCAGCGTCTCGCACGATTCTGGCAATTGGAACGTCTTCTACCTTTACTTGCATGAGGTGCAATTCCCGGAGAATATCTCGCGATGCCCGGTGACGGTTGGGCTGCTCAAGGCGCTCGGCGCGCGCTCGTACACGCACGCCTTCTTCTCTGCGCTCACGCCTGGCACGCACATCCTGCAGCATCACGGCCCTACCAACAAGAAGCTGCGTATCCATTTGCCTCTCGTCGGCGCAGCAGGCTCGGAGCTTCGAGTGGCCGACCACATCCTGCGGGGCAAGGAGGGCGAGTGCTTGATCTTCGACGACTCGTTTGAGCACGAGGCGTGGCACAAGGGCGACGGCACGCGCATAGTGCTCGTCTTCGACGTTTGGCACCCAGACCTCACTGATAAGGAAGTTCAGTTCCTTTCCTTCCTCCAGCGCGCACGGATGCGTGCCGAGATGGCGACGGAGAAGGCGTTGAGGGAGGCGCGCACGCAGAAGGCCATCGATGCGGGGGGCGTCGCGCCGCCCGAGGATGCGGGCGACAACTTCTACCTGCTGCTGCAGGAGGCCAGGGACCTTCTTCCCGACAATAGCTGGTGGACGTAGGACGTTGGGGCATGGATTGGGATGAGGATGGCGGGACCGTCCCCTCCCCCCGTCCCCACACTCTGACTCTCACTCGATGCTGTCCGTGAATCAGCCAACCACACCTCTAACCAGACTCAGGGAGATGTTGGCTGCATTGTGGTGTGTGGGGTGGATGTTCGGTTTGAAGCCGAGCATGTAGAGCTAGAGGTGGAGGAGAACCCGTGTTGCATTAAGTCGTTGCACAGATTGGAATTTGGAGATCGTTCTGCCCGTGTGCGTTAACGTGTGTATAATTAGAATTGTTTCTTCGTTGCACTTGCCAGCTTGCAAGAGGTTGAGCATGACGTGTTCGGCGGAGTTGTGCACCAATGCGAAATGGCTCGCCCGCAGGGCACATCTACGTTAAATCTACGTTTATGCACGCTCTCACTCGCCCGCACCCAAGGCCCGCGCACCAGGTGGTTCGGGCGCCGGGGCACGAGCCGGGCTTAGGTGTCAACTACGCAAGGCCAAGGGGGCGAGGCGTCAATGGTATGCGCGAATAGCGAATAACGCGCGAAGTGCGGCTAACAAAAGTGCGGCGCGCCCTGCTTCGTATGGCCAATTGCGTCATAATTATGTTGCGTATGGCGGCCACCTCACGGGTCACGGCTGAGAGCTGAGTCCCACGTCATGATCGAACGTCATGATGAAGTAAGAGTAACCTACTGCACCGTGACATATTTCCAGATTCCAACAACCCATATCGCGGTTTATTATCTGACTGTGAAACTACAGCAAGACCGCAAGTTTTGATTCTTTTGTAAACTGTAACAGACACCAGCAACACGGCACGCTCTCTGTTGCGCCCTGGTGGCAAAAGTGGCTGGCAAAAAATGTTGCCGAAGCTCACGTCACCCCGGCCTTCGGCGGTCGGCACAGGCGATGGCGAGCAACCCGTCCTCGCCGAGTGGAAGGCTGCAGTCAACGAGGAGGCCGCGATGCGCAAACGCATTGCCAAGCTGCAGCGGGAGCTGCAGCGCAAGAAGCAGCAGCAGTCGGCCTCGGAGCTGCAGCGCCAGCGAGACACCACGGCCTCTATTTTGCGCGAAGAGCTCAACGAAGCGCGCGGTTCCAGAATGATGCACCTTATTGCTGACGTGCTGCCAGCTTCAGAGGACGAGCTCAATCAGCTCTCGAAGCTCATCAACACAAAGTGCTTGCCCTCGGGGCCCGGCGGTAAGAACGTCTCCTGGTACGCATGCTTCAAGAACCTCGACACGGATCATTCGGGTTCGATCAACTTCAAAGAGTACGTAGCTCTCATCCGGACGAGCAGGGGCCTCAACATCCCTCCTGAGACGCTGAGCGACATGAAGCTCAAGAGCATCTGGAAGGCGGTGGACGAGGACAACAGTGGGCTCATCTCGGTGGGAGAGTTTGGACACTTCATGCGCCGTGGCGAGTCAGCCGCCGCTGAGACGGCGCATGAGCGCCTGGTCGCTGCACGGCTGGAGGTGCAGCGACGGCAGCATGTCGAGAACAAAGTGCGGCGTGACGCGTCGGGCCGCGACATCAGTGCGCTGCTGGATGCCTCGGAGCCGGCCACGGAGGAAGAGCTGCAGGAGCACTCGCACCTCTTCAACCGGTACCTGTTCCATAACCTCGGTGAGACCAACGGCGGAGCTTGGTATAAGGTGTTCAAGGCCGTCGACACAAACCTATCCGGCCTCATTTCCTTCAGCGAGTATGAGGTCGCCGTGCGTGATCCTGTGATCGGCTGCGGCTGCACAGTGAACGAGGTGAGCGACGCCAAGCTTCGGAGGCTGTGGAAGGCGCTCGACGCAAACGGCAACGGCACCATTGACGCGGGTGAGTGGGGGCGGTTCATGAAGCGCGGCCAGCCCGCCGAAGGATCTTCACCCCGTGCGAGAATCCTTGCACGCAAGCTCGAGAAGCAGCAGGAGAAGCTTGAGGAACTGCGGCAGGCAAGTGACCTCCGTTATCGGCATCTCGCAGCGCCTGTTGATTTTGAGGGTATCCAGCCAGCGAGTGCCGCGGACCTGGGCGCGATGTCGCGCCAATTCACTGAGAGGCTTGCACATCTCTATCGAAACTCGACGCCGGCCACGGAGTGGTATCGGCTCTTCAAACTTGAAGCGGAGCAGCACCTTCACCATGTTGGCGGCACAAAGGTCCCCACGGCACAGGCAACGTGTCTCCGCATTGGCTTCGAGGAATTGTGCCGGATCGTACGTATCGGGATGCAGTTCGACAGGGATCAGTTGAGCGACAAGAAGATCAAGCGTCTGTGGAAGGCGCTCGATGAACCCGGTGCAGGCTTTGTGGAGGTGGGAATCTTCGGGCGATTCATGCGCTTCGGGATCGGCCCCGGCATGATGCCAGAGGGCAACACCTCCGAGCTGGATGCCACGCGCAAAACATCTCGAACCCATCAACAACGAGTTGCAGAGGTGCGCGAGGCGAAGCTCGCCGCTGTTCTAAAGGAGTCGACAGAGCGGCTCAAGGCTTCAGCTCTCCAAGCCCAAGATTCTGCAGCCGCGGCGGCGCTCGAGATGAAGCGGCTTGAGGAGGAGCTTGCCTCGGTTGCCGCCGTAGAACTGTACAGCCGCAACGAGGCGCAACTCTCGGGTCGCCTTCATGAAGAGCTCATCGACTTCGGGTATGCGCTCTCGCAAACGGACCTCGACGAGCTGCGGCGCTTGGCGGCGGAGGAGCGTGCCGTTGAAACGCGCCTGAATCGGGCGGTCAAGGGGCGACGGGGCCGCCCGGTCAAGGGTGAACGCGTGAAGATGAACTTGAAACTGAAGAAGCCGGATGAAGCTGATCCGGTCCAAGACAGCAACCTGTCGAGCTCGACAGGTAAAACCCCAGCGCCCGATGCAGAGCCTGTGGGCATATCAGCCACGGCGCCACGAGAGCAAAGTCATGTGACATCAGCGTCACCGTCTATGAGCCCGCGTCCGCCGTCCTCGCCGCGGAATCCGGCCGCTAGGCGCCCCTCAGAGAGAAGCCCTCAGAGAGGACTCGATCCACACGGCGTGAAGGTTCCGCTCAGCCCGAGCACGTCGCCGAAGCGCATCCAGGGAGTAGCACCTGAAGAGGTGCTTGAAGAGGCAGCAGGATCCATAGTGGCGCCGGCACCGGGTGAGGCTGCAGTACTTCTGACAACAATGCCGCTGCCGCCGATGTCGCCAGCGCTTGATGAGGTGCCAGAGGAGGCCACGTCTGCGCCAGCTCATATTGTCGAAGACGAGGCGCAGGAGGTGGCCGACGAGGATGCTTCGTCAGAAGCCTCCAGCAAGAAGCTCTCCGCCACGCCGCTCAGGCTCGACGGCGACGGCACCATCCCCTCGCAGATGCGCCGTGCACTGCAAACAAGCTTGTCTCGCGTCATCGACCTGTTTCGCCAGTTTGACGACGATGCGAGCGGGTACATAGATGGGCCCGAGTTCGTCAAGGCGCTGGCCGAGCTCGGCTTCGATCCCGACGAGCCGTCAGTCAGCGCGCTCTTCGCCTCCTTTGACCTGGACGACAGCGGCACGATCGAGTACGAGGAGCTGCACAATCTCCTCGTGCGCTCGGTGCAGCACAAGCCGGAGCTGGAGCCACTGGAACTCAAGGCGGCTAATCGCATCGCGCTGCGCAAGAAGCGCATGAGCAAGGTCGACGCCAACCTGTTCAGCGGGCTCGAGCTCGGCAGCCTTGACGCCGACGCGATCCCGGGCGCCATTCGGAAGGCGCTCGACGAGAGGATGGTGCGCGTGATCGACCTGTTCCGTCAGTTTGACGACGACTCGTCGGGGCTGCTGGACGCGTCCGAGTTTGCGAAGGCGATGCGCGAGCTCGGAATGACGGACGCACCGCCGGAGGCGATCGCCGCCGTCTTCGCCTCCTTCGACCACGACGAGAGCGGCACGATCGAGTACCGCGAGCTGCACGCGATCATCAAGCGCTCGTTGCAGGATCGACCCGTGGTGCCGCTGCTGGGGCTCCAAACGGCCAACCGCATCACGCTGAGAACCAAGAGAGTGCTCAAGGCGAACGCCAACCTTCTGGAGGGTCTGGACCTCGATGAAGCCGCGCTGCACTCGATCCCCGGTCAGATCAAGGGCGCCATGCAGGCGTCGCTGGTGCGTGTGGTCGACCTATTCCGCCAGTTTGACGATGATGGGGACGGCCGTATCAGCTTCGACGAGTTTGGCAAGGCGATGGGCGAGCTCGGTCTGGACGTGCTGCCCCAGGCGCTTCGGCTCCTCTTCGATGAGTGGGACCCAGATAAGAGCGGCTACATTGAGTACGAGGAGCTGTACACCCTGCTGCGGCATGCCAAATGATTTGGAAATGCGTTGTGTTGGACCAAACTTGTCGAGTCGCAAAGTGTCCTACTTCTAGCACCTTTGACCTCGCACCTTCGACCTTGCTGTTACCACGCAGTGCCTTGTCTTGCCTTCGTTGCCTTTTCGCTTTTGCCTAGCACCTGTAGTTGATCTTGCGACCCTTTGAATAGGATAGAGATTGGAACGGATTTGGCCTTTTTGTGTGTGAGCATCGCATCGAAAGCGCCGTGAAACGAAACCGCCGCGTTGTCTTGAACAGACGCCCCTAACCACACGTCGCTCCTCGCGTCTCAATCCGAAAGCGCGCGAAACATGTCGGCCAAGCTGGGCATGAGCCTGGACGACATCGTCGCAAAAGAGGCGCCTAAAAAGGGCGGCGGCAAGGGTGGTGGTAAGGGTGGCGGCAAAGGCGGTGCAATGAAGCGAATGGGGGCCGGAAGAGACGCTCGTGCCGCGGCGGCTCCGTACCAGAGGCCAGTGCGGCCTGGCAAGGGGGGCAAGGGTCAGATGGCGGCGGCGGAAGAGCCGGCCGCTCAGGCACAGCCCGCCTTCACGCTGACCACTGGCACGACTGTCAAGGTCGCCAACCTTGCATTCAACGTGACCAGGTACATTCTTTGCCGCAGCAGAATGCACGCGGTCGGCGCAGCATCTTATTAGCTGCCTACGCAGGGCGCAAACTTGCAGCCCGCTGCGGCGCCGTTCATGCACCCGTGGCAGCATGCGGCGACAGCCCGCCTCCGCCACGCCTCGCTCACTCGCGGCCGCTCCCGCCTGCCTGCCTTGCCCACTTGTCTCGCAGCGAGGACATCGAGGAACTTTTTGGCGAGATTGGTGCTCTCAAGTCGGTCTCGCTGCTGACCAAGGAGGATGGCAGCTCAAGGGGCATGGCGCTCGTCGTCTTCAAGCGCAAGGCGGACGCCGAGACGGCCCTCGAGAAGTACAACGGCGTCCCGCTCGACGGGAGGCCTCTGAAGATCTCCTTGCAGAGCAACCTGACGCCAGTTAGCGCGACCACCCCTCGTGGCGGGAAAGGCGCTGGCGCGGACGCAGTGCAGATCATCTCCGGCCGGGGAGGCGGGCGCGTCGTGACCGTCGAGGGTGGCGGGAAGGGTGGTGGGAAAGGCAAGGGCGTCGGGCGCGGCCGCGGCCGCGGTGGCTTCGACTTGGCCTCGATGATGGGGGCTGATGAGGACGCAGCGCCAACTGGTTGGAAGGGAACGGGCAAGGGCAAGGGCAGGGGCAAGGGCGGCAAGGGGAAGGGCGGCAAGGGGAAGGGTGCGCCCGTCTCGGCGGACGACCTCGACGCCGACCTCGAATCGTACCACAACATGGCCGCGTCCTAAAGCGCCCACGGCAGCGCCACAATATGGCCTCGTCCTCAAGCGCCCACGGCAGCGCCTCGAATCGTGCCACAATATGCCCGCGTCCTAAAGCGCCCACGGAAGCGCCACAATATGGCCTCGTCCTCAAGCGCCCACGGCAGCGCAACGACCCGATCGCGGCATGGTACAGGCTATTCCATGCACGCGCTCCGCAGCTCGTAGCAATGGCGCCCGAGGCGCCACCGGTGTCCTCTCGGGCGGCAGCTGCAGCAGCAAGAGCAGAGGCGGCTTCCGTGCTGCCGTTTGTGTGTCTTCGCTCCACCACAGTACATGTATCGCGTCGGAAAGGAGACTCTCGGCGCAAAAGACTGCTGAATCAAGTTCGAGTATGAACCGTCGTTCCTGCTTCGTCACTACGCCTAAGGGATGGTGTGAAACGAATGCTGCCTTCCAGAAGTCAGCTCTTCTCGGTCGCCTACAAAAGGCGAAAAAAATAAAATTAAATTGGATGGGGGCCAGATCCGCACCTCGATCCCACGGCAGAGACGATCCACCGCGTTCTCGAGACAAATGCTTGCCGCCGTCACAGCGATCCTTGGCTTCCAGGCTGTCGCGCCGATGTCGCCGACCAGCAGCCGCGCTGCAGTGCAGATGAGCGGCCGCCCGTCCGACTACCCGACCAAGAACGTGTGGACGACCGTGTGCAAGACCCGGGACCTCAAGCCGGCGTCGCTCAAGGCGGTCTTCGGCGCGGGCCAGGACATCCTCATCGCGACGGACAAGGGCGGCAAGACCTTTGCGGCTGCCAACGTGTGCCCGCACATCGGCACCCCGCTCGACCAGGGCACCGTTGAGAATGGCGCGATCATCTGCCCCCTGCACCGCTCCGCCTTTGACCTCAAGACCGGCAAGCTGGTCGGCCCGTGGTGCCCCGCGCCGCCGCTCATCGGCCCCCTCACGGGCAAGCTGAAGTCGCCGCGGTCGCTCACCATCTTCCCTTGCCGCTCCAACGCGGGAGGTGACGTGCAGGTGCTGCTCGACGTGAACGCGAAGAAGCGCTTCGATTCGCAGTACTGGCGTGGCATCCTCGACGCGCAGGGCAAGGTCGACGGCGGCTACTACTGAGGCGCCTACTAAATCATCACGTGCGGCTGCCGATGGCTTCGCAGATCTTCGTGCGAGAGAGAGAGGGGTGTTACGCCGAGGTTGCAGCGGAGCAACCCGATCCAACGGTGCTCGGCCGCAGGCCCGTGTCGCTGCTGCTGCCCCCGCCTTATTCCCCCGCTGCCTTTCGGCGGAGGTGGCGGGGCGGGGGCGCGGGGGCGGCGTTCTCGGGCACCTGGCTCCCGGGCGGGGCGCCGGTGACTTCATGAGCTTACAGGATACATGTGCCGCTAAAAGTTTTCAAGTACATGTCCGTTTTTTTACGTACCGGCTTTTCCAAGACGGCGCGTTTGTTCGCCCGCGGCCCGCACCTTTTCGCTATTTGGCCGTCTTCATCCGATCGACCGCCTTTGCCCTTTCGTTTCGAGCTCTACGTCCGACCTCCGAAGTGCTACGTGCTACGTCGACGTGCTACGAGCACTTTCTACGCGCCGTCTACTCTCTAACTTCAAACTTGAAAAGTTATCTTTTGTCTCACGACTCACCGGACCGTACCTAACGAGGCGGGCGACCATCGCGCATCGGGCGGTTAGCGAAATCCCCCTTGGCAGGGGGCGGTTCGTTGATCCCCCCTACGTGCGGACCCCACAAGTATAACGGCCAATACGGCCCGGGGTTCATCAACATGAATCATGATGACACCCGGTGAGGGTGACAGATGTCTACTCTCTTATTCGTTCAAGGATAACGGCCACTTCGACGAGCACCTGGTTGTCTTCCATTTGACCATTTCAGTGTGGCTCGAGCGAGTGGTGGCGTGCAGCACAGGGCACGTGACACCCTCTCTAATATCAACCGGGCGGCATGACCCCATACCACACACAATGCACTCAGCATTTTCTGTTTGACGTAGAAACAGGCAGATCTGAAAGCACTCAGCATTTGAATGCACTCAACAAGTAAAGCATTTGAGTGCATTCAGCATTTGAATGCACTCAACAAGTAAAGCATTCAGCATTGAATGCACGGACGCACACGAGCATCTAAAACACAATGCCGGCATTTGACTTTCGAGCAAAGCCTCGAGGTGGTCTGCCTCCTCACTCCTCGTCGTCATCCTCAGCCTCCCCAGCCTCCTGTTTCCCCTCCTCTCCCTTCTCCTGCTCCTCGCTATCTTCCCCAGAAGAGTCCTCAGCATTGGACTTGGGCTGTTGCTTGCCAGTCGTACGCTGTGATGATCTCATCGAGCGTCGGGCGCGGCCAGTCGTACTTGTAGTTGTAGTGGAGGAATGCATAGTCACTCAGCAGCTGCGGGTCGAGGGTGCGAGATTTCATGCTGATGCGCCCGAGATTTCATGCTGATGCGCCCTGCTCCACAAAACACCGTCTCCACGTTTGCGCTTGCCACCTTGGCGCAGCCAACCTCCGCCAGCCAAGTGGACGGAAGCACGGTCTTCTGCCCCGCCCAGAAGAGGGCCTGGTCGAAGATGTTGTGGACCATGTACACACTTGGGTCTGAGCAGACTGCGATACAGATCGAGGTTTACTTGGACTCCTCAAGCTTGATCACATCGAGGAGGTCGCTCTCATTCATCACCGGCACCTTACCCGCCGCCTGAGAGCCATGTGAGGCGTTTTGGCTACCGTCGGCTTAAAACTTAATCGCCTCGACGCCAAGCGCCGCGAGGCCCGCCTCCTTGGTCATCTGCAGAGCCGGCGGCCGCATTGTTTTCCGCGGCGGAGGATTCGCAAATCGGAGAAACCTCCAAAAAAAGGTTATTATAAGTCTCGTTCTATTTTTGTAGAGCGCGGATCGTCCGAGCGATGCGCCGCTCGATCAAACGACAAAGCTATTAAGTGTGCCAACCTAATAACACCTCATTAATACCTGGCGGCAAAGCACTCAAAGCACTCTTTTCTTGAGTGCTCTCCACCCAGAAGCACTCAGCATTTGAATGCACTCAAAAAGTAAAGCATTTGAGTGCATTCAGCATTTGAATGCACTCAACAAGTAAAGCATTTGGCACTCAGTGCTGGTGTATTTCAGGGCACTCAGTGCTGAGAACAAGCATTGTGTGTGGTATGGGCATGACCGCGACGGCATCCCGGTCAACGAGACGCGTCGTTGCCTGGAATGGCGAGATAGCTCGGGTAACTAGGGTAACTAGGATAGCTAGGCGGCGTCTCCCATTGGGTCGTGCCGCTTGCCTGATGGTAGTAGTATGGTCGGCCGCTGCTCGGGTCCGTAGCGGCGGTCCATCCA
>Ga0210247_100150_pt1 | contig 59678 bp, 35 predicted proteins | sample ChrtobMetP3_16mM_FD_155449 | JGI IMG/M metagenome (GOLD analysis project Ga0210247, IMG submission 155449) | Chrysochromulina tobin associated microbial communities from unialgal haptophyte culture, Seattle, Washington, United States - P3_16mM | ecosystem: Host-associated > Algae > Haptophytes >... | reverse complement strand
GTGCGTATACGCTGCGGGTGCGTATACGCACCAGGGTGCGTATACGCGGGTGGGTGTGTATACGCGAGCGCTGGGTGCATTTACGCAGCGGGTGCGTACACGCACCCGGGTGCGTATACGCGGCTAGATACGTTTACGCGAGCGGTAGTACGTATACAAAGCGGGTGCGTATACGTACCCCCTCGCGTATACACAGGTTTCTGCGTATACGGCTATACGCACCCCCGACCGCGTAAACGCAGGAAACGACAAACCGTAATGTGCAATTGGAATTCGTAATACGAACAAGTAATAGTAAATCGAACGAAAGCCACACCACGCCAGGGCGGACGTTTCATTCGGGTACTGTAACACATGCCGAAAAGCTCGTCCTCCCATCCAGAGTCTACTATAGTGTATAGAAGTGTATGCCTGAAACAATGTATGGTGGCCCCGTCAAGTGGGAGTCGTGGACCCTGGCTCATTGAGGTTCTTGGGAGAGGAAGGCCGCCCAATAGTCATCAACCCCGCAGCCGTAGCTGTAGCCATCGAGGCGGGCAGGCCAGTAGAGAGGTCAACGGGCTGGGAGAGCATCGTGCGGATCTCGCGAAGCTGCAGCTGCTTGAGGTGCACAAGGTCTAGCTCTCGCTGCCGAGTCACCTCGACCGCCTCGCGCTTCTTTTCGAGCTCGAGCTTCTCTTTCCGGTTGCCCTCGCGCAGCGCCTGAGCGCGCCTGCGCGCCTCGGAAGCCGCCGAATGCTTGAAGTCCTCCGCCTGCCTGCGCTGCTGCTCCGTGTGCTGCTGCGTCGCTTGAAGCACCTCCTCCTTTCGTCGGCGCAGGTCGCCCAACTGCAACTGACGGATCATCGCATTTTGCTGGCGCACGAAGCTGCCGGTGAAGCTGCGCGACGCCTTGCGCCCGGCGATGGCCTCCTTGAGAGCGCGCGCCTCCGTCTGTTTCAGGTGGACCTCGGCGTTGAGCGCGCGGTGCCGCTCGTCCAGGGCGTGCTGCAGCTGGCGTCGCTCGAGACGGCTCTGGACGAGGAGCTCCTGCCGCTCGAGCTCCTTATCTGCGAGTAGCTCGGCATGGGCCTGCTTGAGCTCGGCGCGCATCATCGCAGTGACGCTCCGGCGTTCGGCCTCCTGCCTCGCCTGCAGCGCCGCCACGTCCTCGTACGACTCCTCGCGACTCATCACGACGCTCTGCATCATCGCCATCAGTGCGCGAGCCGACGGGTGGCCGCCACCCACCATCTCCGCCGTATCGCCTGCACCCGGACTCAAGGGACTCAAGGGAGAGAAGGCACTCTCGTCGGCGCCGCCGAAGCGCGCCTCGCGCGCATCTCGCACCTCCCTCATCATCTCGCGCGCAGCAGCGACCTCAGCCGCGCGTCGCTCCGCCAGCAAGAGGCTCGTCGCGGCGCTCATCTCGCGGACACCCTTGGCCTCCCGCGCGAGCTGCTCCGAGAGTACCTTGCCGATCTCGCCCTGCGCCGAGATGGTTGGCGGCAGGCCGTACACGCCAAGCACCTCCGCCTGCCCATCGATCATGCGCTCGAGCTGCTCGAGTGACAGGTTCAGGTTGGGCCCTGTCGCGGGCGAGGTCTGTGGGCGTGTCGCCAGCTCTTTCGGGGGTGGCGGTACGGTCGCCTCCACGTCGATCGACCCGACCTGGCTGAAGAGGGAGTTTTTCGCACGAGCGGCGGCGCGCCCTTTTCGCTCCTCCTCCATCCTGGCGCGCGCGTGCTTGAGCATGACGCTGAAGAGCTTGCGCGAGCGCATCGCAAGGGCGGCGGCCTGGATGCAACTCGCCGCCTCCCAGCGCTCGAGCTCCTCCCACGTGTACAGGAACAGCGGAGCAAAGTACGTCCCCTGCAGACGGCCATGGATGGTGCGCAACGCGAGAGGCTCGTACGAGATTGCAGTGAGCAGCGCCACACGGCGCGATGCCTCGAGGGTCGAAAGGAAGCCGAGGCAGGTCCACTCGCGGCTGACGAAACGCTTGAGCTGCGCCTTGGGCACCGACGCCATGCGCACGCCGACGGTGAGCAGCGCCAGAGACTCCTGAGGCTGCTGTAGCGAGCGCGTCTGCGCGATGGGGATGCGCGGCGCCGCCCAGTGCGGCATCTCGGGGCGCAGTGCGTCCGGGAGAACAAAGTACTGCAGGTTCTGCTCATGCGTGTGCGCAAAGGTAAACTTGAGCGACGAGTGCTCTGGCCAGAGCCCTTTGGCATGGAGCGGATACTTGCCTTTGAGATCCTCGTACACGGCGGTGGGCAGGTAGAGCTTGTTCGACGTGGTGGCGATGACTCGCTCGCGCACGAGGCGCAGCATGCGGAGGCGCTCCTTGACGAGCCACCAACGCCACCAGCGCTGCATCCGGGTAGACGCACGCAGCCGGATCAGGCGCTGGGTGAGCGAGGGCTGCACTTTGGCGCGGCACGCAATCGAACGCCACACGCGCTGCAAGGTGACCGTCGCAAGGACCACGTCGATTGCCGGCGGCGTGAGTGGCACCAGGAGCTCGGAAAGCACCTTGGGCGACAAGGCCGCTTGACTGGGGTCCACGCCCATCGTCCTCAACAGGTCCGCGTTGCGCGCGCTCGCAGCGTTCAACACGGCGCCAAAGTGGATCACATCGGGCAGCACGAGGCGCACGAGCTGCCGGCGCACGTACGACATCTGCACGCCGCGGTCCTCGCGGTCGGCGGCCTCGAAAGCCTTCTGAAGCAGGCGCAGCTCCGCTTTGGTCGGACGCACATATGAACGGGACAGCGCCTTCAGCTCCTTGGCCTCTCGCGGCATGCACGTGAGGCGCAGTTTGTACTTTGGCGGCTGCTGCGCGCGCTGCCGGATGAGCAGCCCACTGAGTGGCGGGTTCGTCAGGTCGGTAGGCAGCTCGCCACTGTGCCGGATCGTATAGCAGTCAGTCGGCTCGAAGTAGACCTGCTCCGCCAGCTCGCGGCCGAGTGCCTCCAGCAGTAGTGCCTCGAGCTCGTGCACGTGGCGCGTCTGCACGTATAGGTAGGGGGCGTGCAGGTTGGCCGTGTGGCGCGCCAGGTTGGCCCGGCGCGAAACGTGCCCACGGACGGCCGCCTGCACGCTCACCGCCGCCTTCTCCTGTTCCGGCGTTGGGGGGTCGCTCGGCGGCAGCGGCTGCTTCGGCGATGGGTCCTTGGGCGTGGGTGCTTTCGGCGATGGGTCCTTGGGCGTGGGTACTTTTGGCGATGGGTCCTTGGGCGTGGGTACTTTTGGCGATGGGTCCTTGGGCGGGGGCGCCAACGGCGATGGATCCTTGGGCGTGGGTGCTTTCGGCGACGGCTCCGCTGGCGCCGCAGTTGCTGCAAGCGCGACTGCAAACGCTTGCGGCGTGGGCGCCTTGGGGGACGGCGCCGCCAGCAACTCCTTCGTAGCCTCGATGTGGCTCGTCGGCCGGCCCGAGGCGGCAAGCTTCTCGAGGCGCTCGCGCTCCGCGGCCTCCGCCCTCTCCCTCTCCTCCGCCTCCCTTCGCGCCTTATCCTGCGCCAGCTTTTGCCTTGCGTACTCCTTCGCCGCCGCCGCCTGCCCCGACTCCTTTTTTAGGACTGCGAGCCGCCTTCGTGGCACAATGGACCGCGCGGCCGACTGCAGCTTGAGCACGGGCGAGAGGCGCGCGTGGGTATGGTTGAGCTCGCGCAGCTCGGTGCGAAGCTCGGCGAGCAGCGCCTGGTCCGTCGCGGGCGCCGGTAGATGCTGCGGTGGCAGCGGCGCGAAGATCGGCAACGACGCCGCCGGGCATTTGGTGCAGAGCGACGGGGGAAAGGTGGCGCCCTCGATGAGCTCCTCATCAGAGACGACGTGAAGATCGAGCGCCCTGAGCGAGATGAGCGAGTTGACGCAGTAGTGTCGGTAGCTTGGGTGCTTGGCTAGCGGATTGTCGTAAGCCGTGAGCCGCAATATCATTGGCAGACCGACGAGCTCGCCGAGCGCGTGCAGCGACCCTAGCTGGTTGTCGTGCAGGTAGAGGACGACGAGCTCACGCAGCTGGCCCCAGATGTTGCGATCGGGCAGCGCGGTGATTCCGTTGCGCGCAAGGTCGAGCTTCTTTAGCCGCGTGCACTGGAAGAACGCGTTCGGGCTGAGCTGCTGGAAGAGGTTGGCTGAGAGCAGCACAACCTGCAGTGAGGAGCACACGCCGATCTCGTCGACGTCGTTCAGCGCGAGCTCGCGCAGATCGAGCCCGACCGCCTCCTTGGCCGTCTCCTTGGTCGTGCGCTCGACGATGGTCCACGCGTCCAGTTTGGAGAGCGGGGCCATCGCTGTCTTTGTGCTCAACAGAAGGGGCTTCGAACCGACACGACGCGATTTTGTATCAGCTTCACACCAAAAATGCGGACCCCAGCGCTCGTCGTCGCGCTGGCGGCAGCCGCCGCCGCCGCGGCGGGCCCCGAGACGGCGGTCATTCGCTCGGGCGTTCCTTGGTACGACACGGACGGCAATCGCGTGTTTGCTGGCGGCGCGAACATGTACGTCGAGGGCGGCGTCTACTACCTGATCGGCGAGGGCAAGAAGGTGCTCAGCGGGGTGAGTATGAGCTGGGGGGGGGTGCCCGCAGCTGCAGAGTGTGGATCAGCACACAGGCTGCGCGCTCCGCCGCCCTCCACGTAGCAGCGGCCCATTGTCGCCCCCACCCAACACCCGCGCCCGCCTGCGCAGGACATCTCCGCGTGCTTCAATCTGTTCAGCAGCACGGACCTTCAGGCCTGGAAGTTCGAAGGCTGCGCGCTCAACAACAGGTGCGGGCCCTGCCCGGCCGCCCCGCGCCGCGCTCGCGCCGCCGCAAGCCCGCCCCGCGCGCACGCCCCCCGTCCACTGGCCGTCTTGACCTCGCGTCCGCGCGGCGCCGCCACCCACCCGCGCTCTGCAGTGACATTCTGGCACCTCCGCCCTTCGACAAGGAGCCGTACTACCGCATGGAGCGCCCGAAGCTCATGCGCAACCCGACGACGAAGAAGTACTTGCTGTGGTTTCACTGCGACACGGACGGCTTCGCCATGCGCTCCGTGGGCGTGCTCACGGCGGACGCGGTCACGGGCCCGTTCAAGTTTGTGACGCCCTGCTTCCGCCCCGATGGCCAGGACTCGTACGACATGGGCACGTTCTACGACGACCCGGCGCTCGGCGGCGACGGCCACGCGTACCTAATTCGGTCGGTGGGCAACAAGTACGCGGGGATCTCGCAGCTGACGGCCGACTGGACGGGCACGACCCCCGCGGGGATCGTGTCGGCGGGCCCCGACATGGAGGGCCAGGCGCTCATGCGCGACGTCAACGGCACGTTGCACGCGGCGGGCTCGCACCTCACCGGGTGGGCCTCCAACGCGGCGCAGTTCGTCACGTCGCCCAACGCGAGCCTCGTGGGCGCGCAGTGGGTCAACAACTACAACCCGAGTTCATCTTCCAACACGTACGACTCCCAGTCCACGTTCATCTTCCCGTTCGTGCACGCCGACGGCCACGTCACGCACATCTGGATGGCGGACCGGTGGAACGAGAACGGCCCGGGCGGGCTGGACAACATGACGGCCATCTGGCTGCCGCTGCTGCCGCCGTCGGGCCCCGCGCCCGCGACGCCCGCGCCGGGCTGGGTGTTTGTGCTCGACATTTGCCTCACGGCGCCCGCGTTCCTTCTGTCGCCGAGCGACGCGTCCGTCACGCACGTGACGACGGGGCTGTGCGTCTCGCAGTCGCCCGACGGCGCCAACCGCGGCGCGCTGGAGCTGGCGGCGTGCAGCGCGGCCGACCCGCTGCAGCGCTGGCACGCGGCCGGCGGCGGCTCGGGCGCCGTCACGTCGACGCCCCACGCGAGGGACGCTGGGTGCGTGTCGTGGAACGTCGCCAACCAGCAGCTCGTGGCGGGCAACCCGATCATCGCGTACGCGTGCGGGTCGCCGCCCGCGTGGAACGAGGCGTTCGAGCTGCCCGCGGCGGGCGCGCCGGGGCTCGTGACGGCCGACGACGGCAACGGCAACCCCAGCACGCTGTGCGCGGCGGTCGTGCCGCCCACCAACCCGTCGAAGTGGACGCTTCCGTGGTTTGACGCGTGGAGCCTCAAGGACTTTTGAGGGGGAAGGAGGGGGGGGGGGGCGCTTGATCTAGATCAGATCTATAGATTAGGGTTTTCTAACGTTTAAATGTTTAGGAGTCGGCGAGGGAGTCAGACGTCGTGTCTTGACAGATTGAGTCATCAAACAAGACGGCGCGGTCTCGTGTGCTACGTGCACTGCACTTCTCCTTCTATAAAAGCGAAATGGTCGCCTCGCCGGCCACAGCGCGCGAGCAAATAATTCCTAGGAACACAGGAGCTTCGCCTGTGGCTACGCAGGGCGCTCTGGCGCAAAGTCTCTCAGAGAGAGACTTGCCCTTGCTTGGCGAGATGGCTGATGAGGTGCATTGAGCGCACGTGCCTTGCAGTCTGTTGAACGAGTGCCTGAGGGCCGTGCACGCGTGTGCACGCGCGCGAAGCAGCAGCTGCGCGCGAAGCCTTGCCGCACCACAGCACCCTCTCTCGCTCACTGTCGTCTCTCTGCGCTCGTCTGTGCCTCGCAGCACCGTGACAAGCGATCGCGCGTGTCGAGCTCCTTCGTGCTCAATCCGATGGACGAGGCTATGCAGCGCAAGGTCCGCGCCAGACACGGCCTCTCAGAGCTGCAGCCACTGCGTGCAACCACCATGCGTGCCAGCCGGTCGACCACACCTCACAGCCCATCCTCGAGCTCACGCCCCCGCCCCTCGTGCTTCCTCACTTCCGCGCGCGCAGTGCGACGCGCTGGTGAAGAGCCTCATGAAGCGCAGCCAGGGCGTGCATTTCAGCCGGCCTGTCGAGTGGAAGAAGTTCGGGCTCGTCGACTACCCCAAGCTGATCAAGGAGCCTATGGACCTGGGCACTGTGTCAGAAAACCTGCAAAAGCCGCACTACGAGCGCCTTGAGAGCTTCATCAATGACGTGCGCCTCGTGTGGAAGAACGCCTTCATCTTCAACGCGCCCGACTCGATGTACTTCAAGGCGGCCAAAACGCTCTCCGACGTCTTCGAGAAGCGGTGCGAGGACCTCGAGAAGGAGGCAGAGTCGGTCAACGCGCCCGATATTGGCTCTATGGAGCGCTGCCAGCTGCTGCTCGAGGACATGCGCAAGAACCCCTTCTCCGAGTGGTTCCGCGAGCCACTCGACCACGTCGCGCTCCAGCTGCACGACTACCCGCAGGTCATCTCTCAGCCGATGGACCTCGGCACCGTCCACAAGAAGATGGAGCGCTCACAGTACATGTCAGTTGAGGACTTTGCGCACGACGTGCGGCTAATTTGGCAGAACGCGATCACGTACAACTCGGCGCAGTCGTTCATCGGCGTCGTCGCGGGCATCCTCGCCGCCATCTTCGACCGCCGCTTTGCTTTGATTACGCGCTCCGCCACCGCAGACCCGGGTCGTCCCCTCCCCGATCGGCCAGGATGGCCCACCTTTCAGCAGAAGAAGAAATTTTACGACCTTTGCACGCGGCTGACGCTCGCGGACCTGAACCAGATGGTCAGCCTAGTGCAGCGGGGGTGCCAGGCGGCGGTGCAGCAGTGCGGCGACAAGGAGGTCGAGGTGGACGTGGACGAGCTCGACATGGAGACGTTCCAGAATGTGCTGAAATGGGCGAATAGCAAGACCAAGTCCGCGCAACAGCCCAAGTCCGAGGCCGGCGCCTCATAATAGAGAGGGGTTGCTGCCGCACGGCGCCAGGAGTCAAATAAGTGCGCCCGGGGATTCGATCCTCGGCGCCGTTGAGGGCGCCGGCGAGGGCCGCAGCAAGCGAGGCCCTCAGGTGAGAAGTCCAGGATGACAGCACGACCGCAACGCGCGCGCTCACGCACCAAGGCTTGCGACGAGGCGATTAAGGGCCGGGGCAGGCGAAGCTCGCTCTGGAAGAAAGTGTCAACGTGCCCTAGTTGTACACGTCCCCAGCCCCATGTGCCATGTGCAAGCACCACCGGTCGCCGATCCCTGTGCAAAAGTGATATCGCGACGGTAGTGTTGCTCCGTGCAGAGTGTGCCGCCACCAGGACCAGCATGATCCACATGTGTTTGCGCCTAGGCCAAATATGTGCCGGGCATTATAGGCATGTGGTTCGGTAAGAATCACTTGAACCTCGATCAGTAAAAGTCGAACCCTTCCAGCATCTGAGATGAATTCTCTTTTCACGGTGAAACACATTCGCATTTTCATGGCTCCGGCACTGCGCTGTAGCCTTCTCTCTTGTCTCTAGCCATTGCTCCCGGCGACAAAAAAGCGAGTGCCTCCGCTCCGCAACGCATGTCCATCGCCTCCTTCTTCAAGCCAAGCGCGTCGTCCGAGAAGAAGCGCCCACGCGACGAAGAGGACAGCGTAGTTGGAGGTGGCACCAGCGATGGCAACATTGCTGAGAAGCCACCTGTACGAAGCTATGTCACCTGGAACGCCAATAGTCTCCTGCAGCGTGTGGAGCTAGACGCGTCGGCCGTGAGAAAGTTCCTCATGGAGCATGCTCCAGACGTCGTATTCATCTCCGAGGTCCGGATGCCGGCTGCAGGGCCGCCTGGCTGCAAAAAGGGCGATGGTAAGCCGCGGCGCCAGTCTGAGATGGCGCGCGGGACGCCCGCACAGTCCAAGGAAGCAGACGCCATTGCCGACTTCGTGCGCTCGGCCGGCTACCGGGCGTACTGGTCGCTCGCCGAGTACAAATACTCGGGCTGCGGCCTGCTCGTGCGCAAGGACCGCGCGCAGCCACTCGAGGTGCGCTACAGCCTCGATGCAGCTGCGCCAGCCGGACGGCACCATCCGGAGGGCCGCGTCATACTCGCGCACTTCGCGCACCTTGAGCTTCTCGGCACGTACGTGCCCAACAACGGCAGTAACGAGGCTTCATTTGAGCGGCGGCGACAGTGGGAGGTGGAGCTGGACTCGCTGCTCTGTGCGCCGCGCGAACGTCCTCTCGTATGGATCGGCGACCTCAACGTCGCCGCAGGCTGGCACGACGTTGGACCGGACCCCAGTTGGTTCCGAAACCAGAATGGCACGGACGCGGCGCATCCGGACGACCGCGGCCAGCCCGGCTTCACGGCCAACGAGCAGGCGCGCTTCGCCCGTACGCTCGAGCGCGCTCGCATGATTGACGCCTATCGGTGCTTGTGGCCCGAACCCGACTGGCAACGCGACGTCACTTGGCGCGGCGCACCGGGCGTCAACATTCCCGCCGAAGGGCGGTACTACAACAAGGGCATGCGAATCGACTACTGCATCGTGCCGAGGGAGGGCGTGCGCGTGGTGCGCGCGCTCGTGTGCGGCCGCGGCGCCTCGCGTGAGGGGTTCCTAGGCTCGGACCACTGCCCGCTCCTCGTCGAGCTTGACCTTGTCCTTGAGGCTGGCTCGGCTGAGCCGCAGCCCGGCGCCGCGCCGCAGCCCGGCGCGGACAGCGCGCTACGTGATGTCCCCCACGAGTGAGGACGAGAGCGGCAGACACAGCATATGAGCCGCGCGGACGATTATAACTTTATAAGCGCGCGGTTCGTCGATGTCCGGGCGACACGGACGTTCGGTCGTTACCCCGCGCATGATATTGATGATAACGATTGTCGTATGCGCGCCTCAGCGCGCGACCGCGTTTTCGCACAAAGAACGATTTCGCAAATTTCCAGTCGAAACAATTTCCAGCCACCAGCGAGCCGGAGGCAGCTGGCACATGAGCTGGCAGCGGGCGGCCGAGACGCGAGACGAGACCCCGGATGCCGTCGCGCCGCGGCGTGTGGACCGCGCGTCGTGGTGACAGAGGTCACGTCTCACGAACGCATATATGACCTGGGATTCATACCTAGCGCGCCTGGGCGCGACACACATTTGAGGCCCCGCCCCCGGTACGCCCCCGGGCAGCTGCACTTGACGTGACCTCACACACTAATCACTATAACTCGCCTGGGACGCCGTCCGTCCGTCCGAACCTCCGGATGTAAACACACCAGTAACACTACGGGGTGAATGTGCATGCACAGCGCTCGGGCGCACCCCACCTACCCAGAATGCACGTAATCCTGTCACGGTCTGGGCACAGCCACGGCCGTGCCCAATCTTGCCCTCGATTCGCTGTGCCGCGGCACGTCGTTCCCTCACGACCTGTCCTTCTTGGTAGCCGGCTCGGCCACCTGCACAATCTCCGCGGCGACCATCGGGCCGACGGCGACAATCTTGGCCTGGTTCGGCTGCACGACGACCACTTGGCGCGTGCGCCGGCCGCAGAGCAGCCGGGCGAGCGAGCGCGCGACGAGGAAGGTGAGGAGGAAGAGGAGCGTGAAGACGAGCAGGCAGTGAGCACGGGGAGGCATGCCGTCATCCTCCTCGATCTCGACAGTGACCGTGCTCGGCTCGACGACGTAATCCACCGGTGGTGGCACGGTGTGCACGTGCACGGCCGGGTGCGGTGCGGGGGCGGGGGGCGGCATGCCAATCAGCCGCCCCCCAGTCATCTGGTGCACGTAGCACTGGCAGTCGTGCGAGAGCTGCTCGAGATGGCGCACGAGGCACTCGACGCCGCCGTCGAGGCGCGTGTGGTCCTGGAGCTCGCGCTGGCAGACGGGCTCGCGCTCGCACGGGTGGCGCGGCGGCGGGCGGGGCTGGTAGCGCGGCTGGCGCGGCTCCGGCTCGAACAGGGTCTCGAACAAGGGGCCATCACCACCCGAGAGGAAGTCCTCGAGCATCGGTATGAACGAGCCGCTGAGCTCGAGGCGAGGGGCGTGCATCGCCGAGCGTGGCCCCATCGCAGACGGACCGAAGATGTGCGCGAGGCCGATCGGGCCGCTCATGCGCTGCACGTGGCCGTCGGCCGAAGTTGACTCCATCGTGAAGAAGCCGTAGCTGCCCGTGGATGAGTGGCGTGGCTGCTCGAGCGGCTCCGGCGACGCCTCGGGCTCGCTCAGGAGGAGGGAGGCGCATGCCGGGACGAGCGACTCTGCGCTGCGCATCAGGCACGCCGTGTCCGAGCAGTGGAGGCGGCGCAGGTCCTGCGAGAGGTTGGGGGGGGGTTACGTTGGATTTGCGTTGCGTGATGAGGGGGTGGCCGCGTAGGCGGATACTGAGGGGCCGGGGTGGCGAGTGCCGCGCGCCAGGGCTTATAGCGTACCTCAGCGCACGGGTTTGCCGGGCGTGGGGGCAGGCGCATGTCGCGCTCGATGCTGGCAACCAGGGAGTTGAACAGGTCCGGCAGCCGAGGCCCAGCACCGACCGGAATGAAGAGCTGGCCCATGAGTGCCAGCGAGGGGAGAACGAGCATGTCCCCTGAGAGCGGAGGAGGATTTGGACGTAATCGTATGCTGTCAGGCGGATTTCAGGGAGACGGGAGAATGGCGATCGCCGTCAGGGAGGGGCCTTGCATTACCTGTCTAGATCTTGGACGCCACAGAAAGCGAGTTTCTGATTGGCCTGCAATCAGCGTCTCGATAGACGAACGACGAATCAACGCCGAGGAAAAATCTTCGTGGTCAAAGCTGAAACGTCAAGCTAGGGCCAACAATCGAGAGGCCCGACCTCTCGCCGACGGCGCGGAGGCGTCCAGCAGGGAGCCCAGGTGCTAACTTTCCGGCCTCTCGCGCGTGCGGTATCGGGTATGCCTCCGAGGTCAGACTCACAGAGGCACTCACTCAGCGATCTCGTCTCTCTGCGCACTGCGAGCTGCGCGCGCGCCGACCACACGACGCAAAGCACTCCTCCACTCACAGAATGCGTGGGCATCTCGAACGCGCGCAAGCTCGTCTCATAAGCTCGTCGTCCTCCCGCCGCCGCGAGAGAGCGGGAGACGATCGAGGGAGACGATCGAGGGAGACGAAGCTCGCATGATAAAGCCCTCGAGCTCCTCCTCCACCAGCGGCGGGCATGGCCGCCGCACATGCCGCCTCATGCCACCTCCACCGCGAACGCGTCGCACGCCTTCTGCAGCGTGACCAGCTCGCTCTTGTACCCTTCGATCTTCGCGGCGTCCTCGTCGATGGTCGCCTGCGGGCACTTTTCATAGTACGAGGGCGCGGCCACCTTTTTGAGCACCTTGTCCAGAAACCCCTGCACGCTCGCGATCTCCTTCTTGAGCCGCTGCACCTCTTTAGAGAAGTCGACCACACCCTTGAGGAAGATGTGCACCTCGGTGTCGCGGTCGAGCACCTCCATGGCGCATCCGGCGGGCGGCGCCTCCCCATCGGGTACCACCTTGATCGCCTCGGGCGCTGGCGACTTGGACGAGCGCGCGAGCGAGCAAAGGGTATCGTTCTGCGACACGACGAGCGCCGCGACCGAGGGCTGCCGGCACACGACGTAGATGAGTGGCGCGTGCTTCTCGAGCGCGCCCTTGAGGTACAGTGCACGCAGCGCGCGGATGGCGCCGCCGATCTTCATCAGCGTCTCCATCGTCTCCTCCGCGGCCGCCGAGCGCAGAGCGCCGACGGCGTCGGCTGGCTCGGGGTATTTGGCGAGCATGACGGTGCTGCGCGGCTGGCCGCAGAGCAGCGCGAGGCGGTGGTAGAGCTCCTCGGTGACCATCGGCATGAACGGGTGGAGCAGCCGCAGGCCGTAACTTAGGCACGCGTGCAGGACCGTCTGTGTCGCATGCTTCGTGGCGGCATTGGCCGGCTCGGCGCTGTCGAGCTGCATCACCGGCTTGATCGCCTCCAGGTACACGTCGCACAGGCAGTTGTACCAGAAGGCGTAGATTGCCTCGGCCGCGAGTGAGATCTGGTAGTCCTTGAGCAGCTTGTCCATCGTCTCGACGGTCTTGGCGAGCTTGGAGAGGATCCACTTGTCGGGGAGGGCGCCCAGCTCGGCGCTCAGCGGCAGCGGCGTGAAGATCGCGCCGTCCGTGCCGAGGTACAGGAAGGCGAAGCGCGTCGCGTTCCACAACTTGTTGCAGAACTTGGAGTAGCCGGCGACGGCCTGCACGTCGAGGTTGATGTCGCGGCCGACGCCCACGTGCGCGAGCAGCCCGAAACGAAGAGCATCCGATCCGCACTCGGGGATGCCCTGGGGATACTCCTTCTGGTTCATCTCCTCGGCCTTGGCCACCTCGGCCTCGGCGAGATTGCCCTCGCGGAGCTTCGCGCACAGGGCGTCGAGGGAGACGCCTTCGATGACCTCTAGAGGATCGATGACGTTGCCGAGCGACTTGGACATCTTGCGACCGTACTTATCGCGCACCATCGAGTGCAGGTACACGGTGGTGAACGGCAGCTTGTTCGTGAGCTGCAGCGAGCACATGACCATCCGCGCGACCCAGAAGAAGAGGATGTCTTGGCCCGTCTCAAGCAGTGACGTCGGGTGCCATGCCTGCAAATCGGCCGACGATTGGTCGGGCCAGCCGAGGCACGAAAAGGGGAACAGGCCCGACGAGAACCACGTGTCGAGCACGTCCTCGTCCTGCGTGAGCGTGAGCTGCTCCGGCCGGCAGCCGTGCTCTTTGAGCGCTGCCTCGCGCGCCTCCGCCTCGGTCGCCGCCACGTGTACGCCCACGTCGACGCCGTCGACCTTGGCAAAGTACGCTGGGATGCGGTGGCCCCACCAGAGCTGGCGCGAGACGCACCAGTCCTGGATGTTGTCAAGGAAGTGGAACCACACCTTCTCCGCCTCCTTGGGCAGGATGGTCAGCTCGCCGTTGCGCACTGCGTCCGCGGCGCGCTTTGCCATCCCGGTGCAATCGACCCACCACTGGGGCTTGAGGACTGGCTCGATGATGTCACCAGTCCGGCTGCAGATGGGGATGGTCATTGCGTTATCCTGCTCGCCGCGGAAGAGCCCAAGATCCTTGAGCGCCTTGAGCACAGCCACGCGCGCGTCGAAGCGCATCATGCCCTCAAACTGTCCGCAATTGGCCGCCATCTGACCCTCATCAGTGAAGATCGTGATCTCCTCGAGGCCGTTACGGCGGCCGCACTTGAAATCATTCGGGTCGTGCGCGGGCGTGACCTTGACCGCGCCCGTCCCGAAGCTCATGTCGACGAGCACCGCGTCCGTCACGATCGGGATCTTGCGTGGCACGAAGGGATGAACGAGGAAGCGTCCGTGGAGCTGCTTGTACCGGGGATCGTCTGGGTGAACTGCCACCGCGGTGTCGCCGAGCATCGTCTCGGGACGCGTCGTCGCGACGACCACTTCCTCGTCCGAGCCCTCGACCTTGTACGCAAACGACCAGATCACGCCAAAGACATACGAATCGAACTTGTGGCCGGGCACCTTCCTCTTGGTGCGCTTGGTGATCGGCTCCTGGTCAACCTCCAGATTGGAGATGACCGACTGCAGCGCGCAGCACCAGTTGGTGAGGCGCACGTCGCGGTAGATGACCTTGTCCTTGTGGAACTGCAGGAACGCCGCCTGCACCGAGCGCGCGCGCGGCGGGTCCATTGTGAACACCTCGCGTGACCAGTCGAGCGAGCAGCCCATCCGACGCATCTGGCTATAGATTTTGTTGCCGTACTTGTCCTTCCACTCGTACACCTTGGCGACGAAGGCCTCGCGCCCCATCTCGTGCCGGTTCGGCTGCCCGCTCTTCTTGAGCAGCTTCTCGACCACCACCTGCGTCGCGATGCCTGCGTGGTCCGTGCCAGGGATCCAGAGCACGTTGTAGCCTCGCATGCGGTGCCACCGGCAGAGCAGGTCCTGCACGGCCACGGTGAGCGCGTGGCCCAGGTGGAGCGCGCCGGTGACGTTGGGTGGCGGCAGGCAGATGGAAAACTTCGGCCGGTTGTCCTCTGGGTCGCTCGACGCCAGGTAGTACCCGGATGCCTCCCACCAATCATTCCAAGACGCCTCGACGGCATGCGGCTTGTAGCTTGGCTCCATCGGCTCGGACATGCTCTTGCACTCGCCTTTGGGCGTCGGGTTGACGTAGGCACGCGCCGCAGCGGACGGGTCGAGGTCTGGGTCCTTCTCCTTCTTTTTCGGTGCCATGATGTGATCTTCGTCCGATGAGGTAGAACGTGGCTCCCTCCTCTATTCCGCAAGACGCCAGCCAGCAAAGATAAACACATCGTGAAGAATTCGCCGTTTACGCACTCCTCGAAACGGTTCAATCATCGAGGTCGAGGGCGCAGAAATCTCTGTAATTTTTTGACTTGTTCACTGACTGTTCACACAACGTGTTTTTGCGCATGCAGTCCATCCTCCTCGCCTTCAGCAGACGAGATGAGGAGGCGCGGCTGAGCCTCACATTAAGTCATGATCACGCAGGCTTGCTGGGCTCGGCTGCGTTTGTTGGAAAGCGGGTGCTGTTCATCGGCAACAGCCTCACCTATTGGGCTGGCGGACAAGACGTGCTATGGCGAGAGTGGGGATTCGACGCTCACGAGGAGACTGTGCCGGGTGCGACATTGGCCCAAATCTGGAAGATTGGAGAGGCACAGAAGCAGATCCGCGATGGCGCATGGGATGTCGTCGTTCTGCAAGACGACCCGCCCGAGTACAAGACGAGCCGCTCTGATTCACGCGAGCGATGGGTCGCCATCCATGAGCAGTTTGAGCGCGCGGTGGCCAAGTTTATCGCCGCCATCCGTGAAGCCGGTGCGGTGCCGGTGGTCTTCATGACGCATGCCTACCGCCGCCTTGCGCACACAAGCCTTCTTGACATTTGCATGGCGCACAAGCTCGTGGAACAGGCTCACAAAGTGGCGATTGCACCTGCCGGTCTCGCACACCAGCTGGCCTTCGAGCGTGATGAGAGCTGCCCTCTGCTCGATCCCGATGAGGAGCACCCGACCATTGCAGGTCGATGGCTCAACGCTGTGACCATTCGCGCGGTCATGCTGGGTGCTGAACGTGCCTGCCACTTGCCTGCTGGCAGCAGTGCGCTTGGCGATGAGGAGCAAGACTTCCTTCGCGAGGCTGCCATGGATGCTCTGCGAGACTGGGACCTGTTCCCAATCCCCTGCTGCCCGGCCAAAACGGAAGTCAAGTCAAGTCAACACTTGACTTGACTTACACGGAATCGTCTCCTCTTTGACTTTGTGGACGGCGCGCCCCAGCGAATTTGTGAACCAGTGTCTTCTATAATGCACTCTCATATCTCAGAGAGCCGCGACCCAAATCACCTCACGCGGGGCCGCGCTCCTGTGGGTCAAGTGATTTGGCTTGAGGGAACTCATTAAAATCTGTGTTGAACTGCTACCGGTAAGTCAATGGCGGCAATTCCACTGGCCGACGCGCCCACGGACGACGGTGGCGACGACGACGACGACGACGACGACGACAATGACGAGTGCACCTTTCATCGATGGCCGCTGCCGCACCTGCGCCGGCAGCTGCTCGAGAGCCGCACGGCTCTCAGCCGCTGCGAGGCCCGCGTGATCGCCTCAGCACGCGCCGCGGCGACGGCGCAAGAGTCACTCGGCGATGTGCAGCGCAAGCGCGCGACGATGAAGGTACAGATGGAAGTGCTCCACCGCGAACTCATCCGCGCCGAGCAGGATGCGGCCGACCTTGTCGGTCCGGTGGGTGACCGCCTCGTCAGCGCCAAGAAAGAGGCGGGGCGTGACCGAGAGCGGCGGGAGGCGGCGGAGGCTGCCCGCAATGAGGCCGAGATGGCTCGCGACGCGGCACGTAGCATGGTCGCCGAGGCGCTCGCCAAGGGTGAGGAGGCTCTGGCCAAGGCGCGTGGCGAGCACTCCGCGGCGCTGCTTGAGGCGCGGGCCGCAGCGCATGCGCAGGGCGAGGCCGCGTTGGCGGAGTTGCGAGCGCAGCACGAGGCAACACTGGCCGACGAGCGCACGCGGCACGAAGCGGCGCGCGCAGCGTGGCGTGAGCCCGCGGAGGCACTCAAGCAAGAAGCTATCGCGGCGCGCCTGGCGGCGGCCGCCGAGCGCGACAAGGCAGAGGCGAAGCTCGCGAAGGCGGAAGTGGAGCATGCAGAGGCGACTGCCATCACGCGCGAGGCGAAAGAGGTGGCCGAGGCGATGGAGGCACAGCTCGATCTCGCACGTGCCTCCGCCGCGCGCGAGTGCGAGCGTCGGCTGGCTGCCGAAGCGGCGCGCGACGAGGCAGCGGCGGCGCTGGCAGAGAGCGGCGTGCGAACGCGCCAGGCGCTCAGCCGCTTCAAGAGCCGACTCGAGAGCTTGCAGTACGAGCTGAGCAGCCGCGCGACACGCGTGGCGGAGCGTTTCGAGCGGCTGAGTCGGCTTGCCGAGACGCTCCGCCGCGAGGCCTTCTCCATCGACGGGGGGCTGGGGGGCGGCCAAGGCGTCGGGAGTGTAGGGCGGCTCGCTTTGGTGATTCACGAGCTCCAGCAGGAGATAGGGGCAGCGGCCCTCGAGTCGGCGACTGTGGTGGAGCCGCCGGACGACGTGGCGCACGATACGGCTGATGGTGGACTCACGCCTGCTGGCACCGGCTTCGTACCGGTCGCGATGGCACCGCCGAGCCCGCTCCCACGCCCATTGTGGCCAGGTACGCCATCATCGCTTGCACCCAGTGCTGAGCCGTCGTCGGGTTTCGCTGGGCGCGGGCGGCACGGCACTGAGTGGGGCGACGAAGCAGGCTCTAGTGCACGCGACGTCGGTGGTGCCTTTGCAGGCGTGGCCGTTGCGGAGGCGAGCGCCATGCCGAGCTCTCGGCGATGCGCCAGCGGCAGCAGCGGTGATGACAGCGGCGGCGGCGGCGGCGGCGGCGGCGGCGGCCTTGCGAGTGCCTCCAGGCCCGAGCGCAAGAGCGAGCGCAAGAGCGAGCGCAAGAGCCTGCTGCCTCGCGGCGGCGCGTCTGCACTCGCAAGCACGGCGGGTGCGGCCGGGCCGTCGTCAGAGTATAAGATAACCATGGTTCAGGGGACGCAGTCGGAGGTGCGCTGGCTGCGGCGCGAGCTTCGCGAGGCGCGGGACGAGCTGCACAGCGCGAGCGGGCAGCAGCAGCGCACTCAGAGCCTGATCGCCAAGTACCAGCAAACGATCGTCGGGCTGCAGGCGGCGCAGAGCGAGCGCGAGATGGTGTACGATCAGCAGCTACGCGCGGCTATGGCTGAGGCGACGAGTGAGTGGACGAGGCGCGTGAACGAGGCGCAGGCGGCCGTTCGGTCCGAGCTCGAGGTGGAGATGGCGCGCAGGCTCACCCACGCAGAGAAGCAGCATGCCAAGGCCCTCGAAAAGCAGCAGGCGGAGGCCGAGCGTCGAGCCGAGCGTATGGCGGAAGAGCATCGGCGCGAGCTCGAGAGGCGAGATCGCGAGCTCGAGCAGCTGCACCAGCAGCACGAGGCCGGCGTGCAGCGCGCCACCGCGGCGCTTGCGGAGCAGCAACGGGCCTTGGCGGAGGCGCGGGCGGAAGCGCAGCGGCAACAACCGCCCCCGCCATCGCCGCACAAGCGACCGCTCCCAACGCAGGCGGCGGCGCCGCCGCCGCCACCGGCGCAGCGTCCCACTCCCCCTCCGGATCGATCGCCGTGGGCGCGGTCTTCAACCGTAGTTGAGCCCTCCCGAGCAGTGCAGCCACCTCCCACGATCATCTCCACTGTGATCTCCGCTGCTGGCCTACACGCTGCACCAAGGCGAGGCGCGGTCGCCGCCATGCCCAGCGTGCGAACCGACGAGTCCTCTTCGTGGGGAGACGGCGCCGTGGTGAGCACTTGCATGCAAGGTGTGCGAGCCGACGAGTCTTCTTCGTATACGGAGCAACCTCCTTGGAAGGCAGTGCGCACCTCGGATGCGAACGAGCCACCCGCCCACGGCAGCACTGGCCATGCGGCATGCCCAGGCACTGGCACGTATGCGGGCATGGGCGCAGGCGCCGCGGCCAGCCGCCGTACGGAGGACGACGAGGAGCGAAGCACCAAGGGCGGAACACGGATTCTCTTTCCGCCCTCTTTCCTCTTGCCGGCCGTGCCGCCCTCTCAGCCACCGCCGCATCTACGGACCTTCATTCATCCGCCGCCACCTACGCAGGCCCAGCCTCAACAGCCCCATCACATGCCCCAGCCAGAGCCTCAGCAGTCCGGCGGCTCGACGTTTGTTGACGAGCTCGCCGCCCTAGACGCCGAGATGCGCGCGCTCAATGCGAGCATCGACCAGGTGGCCACGCGCTTTGGCGAGGTGCGGGGCGACTAGGTGTGTGAGAACGGGGGGACGCTTGACGAAGCCGCGGTCACGACACCGCACGCACTAGACATGGCACCAGACCGAGGGGTGCAACGCGCGCGCCGCCAAGCGCCCGCCCCCAGCACCCCAACTGTGAGGACGGCGGGGGACGTTCCCACACAAGGGTGCTTGGTGCGCGAAGGCGTCTCCTCGACGCCGAGTGGTCGCGTCTCGGGCTTTTCAGGTATAGTAAGATGTCAGTAAGATGTAACCGGGCCACGAACCGGCCACACACCCAGAACACACCCAGTCACCAAAGCCACCGCGCCCGCGATTGCGAACGTATATAAAAATGGACAACGTCATTGACGTCAACCTTGGCGGGATGGTGGTTGGTGGATCCTATATATACGACTTCGCCTGCTCGGTCTTGGCGGCCCGGATGCGGATCTATTTTTGAACCTCGCCTTCGGGTCTTGGGCTCGCAGAGGGTGACTCAATTCGTTTCGACATGCTGCACGATGCCAAGTATGCAGTACACCGCAACCAGCGGCAGCGCGTGCCAGCCGCAATGCCACAATAGAATTGTCTCGCACTTGACGTCAGGACTGCGCGCGGCTCGGGCACCCATGAGCTTGGACGTGATGGCCATCACCACGCCGAGCGTCCACGTGTGTTTGAGTTCCTCAGGCAATGTGAAGACGCCCAGCGCCATGCGGCTGCAGATCACAGGCCCTACCATCACGGTGAGTGTGGATGCGAGCAGAGGGTCAATCAACTTCCATATGCGCGCCTCAGCATCATGGCGGCCCCACATGGCCACATCGCTTTGGTAGGAAAGGAATCCTTGCACGAACAGACCCGCACCAACAGCGCGCCACCAGAATCCCTCGTCGCACGCGCGCATCTGCTCGGCGAAGATGATCAGCAGCGCGCCCACAACTGAATATCCCCACGAAGACGCGCGATAGAAGATGGGAAGCGGCCGGTTGGAAAAGATCACGGGCCGCCACTCTGCGCGATCGGCGCCGGCGGGTGAAAGGAAGATAGACGTCGCGCTTTCGATGGCGCGAGTGAGGAAGAAAGGTGGCATTGATTCAGCATTGATTCAGCAAAGTGTCAAGTCAAGGCAAGTGAAGGCAAGTCGATACCAAATCTTGGAGGCGTGAAAAAGTAGTGCCAAAAGTGCGGAAAGGAGCGTGTGTGCGAGCGGGGTGCAGTAAATTTGTTCGATTACAATTATATTGGCCCTGTGATGACTACATCGGAGTTGGCATCCCATCACCGCCCATCGCCTTGCTGCCCACGTGCTCGTGCGGGTACGAGCGACATCCCGGGCGGCCGCAGTACGAGCCCGGCCCGTCGTCGTCGTTGTCGTCGTCGTCGTCGTCGGCGGCGGCGGCTGCTCTGGCAGCGGCGGTGGCGACCTCGGCAAGCCGCACACGCTCATTGGCGAGCCATCGGCTTATGAGCGCGCGGATAGCCTCCGGCTCGCGGTGCTCCCCGAGCGTATCGCACACGCCGCTCACAACACCGCGCTCGACGACCAGGAGCACTGGGAGCTTGCACACGAAGGGCAAAAAGTCGGGCGGCTGGCCGCCAGAGCAGCTCAAATCGGTCACGAGGCGCGCGAAGGGCAGCTCGGGTGCGGCGCGGCGCAGCGCGTCCTCGACCCACAGGCACGCCTCGGACTCGCCGTCGCCTGCGGCGATGTGTGCGATTACAGGCGAGTCGTCCGTGGGGTCCTCGAGCAACGCCGAGAGTGGCTGGTCCTCACGGAGCCGCACGTGCACGCCATGGCCTGAGAGGCGCTGCGCAGTCGTGCCCGCAGTCGCGCGCATCTGCTCGCGCATCTGCTCGAGGCGCGCAGCGCGCATGCGCGCCATGAATGCCTCCTCGTCAGCATCCTCGTCAAAGGAGTCGCTTTCGTCGCCATCTTCTCCGGCGCCGTTGGCCTTCTTCGCGCGGATGGACGGGTCTCCCGCCGCGTCGGTCTCCCCGCTTTCGCCATCAACCTCATCTTCGTCACAGCCGCCACAGCCGTCGCAGCAAGGATCTGGGCACCCGCCAAAATGCGTCGGACGCATGGATCGCCGCATGTTCTCACGTACCTTATGGCCTCGCATGAGCCGATCCTCCGTTATGCGTTTGATCTCGGCCACACGCGCGCGCACCTTCGCCTCCTGCGCGTCCTGCTCCTCGCAGCAAGAGCCATACATGTTGCCGGGAGCGCTTGAGAAAACTCGTGCAGAAGACGCTCCCACCTTGCTCTTTCTCCGCGAACTTATCCGGAAAGCGGAGTTGAAAGAGAGAAGAAGGCTCAGAGCTTACATGAACTGAAACAGACGGGCTCCCAGTGCACAAAAAACTCTCAATTTCTGACGAAGCATTTGACGAAGCATGAGACGGGCGGCGGCTCTGCGGTCGGCCTCTTCGATAAGCCCGTGGACGAGCGTAATGTTGCTGACCATGCTAGCAATCACGGCTACCTTTTACGTGGGAATTCCGCTACGCCCACCGTCTACGCTGCGTGCCCGCTGCGTCATCGCCGCCACGCCCAAGACCGAGCTGGACGAGGCATGCAATGTCGTCCTCACACACACGAACACTGATTTCGACTCGCTCGCCGGCGCGGTCGCACTGGCGAAGCTGTGGAGCATCGAGCGGCCGGAGGTGCCCACGCACGTCGTCATGCCGCGGGGCGTCAACCCACTCGTTGGGCGCTTCCTCGCTTACCACAAGCACCTGCTACCCATCAGAGGCTTTAAGACCATCCGTGCGGTCGACATCGGTGCCATCGGCGTGGTGGATACACAATCGGCCAACCGGCTGGGGCCGGCCGCCGCGTGGCTCGAAAACGCCTCGCACGTTGCCGTGTACGACCACCACTCGTGCGTGGACGGCGACATCAACCCGACGGAGCTCCACCTGGAGCCTGTGGGCTCGGTAACGACGGTGCTCGTTGAGGAACTGCAGAAGCACGCGCACAAGATCAAGCTGAGCGAGACGGAGGCCACGCTGTTCGCGCTGGGCATCCGCGCCGACACGGGCGCTCTCTCGTTCCCGAGCACCACGCCGCGCGACGGACGCGCCCTCGTCTACCTCATGGAGCAAGGCGCCTCACAACTGGCCATCGCCGAGTTTGGGCAGGCGCGCCTCTCCGCCGTGCAGCGCGACCTGCTCGCGAGCGCGATGCGCGACGTGCAGAGCTGCGAGCATGAGGGGCTCAAGGTCGGCACCGTGTGCCTCGACACGGGTCGGGGCTTCGTCACCGGCATGTCCGCCGTGTGCGAGGAGCTCCTTCAACTCCTCTCGTTCGATGCGCTGCTGCTCGGCATCACACACCGAAACGCTAAGCAGCAGTCCTTTCTGTCGCTCATCGGGCGCTGCTCTCCGCGCGCCTCCGCTGTCGACCTGAACGATGTGATGGGACGTTTCAATGGCGGAGGGCATCCTGCAGCCGCAGCAGCCTCCATTCGGCTGGCAGACCCAGCAGACCCACCCGAGGCCGACGGGGCGGCGGGGGCCGAGGAGGCGCCCGCCTCGGCGCCCGCCGGTCCACTGAAGAAGAAGAGAGCACATCTCGCGACAGTCACTGGAGGCGGCGCGGGCGGGGCGGTTGCCGCGACCGCGACCGCCGCCGCTGACGCAGAGCCCGCGGTTGCTGTGGAGGAAGTGGACGAGCTGCCCCGAGCGCTGCCCAACGCGCCACCCTCCGTCGTGGCGGAGGCGCGGTCGTTGCTCAACCGCGCCCTCGAGCATGTGATCTCACAGGTGCCAGAGCAGCCAACGGCTGAGGATCTGATGACGAAGACGGTCTTCAGCTGCTCCCCAGGCGACACGATGGAAGAGGCGATGAAGATGATGAATCGTATCGCGAAGAAGGCTGTGCCAGTCATCGATGATGAGCGCAAGCTAATGGGCATGCTCAAGTTCAGCGACGTCGTCAAGGCCGAGCAGGCGGGCAAGGGGCAGCAGCTAGTCAAGGTGTGGATGCGGCGCGATGTGGTGACCATCGCGCCCGAAGCCAAATTCGACAAGGTGGAGCAGCTGATCATCGACACGGGCTCCGGCCGGCTGCCCGTCACCGACGAGAACGGCGTGCTCCTCGGTCTCGTCACACGCACCGATGTGCTCAGGCAGCATCGTATGTACGGCCGCCTCGGCCGAGGGGCTCGGAGAGTGAGATGACGGAACACAAAAGGCGGCCACACAGCTCCGTTAGCGGGATTTCTATTCGTGCGTTGTAATATCGTTGCTTTCAGAGGCCGGCGCCCGGCGGATGCGTGACGATGCGGGTGTTTAATTTTTATTCGCCTCACACGCGGCAGACGTCTCTGAGCGCAACCAACGGGGAACGGTGTACAAGTGCACGGGCGGGGGGTGGGGCGCGGGTCGAGGGCGCGGGCGCGTCGTCGGTCTCTCGTCCGCCATTTGTACCGGTCGGGATTAGGTATACCCGCGCCGTTCGGGGAGCGGTTCGGGGAGCGGACGCCCGCACCCCGGCAAGGCCCTCGCCCGCACGATGCGCGAACCTTGACGCCGAGCGATCACGTGCCGTGAAACCGAAGCGATCACGGCCAAGCACGCCACGTGCCGTGCTTGCCGTGCTTGCCGTGCCGAGCAGCCCCTCGGAAGGTCTCTCCCCGTACGAGCGTACTCGTGCGCTCTCATCAACATCATGCCGGCACGCCACGACGGCGCCCTCCAGAACTGTGGACCTTGCATGCCTCTCCATGGAACTCTCTTAGTGTGGCTCCGCCGGCTGGCGGCGGCTATTGGGCGGTCGGCCCGCATTGGGTTATTGGCTACTGAGCGGTCGGCCCAATAGCCGCCCAATAGCCGCTAAAGGGCGGTCGGCCCTCACGATCACCGGCCGCGAAGGCTCGGCCGTTTGGCCTGATTCGGCCCGTCATTCTCTGCGAACGAAAAGGGGTCCGCCGCGGCGGCCGCCTTGGGCGCCGCCTTGGGCGCCTCCTTCCTGGATGCTTCGGCCTCGCCCGGCGCCGCCCGCTTGCGCCTGGCCTCCTTGGCGCCGTCAGCTTTAGAGGGTGCTGCGGCGGGCGCTATCGCGGGCGTCTCCTTCGGCGCTGGCAGCGCCTTGAGCGCTTGTGGCGCCGGCGCCGCCTTCTTCTTCGGCGGCGGGGCGGCGGGCTCGGTGGCCGAGGGCGGCATCAGGGTGGCGAGTCCCTCACGTCGCGCGAGGCGTGCCTGCCGCTCGGCTTTCTGCTGCACTGCGTCCGCGCGCGCCTTAGCCTCCTCCTCGTCATCGTCCTCGCTGTCCTCGCTGTCGTCGTCGTCGTCGTCGTCGTCGTCGTCGTCGCCCTCCCCTTCCTCGTCCTCCGTGACCTTCTTCTTCTTCGCCGGCTGCCCGTCGGCGCTCGTCTTCCTTTTCGCGCCCGCCTTGGCAGCGCCCGCCTTGCGTGGCGACGCACGCCCCGCTGCTTTGCCTTTGCCCGCGCTCGCACTGCCGCTGCCACTGCCGCTGCTCGTCCGCCGCTGCTCGTTGCTGCCGCCGCTCGACGACCTCTTGCCAGTCACGATGAGTGCGCCGCTCACACCGGCGGCCGGGCCGGCGGCCTGCGTGAAGGGCTTCGGCGTGTCCTTGAGGCCGTCAATGAACTGGAAGGCGCTGCCGAGGGGCAGGTGGTCCGCGTCCGCGTGCAACGGATGCCCCTCGCTCGGCCGGAAGAAGAGGAGCGACGGTAATCCGAGTTGGGGCGGCACAGGCGAGACCATCGCATTGCGCGAGCGCTCCGCGCGGAAGTCGATGAGCGCGCGCGCGATGGCGGCGACCATTCGGGTCTGCGGGCCGTTGGGCTCGAGGCGGTCGACAGCCGTGCGCACCTTGGCACACACCTCGCGCAGCAGATCGAAGCTATTGACGCTCTTGGCGAGGCAGCCGTTGATGTAAAAGTCGAGGCAGCGCTGCGCCGTCGGCATCGTGCCGCTCTGCTTGGTCACGCTGCCCTCGCTCTCCTCGTCCTCCTCGTCCTCCTCGGCGTCGAGTGCGCGCTCCTCCATCTCGAAGTCAGGATGGTGTGCGAGCACGTGCACGAGCCACGGCAGTTGAGTCTCGGGCAGGCCGCGCGGATTCTTTTGTCTCTCGGCCGTGCTGCGCCACACCGCGGCTAGGTGGACGAGCCTCTCGCGAGCAAACTGCTGAAGCCCGGGTAGCGGGTCGACCGCCGCGAGGGCTAGCCACGTGATGTACTGCGGCGGCAGGTTCTTGGTACGCGTGCTCAGGTAGCGCGCGGGCGCGCCGAGCTTCGTCTCCTTCTTGTCGGTCTGAAAGCCGCGCATCGCCTCGGCAGCGAGCTTCTTGCCAAAGGCGGCGCGCACCTGCGGGATGCCGTCGTGCATCAGCAGTGCGAGCTTGTGCACGCCCGGTGCCCTGAGCGTGTTCTCCACCTTGTACGGGCACACGCGCAGCAGCTTGAGGAGCGCCTTGCCACACGCGAGTCGCAGCTTGCCATGGGCGATCTCGTCGGCCGCCTCGGCCACGCCTACAGCCCCCTCCGCCTCGAGCGCCATGCTGAGCCGCCGGATCAAATCGAGCAGCCGAGGGAGCGCCAGGGGCGCCGGCGGCGCCGGCGGGAGGCCTGCACAACCGCCGGCAGCATTGGCCGAGTCGCCTGAGAAGCCGTCTTCCTTGTCTTTGGCGGCCGAGCCGTCGCTGTGGAGGGCGTGGGCAGAGCCGAGGAGCTCATTGGCGAGCAGCTTGAGCACGAGCGACTGCGCCTCGCACCGGCGCGCAATCTCGGGCATTGGGAGCGCCGCGTGCTTGCCTTTGGGGGGCGCGATCTTGGAGCCGCTCGCCGACGGTGTGGGCAGCGCCGCCTCGCGCAGCTTTCGCAGCAGCCCGTCGCGAGCCGCGTCGTCGCCGAGTGCCTCGGGCTCTCGCTTGGCGAGCGCGCCGAGCACAGAGAGCGCGCACAACTGCGCGGCCGTCGGCTTCGCCAGGTCGAGATGTGGCAGCAGCTTGGAGCGCAGCACGCAGAACGTCTGCTCGCGCACTGCAGGCACGAGGAGATCCGTCGAGATCGCCTGCGCCGCGAGCTTGCCCACGAGCGCGTCCTTGGCGACGCAGCAGAGCTTGCACAGCTCGCCGCAGAGCTGCTTGCGCACGCTCGGCGCAGCGTCCCTGAGCTGCGGGCTTGCCGCCTGCACCAGGCGCAGCAGGAGTGGCAGCGGCTCGCCCGGCTTGGCGGGCGGCGCGGCGTCACGGGCGCCATCGCCCTCACTACTGCGCGCCGCAGCCACAAGGGCACGGCCCAGGGGCGCGCCCGCGCTCGCAAACACCTGCGGCGCGTACAGGCAGACGTCGAGGAGCAGCTCGAGCGTCGGGCGCGCGCGGTCGCTCGCGTCCTCGGGCAGCTCGTCGGCGACGCCTTCGAGAAGGCTCTCAGCACCAGAGCGCCAGAGGAGAGTGTTGGCGGTGAGGGTGAGGATCGCGTCGAGGTGCGGCTTCTGCTTGTCGGTGAGCCTGTCCGCCACGCTCTGCTTGAGCGCCTTGGCCCCCGCGAGCACCTCGGCGTAGCTCGAGCCTGGCGAGGCGAGCAGCCCGAGGTGCTTGGCCACATTCTTATCCTTGCACTCGGCCAGCTGCGCCCATACCTCGCGTACCTTGTCCTGCAGAGGCAGCCGCGAGCTCATCTTGAGGACGAGAGCCGCCTGCTCTTGCGCCGCGGCCTCCTTGGCCTCGTCGCTCGCCTCCTTGGCCGTCGCCGCCCGCTGCAGCTCGGTCCAGCGCATCACTTCGGCCTGAACGATCTTCTTTCCACGCATCATCGAGCGGAACGCTCGTCGAGAGGCTGCGGTCGCGAGGAGCGTGCGGTGCAGCGCGCAGACGGAGCGCAGGCGCAGGCCCTCGTCGGGCGGGAGCAGCTTGTTCGTGAGCAGCATCTCGATCTCGAGCCGCGACTCCGGGCTCTTGGCCGCCTCCGTCGCGTACGCGGACAGCAGACGCTGTGGCACCACGTGCAACGCCTGAGGTACATCGTAAGCGCTCGGATGGGCTTTGAGGTGGGCGGTGGCCGCCTTGCGGTAGACGTCGCACAGTCCGTCACGTGCGGCCTTGCCAATGGCCTTGTTCGTGTCGAGCATCCGATGCGCCACGTCCTCGAGCAGCGGCGCGTACGTGGCCAGATCGGGCGCCTCGAGCGCCGTCTCGAGCGCCGCGTCGCACACGGCCGTCACAAACGCCTCGCGCACCTTGTCCTTGGCGTCGCGCGCGCGAGGGAGCAGGTGCTCGATGAGCGTCGCGCGGAGCGCCGGCTTCTGCTCAAGCAGCGGCACCGTCTCCTTGACCGCCATCACGCGCACCTCCGTCGACACGTCGATCAGTCGGCGGAGGAAGGCTTCATCGAGCAGGGCGGGCACCTCCTTAGCCACATCGCACTCCTCGAGCGCAAGGAGCCTCGCGAGCAACTCGAGCGCGTCGGTACGCGTCGCCTCGGAGTCCATCTTGGCGACGTCGACGAGCTGCGGAAGGATCGTCGACGTCGCCTCCGTCGTGATCGACGTAAGCTCGATGACGAGCTCACGCCACTCGCTACGGTACTCGCTCTCCTTGCCCTCTTCCGACGTCACGAGGGAGTTGGGCAGGCACGACTGCAAAAAGGTCTGCAGCGGCGCATGCAGCACACCGCCAACAGTGCCGTGGTCCGCGACGAGCTCCTTGGCGAGCGCGTACGCTGCCGGAGCCTCCGTGCGCTTCGGTTCGAGCAGGTTGGCGAGGATGCTGTCGAGCAGCGGCGCCGACATGGAGGCATCCTCGTACTCGCTGCACAGGTCGGCGAGCATCTTGACCATCATGGCACGAACGGCGCCGTTGTGGTTCAGGTGCGCCGCGTTGAAGAGCGTCTCGAAGAGCTGCTGCAGCAGGTCGTCGCAGTGCAGCTCCTCGTCCTGCAGCAGGTTAAACGCCTGCGTGTACGCAAGCCGTTGGAGCAGGTACACGTGCCTCTCGTACAGGGAGCTCTCGATCTCCTCGAGGCCCTGCAGCTGCTGGATCAGGAGCTCGAGGACGTCCTGCGCGGTACGAGTGCGGCGAGCGCGCGAGGAGGTGGGCTGAGCGGGCGTAGGTTGAGGGGCGCGACGAAGCGCGGGCGCGAGCGTGAGCGCGAGAGCTTACTCTAAGACTTGCGGGATCGTCCTCGTAGGGCATTTCCGGCGCGATCATGCGCAGGTAGTCGGCGAGGCAGCACGCGAGGTGGAGCCTGTGGAGCCACGCAAGTACCAGACGCCTTTGTCAGGGGGCGCGCACACGACGGCGGACGTGCAAGCTCCGGACGGGCTCAAGACGGGCGGCACGACACACACCTGACGGTCTTGTCTTTGTGCTTGAGCAGCTTCTTGTTCGCGAGCGCGTCGACGAGGTCTTCGGGAAAGTCGAGAGGCTCATCTGGGCTCGGTCGGTCGTGCTCAGCCATGTCTTTGCTCAGCGCCTGCGGAGGAGAAGGGCCCATCCAAATCAAATCAAGCCTCTCGGTCGGTCGGGCGGCGCGCCGCGCGAGCCATGGCGCACCACGAGCATTTCGACGAGGCGATTCTTCGGAGGCGCCGTCGCAGACGAAGACCCCAGAAGCATGTTGGCCGTGACATCGCCGATCGCCATTGGGAAAAGGAAGGGCAGGTCGACCCTGCGCTGCAAAAAAAGTCAAGCTTTTCTTGGCGGGAGACGCACGGGACGAAAGTCAAGAAAGGTCGAGGGTTCCCCACAGCCGCGGAATCCAAACATGCCCGCACATGTCGTAAGGATCACCATGACAATCTTGATTTGACGATCTCGGGATTGTGGGCGCTTTTCACGCTGCGTCCTAGGAAAACCATGCAGATTCTCACGGTGTCGCTTTGCGCGCTCATCGTCGGCTGCGCTGGTTACTCGGGCCGCCTGCCCGAGTCCATACACAGGTGGGCCGCGCACCAAGCGTGCGCGCAGCGACCGCACGAGCATCAGGTGCAGCGCCGGCGCCTTCCACGCGTGCTCCTAAAGATGGTCGGCGAGGCGAGCGTGGATGACGTGGGCGGCAAGGGACTCTTCTCCGACTTCATGGTCGAGGAAAGCTTTGATGACGACGCCGATCCGCCTATCGGTTCCACCTTCGACGGCGAAGACGAAGACGACGATGATGAAGATTGGGAGGGCGTGTACGACGCTGACTGGGACGAGCCCTCCGGTCCAGAGGAGCCGCCGGATGGCGTCGTCGTCGAGAGCATCGCCAAGTACCTGCCACAGCTGATGCGCAAAAAGTACGGCGAAGATTGGGAGCTCCTCCTCGCCGATGAGGACGCCGACGACCCTGCGGAAGACGAGGGGGCTGCAGGCGGCGGCGTGTTCGACGTGGACGGAGTGGCGGACCCCACTGACGGGCCGTCGGAGGCGGAGCTGCAAGCGCTCGTCGCCAAGGCGCGCAAAGAGGGCGAAGAGGATGGGGAGGCGGACGAGGACGAGATGCTTCAGGAGGCCATGGCGGGCGAGATCAGGGTGGCCGAACTCGACGTGTCGAACCTGGCCGAGAGCAGCCCCGGCGAGATTGCGGAGAGCCTCTCGCCCAAGCTGGCCGAGTTCCTGAGCGCGCAGCTCGCAGGCGACGTCGCGCTGCCCAAGCCCTTCCCGCAGTCCGAGTGGCTCCACGTCTTCATCGGCGGCGTGAGCACTCGAAAGAGATTCGATGAACTCGCGAACACATGGGCCAACCTGCGTGTGTTGCTCGCCGACAACTTCGACGACCTGACTACGGGCTCGGAGGACCCCGGCGCCGAGCCCGATGCGGCCGCGTCCGCGCTGCTCAAGGCGCGCGCGCTCCACGCCGCCACGGGCATGCCAGCCCTCGCCGAGACCACGTGCGTCCAGGTGGCGGGGGATGGCGCTAAGCCGCCCTCAGAGACATTGTACCGGGTGGACGAGCGGGTGGACGAGTTACTCACGCGGATGCGTCCGTCCTCGTCGCCTGAGCGCGAGGTGATCTACATGAGCGCGGCCGCCTTCGTCTCGGATGAGGCCACCTTCATGGGAGAGGGAGCATGCTCGATGCCGCTCGGCATCGCCGAGGCGCGCCACGCAACCATCGCGACCTCGACTGCGTGCGACGAGTTGTTCGTCAACGTGGCTGAAGGGCTTGGCCTCAAGTTCGTGGGCTCGGACGCTTTCGACGACTTTTACAAGCTGCAGACGCTCAAAAAGACCGGCCGGCTCGCCAAGAAGACGGGCGGCTCGCTGCTTCTCAAGGAGAAGATCTTGCGTGAGGCTACTGTGCTCGATGCCTCGATCCTCAAGGTCTCGTCATTCCTCAACCACATGGTAGACGTGGAGCTCATGGAGGCATGCGGCGAGGAGCTCGCCGAGCGCCTCGAGGACACGCAGCCCACCAAGGTGCTCACCGTCGAGTCGACCGGCCTCATCCCGGGCATGTTTGTGGGCAAAGCGCTCACACTCCCCGTCGTCTTCGCTCGCAAGTCGCGGCAGATAGGGGTCTCCGACTCCTACCAGACAAGCTACAAGTCGTCGACGAAGGCCAACAGCCAGGACCTGTACGTGTCCATCGAGTACCTCACGCCAGGCGACCGCGTGATCATCATCGACGACTTCCTCGCCGGCGGCACCACCGCGGATGCACTCATCCGCCTGTGCCGCATGGCAGGCGCCAACGTCGTGGGCGCCGGCTTCCTCATCGAGAAGTCGAACGACGCGGGGCGCGCCTTCTTGTCAGGGTACGAAATCCCCCTCGAGTCGCTCGCCACCGTCGAAATCTCCGACAATCAGGTGAGCATCGTCGAGACCAGCGCTGAGGAGGATTCTCAGTCGGAGTGGGCCAAAGACCAGCAGGAGCTCGATCGATTGCTCAGCTCCGACGGGCGCATCAACCTCGACTTCACCGTCGGCGTCAGTCCTGATGCAGCGCCGCCGGCGTGAGTGGCTGAGGGCGTGATACTATGATCTACGTGTGTTTTTCGAGGTTGCAGCACCCTGGGGTGGTGACCTCGGAGCTCGGCGCGCCGGCGGGAGCGCACACAGATCCGTCATATCGCCGTTACAGAATATCTCGCGACCGAGCGACGGAAAAAACGTTAATTTTGCGTCTGCTTCCAAACTTATTTTTACATGTAGACGGCCAACCCGATCCTAAAGCAACGCAGCTAACCTTGTGCATCCTCGTGCCTCGAAGTACGAAGACCTTGATGTGAGTGACGTTCACGGCTTTTTTTACCGGTTCTTAGTTTTAGGCGCGCGACTCCCGCGGCCGACCTGTTCTACCACGGGTTGTGTCGGCCAGTCCATAGTGATAGCGTCTTATGTGCTTAGGGGTCCGGAGAGTGACGAGCGTTGTGTTGAACGCATCGTGATGTGTTCGCTTTCTCCGCGGTCGCGCGTGTGCACAGCGTCTCGCGAACGCGTGCTTGCGTGTAGTGCGTGACAACCTCGTAATACTCACTACTCCAGCCCCGAGTCTCACTCGATTCACACACGGCTCAAAATGGTTCCGACGGATGGCCCCGACGATCTCTCAAAACGTGAGGCGCTGCTCCTGCAGCTCGAAGCGCGACGGCAGGCGATCAATGGGCAAGAGCAGGCTGACACAGTGCAACGGCAGCGCGCACGCACATCGTGGGCTGACTCACAACGGCCAGGGGGTGCCAACCCTACGTGGGATGGCCTGATATCTGGGTGCAGAGCTGGATCGATCTATACACTCGTTGGGCTTGCTGTGGTGGCATCGGCGACTCACATATCGCCATTATTTCGATCAGGATCGAGTCCTGGCGGCCGGGCGTGGCTAGTTTGCACCGCGGGCATGGCAGGGTTCTTTTTCAACGCAGAGATGGCTGTGGTTGGCAGCGAAGCACGGGAGAAGGCGCTTCAGCGATCAGATTTCAAATAGGCTGTGCACATCAGAACATGTATAAACGTGTAATGCTCACACGTCTCACGACGAGATAGTTCATACGCCCAGAAATCGGTGCGCAGTGGGTTTGAGAGATTAGGAGCCTGAATTAATGTCTTTGAGGCTTTCGTCAGAATCTCGCTCGTCGACGTCGCTCGTCTGTATACTCTCTGTATCGACTCTCTGTGGACCCGCGCTTGGTTCACTCGACTCGCGTCGACTGATACTCCTCGTAGTCTGGTGCGTGATGACCGGGCACGAGACAGCTAAGTCCGAGCCGCGTCGCAACCGACGCCGAGGTTCTTGGCATGCCCATGGGCGGCAGGCGCCTTTATTTCTCGTCGTTCTCGAAGCCCCCGACGCCACTGTCATCATTTATCATTCTCGATGCTGCCGTGGATCGCGCGGCTTGGCGCGATGGCCGCCGCCGCGCTTGCCGTGCCCTGCGTCATCTTCCGTGTGCCCTTTGTTCCTCGCAGCTGCAACCGCTTGCGCCCCAATTGCTTGCTGGCCGATGCCGATGACCGTGGCCTCGACCACCTTCTGTTCTTGCTGAACGCTGCTTACTGTGACCGCATCGACAGCTGTCAGGCTCACGGCACTTGGCGGCAGCGGGCTAGACGGCGCTTGAACGGACGGGACTTCGTGAGTGGCGTCGCGCGCCGCACGGTGCGGCTGCTGCCAAAGGGCCACAGGGCCACGAACCTGCTGCTGCTGCTGCTCCCCCCCGTGCGCGTGCGCCAAGTGATTCTTAGTTTCCTGCAGATGATCGATCAGACCGTCGCCCAAAGTAAGCCAGCTCCCCACGAAGACGCCCGCCGCGCCCGCCGCCGCTGCCTCGTGGGCAGCGTCGCCCGAGAGCACCGAGGGTGGCTTTAGCTTGAGGCTGTTGGCGATCACCCCGGCTGAAGCGCGTGCAGGGATGCCATGCAAATTCAGCAGGAGCCCCTCGCTCTCGCGCACCGCCGCCTGCTCCAGGACGATCTTGCGCTCCGTGCCCCCTCCAAAGCCGAATTCGAGGAAGGCGGCTCCATCGCGCGTCGCTTGCTGCCACAAGAAGTAGAGCCCGGCGAGCGACTCGACCGCCTGCCCATTCAGATGCGTGAGTACCTTCCATCCCTCCGCCTCATAGCCATGGTTCACATCACCGCCATTGAGCACGTCAAGCAGCACAACGACCTCGCGGGCCGGCTCCGTATTGAAGCCGTTCTTGGCACCCACCTCCCGCGTGAAGATGTCGTGCACATACGAGCGCACGCCCCCCGACGAGGCGTCTTCGATGAGCGGCGCCGTGAGCGGCGAGAAGACTAGACCGCCGATGATGACCCACTCCGGAGTGCAATCGAAGTCGTGCCAGCGCGGCAGCGGCGGCGGTAGTGGCACAAGCTGCGCGCGTAGCGTGAGCGACCGGCCATAGCGCAGGATCGAGAGCTCGGTCGGCGCGTCGTGCACCTTGGAGGTGATCAGATAGTCGAGGCTGACGCGTTCTCCCGGGCGCAGCGGCACTGTGCCATCATCGCCGACGCTCACGCCATCAAGATGAGTGATCACATCATTGGGCTGCAGCGAGCAGTTGGCGAGCGCTGTGGCAAGCGCGGATGCATTGGTGCCCACCGCCGCGGGTGTGGAGGGTGCGGCCAACGAGGCGGCGGAGGAGGCGTTGGAGCACGTGCACCTTCCGCCGGGCAACACAGCGATGCTCGCATTCGTCTGCCGTGGCGGCGGTGCGAAGGCAGAGAGTGAACTCACTGCGGATACGACGACGCCCGTGACGCGGTCGGGCACCTGGAGATAGCGGCGCAGGCCGCGATTCTCGAGGTGCTGGATGCGGAAGGGCACGTCGGCCAAACGGAACTTGGGCGCGCTCACCACGGCGGTCAGGAAGGTGCGCGCGAGTAGTGCCGGGATGATGTAACCTATGGACTGTGCGCCGTCGATGCCTTGGAAGGCGACGCCGATGACGCGGTTGCTCGCGTCAAAGGCGGGCCCGCCACTATTGCCGCCGTTGATCGCCGCGTCGATCTGAACGACGAGCGACCTGCCGGGTGAGATAGAGCTCGTAGCTCCGAGACGGTAATTCTTGCAGTCGACGCGGGACACGACGCCTTCGGTCACAGACTGGGCGTTGCCGCCGAGAGGATAGCCGCGGACTGTCACGCGCGACTGCAAGGGCGGTAGCTCGTACGACCACGCGACGGGCGTAAGATCAGCGAAGAACTCGTCGGCGTTCTCAATCACCTCGAGGGCGGCGAGATCAACATCTGGGCCCATGGCCACAACACGTGCCCGCCAGCGCTTGGAGTTGCCCGTCTTGGAGAGCCGAATGTCAACGGCATTTTCAATGACGTGATGATTGGTCAGGATCCTACGGCCGTCGACCAGGAAGCCGGTGCCGCCCTGCCTCTGCTGGGCCGCCTTCTCCCAAGGGCGCATGTACGACGGCGCAACCGCAGCGACCTCGATGCGCACGACGGCGTCCCACGGCGGCGCCGCGGCGCTGGCCAAGGCGAACAAAGCTGCGAACGTCATCGCGTGCATGAGTGCGAGACACAAACGAAAAGTGCTCGCGATAAAAAACCGAGCGAAGCTTGTATTTCGCACGAGTGTGAACGTTAACACGTCAGACGTACACGTCAGACGCGACAACCGGTGCTACGGCACTGTTAAAACTGCACGAGTGAGCAGAGCAAGCAAGAGACAGCATCTTCACAGCCAATGTTCACACGCAAACCTTTTGCCTCCCGCCGCGGGCGGGCCGTGGCCTGGTCTTTGGTCTAATCGTCTAAAATGTATCTCACGCGAGCGGGGAAGGAGCCTGACGCTTAGCCTGACGCTAGCCTGACGCAAGCCTAAAGCACACGATCTGCTGTGCGCCTGTCCCGTGAGTCCCGCCGCGCCACACACATTGTCGGCCCTCTTCAGGCCCTGTCGTGGCTCGTGCGCGCGTCTACAAGACCTCGGAGCTCGAGTCTAGGGTCCACAGAACATCTGTCCCTTTTCTAGCGCGCTTACGCCGGAGCCAAGCGCCCAGCGAGCACCTTCTTGAGCACCTTTCTTCACAGAAAGTCTCCCCTCTGGTGTGTCGCCGTCGGAATCATAGCTGGTGGTGTAGAATGGGTTTATGGGTGCGCCCGCTTGCCGCTCTCACCTGTCCCCCGTGTCTCACCGCGCCGTTTCCGTAGAACGGGAATAATGAGCGGATGTTCGGCCGCTGATCTTCATTCTGCGCTGTTTGTACGATCCAGTCTCGATTCCCCCCTCCCATTTCGACTCCCATTTGAAGAGTCGTGGGCTGATGAGGAGCGGGTCGGTCAGACGAGGGTCTGCCTTGCCATGTAAGAATGGGCAGAGCTCACCATTCTTGCACCCGCCCCGTGACCCACCCCTCGCAAAGAAGTGGCATTCCTGTTGCTTGTACGGAAGACGTGACGGCAGTGCTGGCGGAGGCGGTGCTGGTGTTAGTGCTGGTGGCGGTGGTGCTGGTGGTGGTCGAGGTCCTGGCGGCGGCGGTCCGGGAGGCGGCGGTGCCGAAGGCGGCGGTGCTGCTGAAGGCCGCTCCCACTGCTCGGACCCTGGTGTGTTGTCGATGTAGTAGTATACTTGCGAGGTCCGGGTCGAGCGGCGTGCGCGCCACGGCGGGGGCAGGCACGCCTGCACGCACATCAGCTCTGCGTCGGGTGGAGCCTCGTCCGCCGTGAGCGGCTGCACTGTTTTGGCCTTTTCGAACCGCCATGCTTCGCCTGCTTTGTCCTGCTCTGGTTCTGCTGGCGCTTGCGCTGAACGCAGCGCGGCCACTGGCGGCGCTGCTGATGGCACTGCTGGCGCTCCTCGCGCTGCTGGCGCTGCTCGCGTTCGGGATGGCGCCATTCCCTCTGCCGCCGGCGACATCTTGCCTTCGGCAGAGCTCGGGTTGTCTGGGCGCCTGGCACTACTCGTGGACATGCTCGGCTGGTGCCTGATCGGCTTCCTAAGTGGGATGTCGCCGTCGTCCGAGTCCGAGTCCGAACCGGAGTCGTGTCGAGAGTCGTGTGCTCGGACAGCCGATTCATTGGCCCTGGGTGGAGCCACGCTCAAGGAGGCGATCGGCTGAACCTGCGTCGTCGCCGCGGAACCCTCGCCTTTGGAGTCATGGACGCCAAGAATCCCCAAAGCATCCCTTGCATCCACGCCCACCCACTCCGCGGCCGTCTGCACAGGCCGTGAGAAGCTCGTGCGTGGGCGCGAACGGCTGCCGTTGAGGGGCAACTCGTCCTCATCGCTGTCCGATCCCGCTCCGATCAAGGAACACTCGTCGATGCGCTCACTGAAGAGCTCTATCGAGTCTTGTTCGTAAACTGAAGGTGGCCTGATGGTAATGGCAACGCGTCGCCCTTCATCTGCATCAGCAGCCTTGCTCACACCAGCCACGTCCACCGAGTCGGAAGCATCCTGAGAAAGCACTGGTCCCGGCCAGAAATCCGCAGGGACCGCCAGCCGTGATCGCGGCCGCTGAAGCGCAGAGAGCCGCGAGATTAGGGGCAGCTCGTCGTTCTGGTCGGACTCTTTGGAATCGGCCGACATAGGCACCCGGAATCGCGCCATCTCACTGCTCGACGACGGCACCAGCTCCAGCCCTTCGTCCTCGGCGGCAGACCTGGACTCGTTTGCTGTGGGGGGCAGCGGCCTCTTGCGCGTCGGCTGTGTCGGCGCGAGCGCGGGCGCCATTGAGGCGCGCGAACCCAGCTCTCCGAGCTTGCTGTCGCCCTCTAGGTCATCTTCGAGGTCATCCTCGACATCATCATGAACCTCGGATACAACCGCCGCTAACTCCAACATAAGCACATCCTCCTTCTTGTCGTCGCGGTCGTCATCCTCCTTGTCGTCAACGTCATCCTCCTCTTGCTGTTCCTCTGCCAGCAGCTCCTTGCACCCTTTCATGTGCCTGGCGAGCGCGCCATTGTTGCCAAACATGCAACTGCAGTACCCACACCTCGGTCTAACCAGCTTTGTGAATGCGACAGGGAGAATGCTCTCCAGCATGCGACTTTGCTCCGACTCGCCCATCGCGGCCGTCCCTCGAGGTCCCTCTAGCTCCCGACGAAGGTGACAGCTGAGTGGACGGCGGAAGAGAGGTCACCGCGCGGGTTGCCTTTTTTGTTCAAGTTTTGCCAGTCAGTCAGTTACCCCTACAGCTACGAGCAAGCGTGCGTAAACCGGCGACACAGACGCGGACCATTCAAGTAACATATGTAGAAAGTGACTAGAGTGACTGTACTATAGTGCGCAAGTGAGCATTCGATCGTCTCTTCAGTTGTAAATGTACTGACCTTCATTAGTATGTGTATGTGTTACCATCGCGGCCGCCACCTCTGAACCCCCACCCTTCCCACCCACACTCCTTGGCCTCTCTAACCGTGTTTTTTTTCTGCGACTCCTGCACTCGGGCGCGGGTGCGGGCGCGGGCGCGGGCGGATCGGCGGGCAGCCACTCGAACGAGTTTGCCCGCACTGCGGGCATCCGGGCTACCACTGTTGCAGCGGCTGCCGGCGAGCCCCCCTCAAGGGCGGGCGCGGGCATTTTCTGCGAGGGCATTTTCCAACCGCCCCGTTCGGCGTTTTGCAACCGCCCCGTTCGGCGGCTTCCATTGTGGGCGCCACACCCAACGCTTGGGCTGGTCCGACTTGGCCGCCATGCCATCGTCCGTGAAGCCGTGGGGCGGCAACGAGCGCGGCGTGGCGGTAGACGTCGGCGCTCCATCAGCAAGGGCGGGCGCGGCCGTGCCCTCAGCGTGAGCACCGCTCGCCGAGGGCGCAGGCTCAAGCAGCACCCAGTTGCCAAAGGCCGCCGTGGGGCCGCCGCCATAAAACTGGAGCTCCAGATTGTGCTGTGCCTTTTCGTCATCGATGGCATAGTACACGATAAAGTTGACGATGCCGCGTGTCTCCTCATCTATCATGAGTGACGAGTCCATGTTGCGCGACTCGAGGATGCCCTCGCACCAGCCCACGCCCTCCCAATGGAACAGGATGTGCTTGCCCAAGAGCGCGTCGCCCGCCTCACAGCCGAACTCGAGCTGCGCGCTCGTCGGCGGCTGGCTTGCGACCGCGTGCCCCTCGGGCACGTACCAGGCGATCAGGTTGCAGGGGAGCTTGCGCGGTCCGATGGGGCAATCGCCCTCGTCATCGTGGTCGTGGTCGTGGTCGTCGTCGCCGTCGTCCTTCTTGAGGCTTGCGTACGTCCATCCAGGCGGGGGGCGGTAACGCATCGGGCACGTGTGCGGCCTGTGCTTGCCCTGGCACGCTGCACACTTGGCGTTGGCGGCCGAAGGCACACACGCAATGACCGCCGCCGAGGGCGATTTGCTCTTCTGCGAGGGAGGCGCCAGCGGTGACATCGAGGCACGGGCGTACACGGACCGGCGCAGGGTGAGGCGTGCTATGGCAGCAGCAACGAGGCGCCACGAGGTGGCCATAGGAGGGCTGGCAGCAGCAGCGGACCAAGCAGCCGTCGCCGCGGCCACATCCATCAGCCAGTTTAAGAACAGTTTTCGTCAGGCCAGCGCGAGGCGGACAGTAGGATTGAGCTGGGTTAAAGTCGTTCATTCGTCCTTTGGATGCAGCCGCGGCGGCGGCGGCGGCGGCGGCGGGCGCGTGTGCGCGCGGCTGGCTCGGCACGTGCCTTGCTTGGGGGTTCCTCTCCGGCGGCAATGCGGCGCTCCTCCTCCTGGCGCTTGAGCTCCTTCTCGCCCTCATACCAGTTACCCGCCTCCATCTCGGCCGTGTACCGCTCCAAGTCTTCCGCCGCCTTGTCCATGTACACCTGCTTCTCGCTCTCATCCAGCGCCTTCCACGCTGCTCCCTGCAGCTTCGCCAGGTCTGGGACCGATGTGTCCGGGTGCGCTGCCCTGAGCGCTTCGCGCGTCTCGTCGCAGAAGTAGAGGTAACTCGAGTGCGGCTTCCTGGGCATCTTCATCAGCTCCGCCTTGATCGCGCGCTCCGCCTCGCGCTTCGCCTTCTTCTCCTCCTTCTCCACCTTCTTGGCCGAGTTGGCTTGATCGCGCTCTGCACGCTCGGCGGCCCGCTTGGTTGCCTTGGCCTCTTTCTCGAGCGCTTTGGCCTGGCGCTTGAGCGCCATCTGAAGCTGCATCTGCTGCTGATGATACGCCGCCGCCGCGGCAGCATGCGCGATCGCCATCGGGTCCATGAGCGTTGTACTCTGCGCAACCGCCGTCACCTCGGCGTCTGCCGTAGTCTCGCCGATGGCCAACGTCATGCCAGCCGGCGCAGGAGCGTGCATCACCAATCCGACACCCGGGATCATCATGATGGTCGTCGCTCCCGCCAGCAGGTGGTTGACCTGCGGTAGAGATCCCGCCGCGGTGGGGGCGATAAACGGTCGGCCCGCTGTCGCCGCGGCGGCCACCTGGGCTGCGATGGCGGCCTGCACGGCCACCTTCGAGGCCGCGGCCTGTGCAGCATGCAGTTGTGCGGCGACGCCGAGGGCTGCTGTCGAGGAGGTGGGTGATGCCGTCGCTGTCGTGCCTGCTGCCACCGGCGACCCTGGTGGCTCAAGGGTAGCCATGGCGGTGGGTGACTCGGTGGGTGCCAGGCTTCCCCCCTCATGTTGGCTGCGAGGCCTGGGCAGGATCGCGCCGTTGCTGATGGAGGCGACCTGCGCTTGCTGCGGCCGATGCTCGGTCACGCTGTGGTCGGGAGTGGCGCTGTAATGGGCGCTTGCCGAGCTTGGTGCCGATGACGGGGTCTTGGCAATCTTGGAAGCGATGCCGTCATTCGCGTTGTCATGAGCGTGCACCTCCAACCGGCCGACGTATCGTACCAGCTTGGGCGATGGGACAGGCACGGGCGAGTGCAATAGCGACGGCATCAGGGGCAAAGAGGGCGGGCGGAAGATGAGTGGCGTCGTCCACGCAAAGGGCTCCTCCTCCTCCTCCTCCCCCTCCTCCTCCTCCTCCTTACGGCAGTCGTGCCGGCGGCGCTCGTCCCGGCGCTCGACGCGGCGCTCGTCGCGGCGCTCGTCCCGGCGCTCGCGCGAGTGGAGCTCGCGGAGGGAGGCGACGTGCGCCTCGTGCTCGTCATGGCGCTCGTCACCGCGCTCGGCACGGCGCTCGTCACGGCGCTCGTCACGGCGCTCGTCACGGCGCTCGCGCGCGTGGAGCTCGCGGAGGGCGGCGACGTGCGCCTCGTGCCGCGCGGCCGCGCGTAGGAAGCCGCCGGGATGGCCCATCGCATCATAGGTCGAGCCCATACCCGAGCCCATACCCGGCGGCAGCGGAGACGCGACTGGCGAGGATGAGCGTGGCAAGACCGACGAGCTCCCATACGGCGCACCGGCGCCGTCCTGGGCGTCGTATGAGAATGGCGACGCCCAAGGTCCCACAGGCGCCGGGCCGCTGCCGACGGGCGAGCGATCGGGCACGCCGGACGCGCCCGAGGAGCCGATCGAACCGGAGGGCGAGAAGAGGGAGCTCGCGCCGTGATGGGCACCGGCGCCGCTCTGGGTGATGACGACGCGGTTGCCGCCGGACGAGTTGCCTTTGGCGCCCTTCTTGGCCTTGAGGGTGCCCATTTCGGCGGCCTTCTCGGCCTTGAGGGTGCCCATTACGGCGGCCTGGATTCGCTCGTACCGGCTGCTGCACATGGCGACGGTGGGCTCGATACCGGTGGCGGGCAGCGGCGCTGCTGGCAGCAACGGCGCCAGTGAAGGGTGTGGCGTGTAGTGTTGCTGTGGCTCCAGGCCGCCAGTCCCGTTGAGCGCACTGAATTCGTCGAGGTGCATGGCGCTAGAAGATACCGCGCCGCCATTGAGACTCGGCGTGTGAAGTGGAAGGCCATCGTCCTCATCAGACGAGTCGTCATCGAGCGTGAGTCCCGGCTCGAGCCGCCAGCGTCCTCGGTGGTGCAACGTGTCGCGCGCGAGTGTCTTGGAATCACCAGTAGTAGCAGAAGCGTCAAAAGCAGGAGCGAGGGCTGACGCCGAGGGATGGCCGGCCGTTGTCGTCGACTGATCGTAAGGCTGGCTCGCTGGAAGCGCGGGCTGCCCCTTGCGCATGGGCTCGCCGTGCTTCTCACTGGTGCGACGCAAGTAGTCCAATGATAGAAGGAACGGCTGCTCGCCAGGGATGTCCACTTGGAGCTTGCCACCCTTGTGCGACAGGACCGTGAAATAGCTCACATGGCGACCGTCGTCGAGGTTCTGACGGGGCGTCAGGACCTGGCAACCCACTGGAAAGTCGCAAAGCTGCAGCGGCGGTAGTGATGAAATGCGACGGCGTCGAGCACGCGGTTTCTTTGCGGACACGGCCATGTCGGACTCCACATCTGCTGCTGCGTCGGACATCGCCGAGGTTTCCCGCGGCATTCTTCTGTATCCTAATTTGGTAATTTGCTATGCGAAGAAGGCCATACTTGAGAGGTCACCGCTTCTAGATTGATGCTGATTTTTCACACAAACTTCGACGAGATTTGCTCTCGAAGGACCTGTGCATGCGCACTTCGTGGCTCGCGACGGTCGCCATGCTCGGCGTGAGCGCGCGGGCGTTGCGACTGTCTGGCCATGCACTGCCGCGATCCCTTCCGCTTCGAAGGAACGCGCTTTGCGGTGCGGTGCACGTCCAACGTCATCTGCTCGGCGCGAGGATGATGTGCACAGAGGCGCCGGCCGGTACGGCCGTCGTTGACGGCGTGCCCGTGGACGAGAATGGCCAGCCTCTGAGCAAGAATGCTCTCAAGAAGCTCGCCAAGGCCGCGGCCACAGCGCAAAAGAAGGCGCAGAAGGCGGCGGAGAGGGTTTCTGCGGAAGAGGCAGGGGCTGCTGAGCAGAGCGAAACGGAGGAGGAGGAGGAGGAGCCACCAGCGCCATACGGGTTCCGGGACGTGGGCGTGCTCATGAGCTCGGCGACGCCCGAGGAGCAGCAGCGCGTCTACTGTCCCATCCGCTCGCTCGGCACGCCGGACGGCGTAGCTAGCGGACAGGAAGTGTGGGTGCGTGGGCGCGTCTCTCGGCTGCGCGCTGGCGCGAGCAACTGCTTCCTGGTGCTGCGCGCGGCGGGGCAGTACACGGTGCAGGCGGTCTTCTTCAAGGACAAGGCGACGCCTCGCCAGTCCAAGGAGATGATCTCGGCGCTCGGCGCTCTGACCGAAGAGTCGGTGCTCGACATCCGCGGCAAGCTCGTGCAAGCGGACGTGCGCAGCTGCTCGCAAGCCAACGTCGAGCTCCAGATCATTGAGGCGGTGCTCATCTCGGCGTCGCTGCCCAAGCTGCCCTTCCAACTCTTGGACGCGGGCCGCTCTGAGGCCGAGATCGTCGAGTCCGAGAAAGGCGAACGCCCCTTCGTGCGCGTCGGGCAGGAACAGCGCCTCAACTCTCGCTGGATCGACCTTCGCGTGCCGGCGCAGCACGCGATCATGCGCGCGCAGTCGCACGTGTGCACGCTCTTTCGCGAGGCGTTGCTCAAGCAGGGCTTCACCGAGATCCACACGCCCAAGATCATCGCGGGCGAATCCGAGGGAGGGTCGGGCGTCTTCACCACGGACTATTTCGGGCGCACAGCCTGCCTCGCGCAGTCGCCGCAGTTGTACAAGCAGATGGCCATCGCGGCGGACCTCGAGCGTGTGTTCGAAATCGGGCCCGTCTTCCGCGCTGAGAAGTCGAACACGCGCCGCCACCTGTGCGAGTTTGTCGGCCTCGATATCGAGATAGCCATCAACCTTCATTACAACGAGGTCATCGGCGTGCTGCATGCAATGCTCACCTCGATCTTCGACGGGCTCGAAACGCGCCACGCGGCCGAGATGGCCGCCATCCGCGCGCAGTTCCCGTCGTCGGTGCCGCGCTGGACCAACGAGCCGTGCATCGTCCACTGGGAGGAGGCGAATGAGATGCTCGAGAAGGCCGTGGATGCGAATGGTCAGCCCTACCTTGACGTCGAGGGGAAGCCGGTAGGCGCGCCCGGTTTCGAAGACCTGAGCACCGCGCAGGAGCGCCTTCTCGGGCAGCTGGTGGCGGACAAGTACGGCACGGACCTCGTCTTTGTCGACCGCTACCCGAGAGGGGTGCGCCCCTTTTACACCATGCCGTGCGCCGACGACCCGCGCTATACAAACTCGTACGACGTACTGCTCCGGGGTGAGGAGATCTGCTCGGGCGCACAGCGGATACACGACCCGGAGATGCTCGTCGAGAACATCAAGGCCAAGGGCGCCTCTGTCGAATCGCTCCAGGCGTACATCGACTCGATGCGCTACGGCATGCCGCCGCATGGCGGCGGCGGCATCGGCCTCGAGCGGCTTGTCTTTCTCTACCTCGGCCTCGACAACGTCCGCAAGGCGTCAATGTTCCCGCGCGACCCCAACCGCTGCAGCCCATGAGCGCTGTGAGCGCTATGTGCAAGGCCAACGGTGGTATCCGTGCCGGTATAGTTACGTGTGCCTGGTGTGAGCGGGGTCTCCGTCGTGCCGCCGACGCGGGCACCCCCATGGCCCCATCGCCGCGGGGTGCCGGGACCGGGCCGGTCGCGGTCCGCGGTCGCGAACGGCCTCGGGAGCGCGTGTCCGGTCGTTAACAATTAAAAACATCGGTTTGATCGTCCGTCGTACCAACGCACGGGCCGTCCCCGCACGACTCTCTCAGCCGTCTCTCTGTGGCGTTCCCGGCCGGTGGTTTTGCGAGCGGGAGAGACAGTCGCCTCGATAGACCGGGGCAACAATCAGTCGGCGGAAAGGAAAAGTCCACGCCGCACCCTTCCACCTCCATCGGTAACGCACGCCCTAGAGCTCGCGGAAGGTCAGATTGAGCCGCCCGGGCGCGAGCACGAGCCCCTTAGGACGGTGATTCGGGAAGATCTTTTGGACGCTGTGGAAGAGCATTCGTGCAGGCCCGCCGAAGATGAGTATGTCGCCGGACTCGAGGCGCACCGTGCGTGCCTTGGCGGCGCCACCGAGGGCTGTCTGGCTCGCGTCCGTGTCCTCGGGGCGCACGGCCGCGTACCCAAACTCGCATGCATCCCCCAGCGAGACGGAGACGACGGGCACGCCGCGCCTGAGCGAGTCGGCGGACTCGGACTTGTCCTGGTGCATGCCGAGCCGCCCTCCGTGCGTGTAGAAGTTGGCCAGGCACACGCCGGGCATCACGTCGGGGATGGAGGGACACGCCTCGCTCGCGGTCGCGGCCGCGGCGCACACGAGCTCCCACAGCGCCGGCGGCAACGGCGGCACTGGCTGCCCATCCGCATTCGAGCGCACCGTGGAGTATTGGTTCGTCAACGGGTCCCAATGCATGCCGAGGCACATCATCTGAAGGTGCATCGAGCCTCCTCGGGTCTCCGGCGTGTAGAAGCCGGACGGCCCCAAACCGAGCTCGCGGATCTCGTCGATGATCGCCTGCTGCACGTCGAGCGAGAGCGCGCCACGGAGGAGAACCAGCCCATCTTGCAGCACCTGGAGCCGCTGGCGCCGGTCGGCCTGCAGAGAGATGGGCGCCGGCGCCCGCGTCGCGTGCGGAGCGTCGCCCATCACAGCGCCACCGTAGAGGTCGAGCCGCGTTGGCGCTGTGATGGGCGCGTCCGTGGCCTTTGCCGCGGCTGCCCGTGCCGCCGCCGTCGCCGAGGTAGTGCTCAAACCCGGCGGCATGAAAGGCGCTGCCGTCGCGCGCAGCCCGGGCGGACCGCCTCTCGCCACGGGCGAGGGGGCGGCCTGGGAGGCCTGGGAGGCCTGGGAGGCCTGGGAGGCCTGGGAGGGCTGGGAGGGGCCTGTGGGCTTTGCGTCCCAGGTAGAACTGACCGGGCGGAGTGCCTGCACCGCCGCGAGCGCAAGCTTCGCGTCGAGCTGCCAGATCTTGTGCTGGCCGGAGATGCGCTGGGGCACTCTGAGCGTTCGAGGTCGGGTGGCGATGAAGACGTAGGCCGACTCATTCTCCTCGGCATCGGGGAACCGAGTGACGTACTCTTCGTTGGTGAGGCAGTCGGTGATGGTGACGCAGCCGAGCAGCGCCGAAGTAGGGTAGCTCGTCGGGAACGCTGGGAACGTGTGCACCTGCTGCTGCATCGCCATGACCGCGTCGTATCGGGCGCCTCCCGACGATGCATGCACCGCCGAGAAGCGCGATGCGTACGTCTGTTCCACCTGCGCCACCTCCACGGAAGAGGGCTCAAGGGCAATCAATGCAACCAAGGGCAATCAAGGGAGATCGCACCTGCGCCACCTCCAAGGAAGAGGGCTCCTTTGCAGTGGACGCAATCCACAGCCGGCCTCGGTGCTCCGTGGGCCAACTGCGCCCTTCGACGCGCTTGATGCCCGCCACGAGGAGCGAGGCCCATGGCTGGTGCATCGAGAGGCACATCGGCGAGCCGCGCGCTTCCACCTCCGCCTCGGCGGCCGCAGCGGCCTCCTCTGCCGCGTCGCCTTTGCCCGTGGCGCCAGGGCTGCCGGCGGCGCCGGTGGGAACCGCTGCCGCGCTGTCCCCGCTGAGCTCGGCACGGCGCCTCTCGTCCTGGCTTCGCTCGGCCAGCTGCTCGAGATACCCGTCTCCATCGCGGACGGCAGCGCCGCCCGGCTGCGGCTGCACCTGCCCTAGTTCGACCTCGGCGAGCATGGCTTCAAGCCATGGATTGTCATGCTGCACCCGGCACACGGAGTACTGCAAGCCCTGGGTCATCTCCTCCTCTCCCACCGCCGCCGCCGCCGCGCCGGCGCCGCCAGCGCGATCCCCCTTGCCATTCCCGCCCAGGCCCCCTTTGACGAGCTTGCCACCCTTGGCAAGTTGGTCCTCTTCGGCGCCGCGCTGTGCAGAGCTCTTGAAGATGGGACGGCTCGCACCCAGAGATGGGTTGGCGAGCTTGCCGCCGCCCGATACGGCGCCGAGCGTCGTCGAGATGCCACCGGCCGCCACCCCGGCCGTGCCGCTGGCCGACTGGACCGCTCGCACGGGAGGACGCAAGGGCACCGCCGCCGCTCCGCCGCCGCCGCCTCCTCCTCCTCCTCCGCCGCCGCCGACACCCCCGCCACCACCCCCGCCTCCGCTGCCACCGCCGCCGCCACTCGGGGCCACTGTGACAGTCTGACCGAGTGAGCGCTCCGGCGCGGCGCACGGGCCATCATCGTCGCACATCCTCTCGACCTCGAGCTCCATCGACTGGCCAAGCAAGCCGCCCTTGCGCGCGTCGGAAACGGTCAGGCGGCCTAGGTCGAAGGTCAGGCGCTGCTCGCGGCGCGCGGCTGCCTTGGCGTCCTCGCGTGCGTCGAGGGCGGCCTGCGCGGCCGCCTTCTCATCCTGCGACAGCCACGCGTCCGCCGCCGCATGCGAAAAGTAGTCCTCCTGGTCGTCGATCACGGTCGTGCGCTTCGCCGACGTCCGATCGTATTCGAGAAGACGGTTCTTGAAGCGCGCGGCCGCGGCCACGGCCGCCTCGTCGGTGGCGCCCGTGTCGAGGGTGGTGTGCGGGTCGCTACCGCAGAAGAGGCACGGGCCCTCGCCCTCCTGCTCGCAGATCACCTTGCCGCACGCGAGGCAGTTGTACAGCAGCGCGTGCCTCCGGGCGTTGCAAGAGCATGCGTGCCGCCCGGGGCGTAGGGCGCTGCGCAGACCGTCGAGACCGCTCGTTGTGGCCGCCTTGGCCTTGGACTTGGCGGGCTTGGCGGGCGTCGTCGAGACGCGAGCACCGCCCACGATGGCGGACGCTGCTGGGACGGTCGACGACGACGATGCCATACTGCCGCCCGTACGGCCGCCCTTTTTCTTGCCACCACCGCCCAGTCCTGCGTACGGGTCATCGTCGAGATCTTCTTTCCGATAGAAGCCCTTGGAAGCCGAATCGGCCGCGGCCGCGCCGCCAGTGGCAACACTCGGCGTCGCATCTGGCACCTTTGACCCCATTAGCGACGCAATCTCGCGTGCTGCAGGTGTGTCGCCGAGCATCGTCAAGATGTAGTCTCCGATACTATCGACCGGCATGGCACGAATGGCGACAAGCAAATCGTCGACGTCGTCGAAGCCGAGGGCTGCGCGGAGTTTGGCTGCGATCACGGCATCCTGCATGTGGCCGACCTCGGGAAAGAGTCTTTCTGTGTGTGAATGCTTGCAAAATGGGAGGACTGGCGAGCCTTTGAAAATGGATGGCGTTTCTTCGAGGGAAAAAACTAGCCCCATCCCTCCATTTGCCCGCTTTCATCCGTTGCACTAGCGGCGCCGTTTTGAGTCCAAAAGGGGCAAAGTTTGAAATCGGCCCCGAACCTAAATCCTTTCTTTCCTAAGGGCGTGGGCCCCTGAAGTGCGACCGTGGACCTCCTGCAATTGACCTTTGCATGATGGAGCTATTCAGCAGCAAGAAAGTCGTGGACGGTGCGCCGCAGGCCGTCGCCGACATTTCGACGCCGGAGAATTTGGAGACATCCACGAGCACGAAACCTCTACCAAGCTTGGTAAAGGAGGCCGATGTCAAGGTGGGGGCCGATGAGGCAGGCGAGGCCGACCTCGCCGCTGGCGTGGCCACCGTGCACCCAGCAAATTACATCAAACTCGGTGCGAAAGTGCCCTTTCGCTGCCCGCGCGTACCCGAGGACGTGACGCCCGGCTGGTTGACCACGGCGCTGCGCTACCGCGGCCTGCTCTCTGAGACCGTCAAAGTGAGCGACGTGAGCTATAGGCTGCTCAGCGGCGGCGTGATGGGCGTCATTGCTCTCCTCGGCATCACATACAATGGCGAGACGAGCGCGCCGACGAGCATGGTCGCCAAGTTCTCGCCGCCAGGTAAGGCGCCGCTCCCAAGCTTCGTGGTGCGCGCCATCTTCAAGGCCGAGAGTCACTTTTACAACGACTTCAGCATGAAAGCGAGTGGAATTGTGCGCTCAACCGAGTGCAGAGTGCCGCCCCTGCCTGCCCCGGTGGTCTGCTGAGTGCTCACCGATTGGCTCCGATGGTGGCCCATCACACGGCAGGTGCGGCCCGAGTGCTACCTGTGCCTCTACGACAAGGCGCGCAGCAAGCCGACGTTTTGCACGCTGCTCGAGAGTTGCTTTCCGGCGGAGAGCTACTCGCGCGCGCTCGGCTGCTCGGACGCCGAGCGCAACCTGCAAGTAAGCATCGTCCCAACCTGAGTCCAAGTCCCATCCCAACCCCGAACCCGAATCCCAACCCTAACCTAGGCCGCGAGCGCCGTGCCTGTAGGTGGTCGCCGGCATGGCGCGCCTTCATGCGCGCTGGTGGGGACATCCAAAGAAACCGCCCCTCGACTGGCTACTCCATCCCGCTCAAGATTTTGGAGGCCTTGTGCTCAATGGGTTTGTGCACAACACCAAGGTAGGCATGCAAGCACTCGGAAAAGTCTACGGTGACGTGTACGCGCCCATAGTCGAATGGATGCCCAAGCTCCGGCGCCGCCATCGGTACATCATCCAGCAGCTCTTCAAGCCGCCGCTCACCATGGCGCATGGCGATGCGCACATCGAGAACGTCTTCTTCCACGAGCGCTTCCCGGGCGGCGTCTGCTTCGTCGACTTTGGTAACATGATGTTCTCGCAGGTGAGGCTCACCTCCCTCCCTCCCTCGCCCTCCCCTCACCCCTCTCCTTCCCCCTCCCCTCCCCCTCCCCTCCACCCTCTATTCCACACTCTCCTCCCATGATCTCTCCTCCCCCTGGGATGCTTGCAGGGGATGTGCGACGTAGCCTTCTATGTGGTCAATTCGCTCCAAGTAGCCGACCGACGTGCGCAGGAGGAAGCCATGGTGACGCACTACCACACAACGCTCGTGGCCGAGGGCGTGAAGGACTACACGATCGAGCGCTGCCGCCTCGACTACGTCCTCAACCTGTGGCGGCCTCTCATCTCATTGTGCACGATCGGGCCCTCCCTCGTGGAGCAAAAGAGAAAAGGCACCGGGGTCTTCTCGCCCACGCCGAGCGCCGACGATCAGAGGATGCGCGAGATGTACGACAAGCTCCGCGAGCGCCCGTCCGGGCGGCGCGGCTGATTTCGATGGACCACACCATGGCTGATTGCCACCGATTGCACGGCAGGTATGACAAGCTCAACGAGCGCATCGTGGCGGCCTTGATCGACCATCAGTGGCTCGAGCTCATCATGGAGGGTCCACAATCGTGTGGCCTCTGCTCGTGCATCTCCTTCTGCTACTGACGACACACGCATAGTCGTCGCTCAGCGTGCTCGCGCTCCACAGCATTCACTCCCTCGGGCACGCTCCGCACCGACGACAAGGACGTTTGATGCTCACGTGCCGGCGCCTAAGCGGTAAGCGCCAGAGCATCTCTCCGGAAAAGAGGGCGTGCGGCTCCTCTGCGGGGGGGGGGGGGGGGATTGATGTGGGTGCGCCGCGACGCGACCCGTACGCGGGCCCACCACATGATGCGGGAGAGACTCACTTCACTATTTCTTCACGATCGCGTCGCGATAAAGCACGTGTAGGTGTGCAATCTGGATATCGACGCGAGGCGGGGCCGTGGAGGCGTACAGGCCGTAGCGTCCGCGGGTCGACGCTCTCGAGCGAGCCGCGAGCCCGGACTGCGGAGGATCAGGATGCCGGCGCTCGGACGCCCGTACGGTTAACGGTACCAGCCCCGTTTAGCGTTTACCCAAGGAGGTAGGGAAGGGATTAATATATCTGGATGTGCACACAATCCTCATACCCTGATTTCTGACTGAGTGTTAAGCTTAAGCTTACGTGCTTTCGGGCCGTTAAACGTAAGGGGGCGGCGGGCGGGGCCGCGGTCCGGGGGCCCGTGTCGAGCGGCGTGACTGTGCGGTTGAGCAGGAGATCTGGCGCGAAAGCGCGTCAAGGAGCGCGGATACGCAGGGGTGAGGGGAGGTCCGCTGACGCTGTGTAGAGCGTGATGCGAGATATGTTGGCACGCTTGACGCTAGGATTCCTACAGAGCGGCCACCGCCGAGAGCGCCGTCTCTTTGGCGATCAGGAGTGCCTTGATCTGTTCGCGTGTCCGGCGCTCCGCCGTCGTCTGCACAAAGAGATGGGCGGGATAGCTGCGAGACTCCTGAGCAGCGCCCTTCTCCTGTGCGAGGGCGAGGCGCCCTTCGCCTGCGCGAAGGCGGGCGGCCTTCACGTAGCCCGTTGAGCCCGTCGTTACGCCCGTCGCGCTCGCAGCGGCGAGGAAGTCAGCCATCGCATCCCCTCCCGTCATCGCCTGAGGAAGCGCGTGGCAAGGCTGCAGCTCTTCGCGCAGGCCCTGTGCGCGGCTGCCCCTCTGTGAGCTGTAGCTCTGCAGCTCTCGCGCGTAGCTCTCGATCTCCCCCGATCTCCCTCGATCTGCGTCAGCCGAAGGAGCGTACGCCGAAGCGTAGCTCTGAGGCAAGCAGAAGAGCTGCGGTGGCGCGCTGCCATCGCCACGGTCCATGCTGCTCAGCGGCGCCTCGTTGCAGTCGTGCACAACGCGCGACGCGCGGGCGCTCAGCAGCCCCGGCAGCGGTGGCGGCGGCTGCGCGAGCGGATTGCCTGGCGAGGGCATTGTATGACTGGTCAATTCTTGTAGCCAGCGCATTCGAGCGGCGCTCACCTGCTCACGCGCGCGTTCGTGACTATCATTCGGGGCGGCGTGACGCGGCGTCACCACCGCCGCCGCCGGTGTCATCGAGTGCACGGCCGCCGCCACTGCTGCCGCCGCTGCCGCCGCTGCGGGCGCCGCTTCTCTCGCCACTTGCCCGGCCGCCACTTCCTCGGCCGCGTACCCGTCCTCCAGCAGCGAGGCCGCCTTGGCATCGTCGCCGCGGGCACCGCCATCGCCGCTCACGGACGCGCCTCCGTGAGCGCCACCGCCTTCGATCCGTCGGCGCAGCAGCACTTCCGCCTTGGCGAGATTCGTCAACTCCTCCTCAGTACGGTCGATGAGCTCGTCCTGCTCGACCTCCCGGCGCGCGGCGAGCTGCAAGCGCTCGGCTGTGATGCGTGCTAGCTCCTCGCGGGCGGCCAGCTGGCGCTGCAGCGCCTCTTGCCGCCGCACGGCCTCTTGGAGCTGCACGCGCAGCGATGCATTCTCCTCCACTAGCACCGCCGCCGCCGCACGCGCAGCACTCGCCTGCTCCTGCGCCGCGGCGGTCGCCGCCGAGGCCTCAGCGGCAGCCAGCCTAGCCGTATACGGTGACGCTTCGTCGAGCGCCCGCAGCTCAGCACGCAGCGTCTCGATCTGAGAGATGAGCGACACCGTCTCCACATCAGTGTTTGCAGCCTGCTGCTGGGCGTCGTCGCTCGTGCGCAGGAGCGTGCGGAGCGCGTCGAGATCCTTGGCAAACGAGCATTCAGAGGCGATGAGAGCTCGCTCCGCCTCGTCGGCGCGCAAGGTGGCAGCGCGTGCGTCCTGCTCAAACCGTCGCGCGCGCATCTCATAAGTGTGACACTCGCGCTTGCTGCTCTGAGCTGCCTCGTGCAGGTAGGCGCGCTCGCCGCGCAGCACGGCAATGTCGTCTGTGAGGATCTCCACACGGCCATAAAGCGCCTCGATTTGTGCGTCCTTGGCCGCGCAGAGCTTCTTGAGACGTATGGACTCATCCATTGAATCCATCTAAACCTCTCTCCGTCCGCCAGGCCCCGGCGGAACGACGAACGACGAAACCAAATCGACGCATTGAAAATGCTCCGCGTGCTGAGTGTCACGCAGCTAAAATGTTTTGACGAACGAAACGACTTTTGTGATTCCATGGAGCAAGGCGGCGATGAGGCCACGAACAGCGCCGCGGTGGCGGACTTCCTCACGATCCTTGAGGAGCACATGAAGAACTGCGAGCGGAGCGGCAAGTATGTGGAGGCGGAGATTGCAAGGAAGCGCCTTGAGGAGCTGCGACAGCACGAGGAGAGCCGGCGTGAGGAGAGTCTGCGCTCTCGGCAGGTTGCGCAGCGCCTGGGTGTCGAGGAGGCCCACATGCTCGAGTTCCAGCAGTTCAACGCCATGTGGGACCACACGATGAAGGAGTACGAGGAACGCGCGGGCGAACTGCTCGAGGCGATGCGCCAGCGCCACGAGCTGGACGCACGCGAGTTCCGAGCGAAGCACGAGGCGGCAGTGACCGCGCCGAAGTGGTCGCCGAAGGTGCTCGATATGCGCCAGGTCGAACGCACGCTCGCCAAGCAGGGCCAGTACATGGAGGCGCAGAAGGTCAAGGACCGGGCCGAGAAGCTCGAGGCGGAGGAGACGCAGCGGGCGGCGGTCGAGCGGGAGGAGCACCTGCACAAGCTCGAGAGCGGGTTAGCGGAGCGGCAAGACCAGGAGGTGAGCGCGCTGCGCCAGCGCATCCAGACGGGCGCTGAGGAGCAGCGCGTCGCGCGCCAGCAGGACCTCGAACGGCTGCTGCGCCGCTACCACAACATCAAGGCCGAGCTCGACTCGCAGCAGCATGCGGAGCGGCTGCGCCAACGCAAGGGCGGTGTCACCGCCCTTGCGCTCGCGCATGACAGCTCGCGCGCGAGCTTGCGCTCGAGCGCGGGCGGGCGCGCCAACGCGCCACCTGCAGCGAGCCCGCGCTACAGCAGCAGTAGCGCCAGCGGCCGCTCCCCGGTGGGCCAGGGTCGCTCCTCGAGCGCACGTGGCAGCACCGCAAGCAGCGGCAGCCTGCTACAGCACACTCGGCCGGGCGCGACCGGTATAGCAGCCGTGCGACCGGGCAGATTGGGGACTTCCGGTGGCGGCGCGGTGCCGATCCCGCGCTCCGACGATCCCCCTGTGCCGCCACCTGCGGTGCCCGTGCCGTACCGGCCGCAGCCCGGCGATAGCATGCCGCCCTTCCGGGAATAAATCCCGCAGCGATAACTGGATGACTGGACGTTGAGCCTCAGCTGAAAGCGAAAACTCCGAGTAGATGCGAGTGTTGGAACTCTGATGCTTGTTTGGGGGAATTTATCACGAGACCACGAGAGGTGTGCGAGCCTGGCGAAATTGTGCGTGGTGTGACGATCACGATGGGAGGGTTTTCGGGGTGTTAAACGTTCACACAGGGAAAAGCACGCGGGAACGCTCACATGCGAGAGATTACGGCAGGGCGGCCGCCCGGTGGCACTTCACAACCCACAGCGGGTGGCTCTTCACCACCCATGTCGCCACCCGACAGCGGTGTCGAACGCAGCTCCTCGCCGCCGAATCCCTTTGGCGTGAAGCTCAGAGCCGTGGCAAAGTGCGCCTTTATGGCAGAGGCGGAGGTGAAAGCTAAGGAAATCATAGCGGCGAAGGAAAAGGCTGAAGCAGAGGCGGCCGCAGAGGCAGCGGCGGAGGCAGAGAAGGCGACAGCGGACGAGGTGCCCTCCCTGCTCGCGGCGGCGGCCAAGGCAGACGTCTGGGCCGAGGCTTCCAACGCGGAGATGGTAGGTGCTGAGGCTGCCGCCGCCGCAGCAGAACAGGCTCCGGCAGAGGCGGCAGCCACAGAGGCGACAGGGGCAGAGGCGGAGACGGCCGAAAAAGCGGCGAGGCGGCTGCAGCGGCAGCAGCGGAGGCAGCAGCAGCAGCAGCGGAGGCAGCGGCTGGCGAAGACTGCGGAGACAGCAGAGGAAGAAAAGGTAGCGGCGACAGCGGCGCCTTCGCCACCGTCGCCGCCCTCGCCACCATTGGTGGCGCCGCCCTCACCTGCGCGGTTGTCGGCGACAGAGGCAGCGGTGGCGGCGGCCGAGGAGGCGGCGGCTGCGGCGGCTCGCCTCGTGGGCGAAGAGGAGCGCAAACTGGCGGAGGCGGAGGAGCGCCTGCGCGAAGCTGCCGAGGCCGCCGCCGCCATGCAGGCTGCTACCGTGGGTGCTATCGTGGGTGACGGCGGCGGCGGCGGCGGTGCCAACGACGAGGTTGCAAGCGGCCCGGCCGCGGGGCGTGCCGCCATCGCCATCGATGTGGCCGCGCTGCAGCAGCGTGCGGCCGCGCTGCAAGAGGAGCTCCACGAGGAGCGCGAGCTCACCCGCGAGCTCCTCGAGGCCCTTCGGCAGCAGTCAGAGAGGGAGCAGCTACCCATGCCCCACGCCGCGGCCGTCGAGGCGGCAGCCGAGGCGGCACTGCGCCGTGCCTACAGCTCAGGCCCCATGGCAAGGGGCGAGGCAGCAGCGGCCGAGATCGAGAAGCTCCAACGCACCCTGCGTGAGGAGCGTGAGGAGCATACACGTACCAAGGGTGCGGTAGGTGGGCTGGAGGCGGCGCTCGCGACGGCGCGTCTGGAGCTCGAGGCAGCGCAGCGCGTGGTCGAGAAGGCGGAGCGGAAGGCGGAGGAGGCAGCCAAAGCAGCGGAGGCGGGGCAGGAGGCGGCGCACCGCCTGGCGAGCCTGGAGCGGAAGGCGGAGGAGGCAGCCAGGGCAGCGGAGGCGGGGCAGGAGGCGGCGCACCGCCTGGCGAGCCTGGAGCGGAAGGCGGAGGAGGCCGTGAGGGCGGCAGAGGAGGCGCGAGAGGCGCAGCAGCGTATCGCGAGTACCGCCCTGCGCGACAAGGAAGAAGCGGCCGCTGCCTTCGCCACCGAGGCCGAGACCCGTCGAAAGGCCTCTGAGCGATACGAGAAAGCCGAAGCGCAACTCGCTGCCACCCAGGTGGAGCTCGACGCCCTCAAGCTTGCGCGCGAGCGTATGCTCGAGGGCAACCAGAAGGTCTACGATGAGTCGGCGGCCGGTGCGGCGGCGGCGGCGGCGGAGCGGCAGACGCTGCTCTCACAACTTGAGGCGGCGCATGCGGAACGGCGCGCACTGCACGAGCAACTGGTCGCCTTGAGCAGTGCGGCTGCCTCCGCGCGTTCGCTGGGCCAGGTGATGCCACAGGTCACCAAGCTTCTCGACCGCATCGAGCGCGCCCATGAGGCCGGCGAGGCGGCGGGTCTAGGGCTGCTGCTCGGTGCCGGTTTGACGCTAGCCGACGCGGCCGCAGCGGTGGGTGTGTCGCCCGCGATCAGCGAGGCAGCGGACGCGGCAATGAGTGCGGCGGAGGCGTCCGTGGCGCACGCGGCGGAGACGGCCTCGGGCTCAGCGACGCTGCGCGCCATGGGCGCCCAGGTGGAAGAGGCCGCTAGGCGCGCGGCAGAGTGGGAAGGGTACGTGAATGCGCTACGGGACCAAGTGGCCAACCTCGAGATCGAGCTAAGTGGCCGGCCCAGCTGCCGCGCAGTCAAAGACCTCACGGTACGCGTGGCTGAGCTCGAGGCGGAGATTGCGGAGGAGAAGCGGCGCAAGAGGGAACCGCTCTGGCCGGTACAGTTCGTCCCTCGGCACAAGTCGCCGACGCGCGAGGCGATCGCGCGCGACAAGGCGATCGCGCGCACGGGTGGCGGTAACGCCGACGTGGACACGATGACCCCTGCGGACCGTGACGCGCTCCTAATCGACGTCTGCCGGCTGCTCAGCCTCTCGTCGGTGCACGCCGTACGCGACCAGGTGGTCAAGCTCGCCGCGGTCGCGTCCAAGACCCCGGCGCTTGAGACGTTTGTCAAGGCGGCACGCAAGCTCATCGAGGACGGCATCACCGGCCCACAGCGGCTGCGCGGCGACGCACGCTCCGTCGGAGCGATCAAGCTCGACGCCTCACTGGACCCGAAATTGCGCGCGAAGCTCGAGGCGCAGATCACCGGCGGCCACCCGGATCAGGCGACAGCACTCCACACGCCGCGCTGGCTGCTCGGGCAGCTGCGCCAGTGGGCAGCCGAGCGCACCGAGTTGGCTGAATTGCGCATCCTCCGATATGCTCTCGAAGCGCAGCTAGGCAAGGTGCTGAGCCAGCAACAGGATGGCGACGACCCGAGCGACGATCCCGCCAAACAGGCGGCGATCGCCGCGGCTGGTGGCATCGAGGGGCTCGTGAGGGCACGAGAACCGTCGACCGCGAGGCCTATCGGTCCTAGCCGGCTCGGCGGGAAGCTCATCGGAACTCTGGGCGGTGGCGGCAGCGCGCGGCGCGGCGGCGCGCGCTCAGCACGGCGAGCCCTCGGCGAGGCCGAGACCGAACTGGCTCGTCTGGTCGCCGAGGCCATCGGCGACGGGTTTGCGGAGGCGACCGCGGCCGGCGGCCTTTCAGCCGGCGGAGTGTGCGCGGCGCTGCGGGAGATGGTGGGCGCGTCTGACTCGGAAGGTGCCCTGCGCCGAGTTCGCCGCATGTGCCAAGCCGAGAAGACCATCGAGGCACAGACGATCCAGCTCGCCCTCGCGCTCGATCTCCCGGGAGACGCGACCCTCACGACCTGCCTCGCCCGGGTGGGCGCGCGCGACGCCACCCGCAAGGCCGCGGCCGAGCTGATCGACGAGCCCTCCGCGCGCGAGCTGCTCCGCCGGCTGCGAGGCCACGACGGGCCGAGCGCCCTCGCGCGGCTGGACGATCTGGAGCGCAAGCAGGCCGAGTATCGGAATGTCTTCGTCAAGTTCCAGCAGGAGATGCGCGCGAGTATGCCCCCAGCCGTGAGTGCCGCTGCCGAGGCAGTGTGGCGAGGTCCAGGGGTGGCGACGACGACGACACCACCGCCACCGCCGCCGCCGCCGCCGCCGATGACGAGCAGACCGTCCGTGCAGGAACGGCTGGCGGCAAGGAACAGCTCGAGCCCCTCAGGCATCGCCTCCTCCTCCAGGAGACCAGGACCGTTTCAGCACAACGTATGGGCTTCAGGGCAGGCAGGAGGAGGATTGGGCCGACCCATTCCTCCCGGCAGCCCCAGCCGAGTCTGACGCGGCGTGCGCCGCGACGCGACCGTCGAGCGCCGTGCTGGTATGCGATGCTTCCATGTGCGCCGCCGTGGTATCGGGCTATCGCGACACGGAACGATCGTACGAGCGAAACGACAGTGCTCACCTTCAGCTCACCTGTTCCCCGAGCCGTGTGGCACCGTGTGTAAACGAAAACTCGACTGTAATACGGTGCGTTTCAAGAAGTTCGTCATGTCTCATGACCGTCCCTGCCGGGCCGCGCTCATCCGCGACGCGAGATCCGCCCACACGCGCAAGATGAAGATCGGCGCCGCTCCGGAATCGAATCACGCATGTCGCCCCGCACCCCCATGGTCCGATAACAGTGTATTCCGTCGACTTCGCCCGATTCCGTCTCCACTCGGTCGCGTATCGGGGCTGCGCTCTCCTCTCGCACGTCGGTGGACGGTGGACGGTCGCGCGGTCTGTGGCGCGTTCCACAAACGATTGCCAGAATCACAGAACGCATTTCCGTACCGCCTGGAGCCGAGCCACTTGCGCCGGGTCTCAACATCTTGGCAGGCCGCTCTCAACGCGCGAAAAGGAAGCCGCGCCTCGCGGAGCCGTATGCGTCGCTCCCCTTTGGTGCTTCGGGGAACGCCAAGCCTCCGGTCCGGTTCACGCGTCACGTCGCGTCGACTTCGGAAGTCACATTCGCAATCGGCCAGGGCTCAAAACGTTCGCCACGCTGCTCCATCCACGCGTACAGCTGCGCATTATACGGAGCGAAGAAGTCGTCGAGCATGTGGTCGAGCGCGCGTGAAGAGCGTGACTTTTTGCCCTGGTTCTTATTCATCGCCTGACCGTAGACGCTGGAGTGGTGCTGGTCGAGGCCGAGGAAGCGGTGGACGCGGGCCATGGTGCTCGCTGTGTCAGCGAACATGTCCTCGGCGCGTAGCACAAGCAGCTGCGACGTCGGCCAGATCTTTCCCCACGCCTCGAGGCCGTGGATGTACACGCCCGACGTGAGGATTCGCATGTCGTGGTCCTCAATCGTGCGCTCCTTACTCTGCAGCAGCTGGATGCGGTGGCGCACAAGGCTGTCCATACCAAATTCCGAGGCATGCTCGCCGCGGATGCGCCCCATGCGCACGTAGTCGTTGAACGCCGAGATAGTGCGCTCGCGGGGGTTGCGCAGGATGGCCATCACCCGCATCGCCGGAAAGACGTCGTGGATGACGGCCGCCGAGTACGCCTCGCCCAAATAGAATGGGCAGGCCTCGAAGGCCTGCAGCTTGCGTGCCTCGCAGTCAACCACTGCACCTGGCGACCGGTTTTCAACCGCCGATCCATGGGTGTGGCGTCGGCCCATGTTCTTGTTGCTGATCGCCAGCTGCAGTGCGGCAGGACCAGCAAACGCAGAAGTGTAAAGATCCCAATCTGACGATGGTGCCCTGCGGTAACGCTGAAGGTAGCGCTTGAACGGCGAGAAGAAGCACAGCTCCTTGCGAGCTGGTGCGCTGACCTGCGGATGGGCTTCGAGGTACTCGAAGAGGCTGGTCGTGCCACACTTGGGCGCGCCGATGACCATGAAGGAAGGGCGGCATGGTGCGCCTTCGGGCCACCTGTGGCCTCCGATCGCCGGGAGCGTCTCCAGCCCGTCTACCGGGTGGGGGAGGGGGCCTCCACGGCGGTGATGGCCGCCCACATGCGGGAATGTGCGCGCCTGCGGAGGCCGAGCCTCGTCCATGATGGTATGTGGCACAATGTTTCAGTCTCGACTTGCTATATCCCTCGGCGAGGCACGGGGGTCTCAAAAAGAGACGAACTTCCCCAAATAGGAAATCCACAGTAAATCCCTCCTCTCAGATTCCGAAGGTTGGCGGTTTGCTTGACTCGACCGTGTACATGTACTGAGTACCTTCACGCCGACGCCGAACATCATGAACGCCGCCAGCGCGCGCATGCTCCGTGTCTCATATGGGGTGGGTCAGGGGGGGTTTGTTATCGAGTTTGGGGGGGTTTGTTATCAGGATACGTATCCTGATATATTGTGATGTATCCTACGTGTATCCTGAAGGATACATGTATCTCTCATGTATCCTGATGTATCCCAAATGTATCTTAAATGCCCTGTTACATTCCAAGAGAATACATGTATCTTGATGTTTTGCATGTATTTTACACGTATCCCAAACGAGTCCAGGATACATTTTGGGATACACATCAGATACATCAAGATACATGTATCTTGGGCGCTTCCTTGGTGTCACACTGGATACATGTCAGGATACATCAGGATACATGTATCTTGGATTCTTCATCACGATACATCAGGATACACCGGGATACAAAATTAAGATACATGTATCTTGAACGCGTCATGACGACACTTCAGGATACAATCAGGATACATCACGATACATGTATCTTGGACGCTTCGTCCGAGCCGCGCTGGATACACACAAGATACGCTCGAGATACACAGCAGATACATCAAGGATACTTATCTTGGGCTCGTTCTATTTGCCCTGCTGTCCAAGGAGCTGAAGGCGCTCCGCCTCTTCGTCGCTCAAGTCGGGCTCCACTTGGGGCTCGCGTTGAAGGGCTGGCACCGGTGCCTTTCGATTGTTCCCCATGAGCCCCGCGCCTTCTTCAACAACGCATTCGTCTGAATCGCCTTGAGCTGAAAGCGCACGTTGAACCTCGTCAGCATGTGGTTGATGGTGGCTGAAAGTATGTGAGAGCCAGGTTCTTCAAGTCAATGAGCTGGTTGAGCTGCACGGCAGCAGTCCTCGCCCTCTTCATCTCCTTTGCGCGCCCCTGTAGCTGTTGCAAGGTAGGCACACCTGCGAGGAGGAACGCACGTAGGATACATGAGAGATACATGCGGGATACATGCGGGATACATGTGGGATACATGTATCTGCAGCGGTTCGAGGATACATAGGGGATACATGCGGGATACATGAGGAATACATAATGAGATACATGTATCTCAAATGTATCCGGAGAGGTACGTATCTCAGATGCAAGATACATGCGGGATACATGCGGGATACATGTATCCTCAGAGGTCATCAAGATACATGCGGGATACATGCGGGATACATGAGGGATACATGTATCTCAAATGCATCCAGAGAGAGATGTATCTGATACGA